>Ga0075160_10002559_pt1 | contig 10779 bp, 10 predicted proteins | sample JI91814C2DNA_FD_70969 | JGI IMG/M metagenome (GOLD analysis project Ga0075160, IMG submission 70969) | Wastewater effluent complex algal communities from Wisconsin, to seasonally profile nutrient transformation and Carbon sequestration -... | ecosystem: Engineered > WWTP > Effluent > Algae...
GGGGTACTTGCGGCTGTCCTTGAACTTGAGCGCATCGACCGGGAGAACCTCCTGGCCGATTTCATAGCGCCCCTCGCCATCCAGAAACGCATTCAGGCGTGCGCGCGCGCCAATCCGGTGGTGGTGGCTGCATGTGGGGCAGACATTCTGGTTCTGTTCCAGGTCGGTCTTGTAGAGCACGCTCTCGCAACTGGGGCATTTGATCCAAAGGCCCTCGGGGATGCTGCGACGTTCCGACGGATCGGACTTCTGAATCTTCGGGGGCAACAGTTTTTCAAGCCAGCTCATGAGGGGGACTCCAACGGGATCGGATCAGTGGCATAGAGGCCGTGGCGAATTATGCGTCCAGCGCCGAGCGGATGTCCCGCAGGAAGGCGGCAGCCGTCTCGACCACTGCCTCGCGCGGCTGAGGCTCGATCAGCTGAATGATCCGGCTGCCGATGACCACCGCGTCGGCCACGCGGCTGACGGCGCGGGCCGTACCCGCATCGCGAATGCCGAAGCCCACACCGACTGGCAGGCTCACATGCCGGCGGATGCGTGGCAACATGGCCTCCACGGCACCGGTGTCCAGCGTGCCGGCGCCGGTCACCCCCTTGAGCGAAACGTAATAGACGTAGCCGCTGGCGACCCTGTTGACCTGTGCCATACGCTCATCGGTGGAGGTCGGGGCCAGCAGGAAGATCAGGTCCATGGCATGTTCGCGCAGCTTGGCGGCGAAATCCACGCATTCTTCTGGCGGGTAGTCCACCACCAGCAAGCCGTCCATTCCAGCCGCCGCGGCATCACGGATGAACGCATCCTTGCCATGACGCAGGTCGTAGCGTTCCACAGGGTTGGCGTAGCCCATCAGCACCACGGGCGTGCGGTTGTCGGTGGTTCGGAATGCCTTCACCATGGCCAGCACCTGCGTGGTGCCGATCCCTAGGGCCAGCGCCTTTTCTCCAGCCTTCTGGATCACCGGGCCGTCCGCGGACGGGTCGCTGAAGGGAACGCCAAGCTCGATGATGTCGGCCCCGGCGGCAACCATCCCGTGCATGAGGTCCGGCGTGACATCGGCGTAGGGAAACCCAGCCATGACGTAGGGTATCAGGGCCTTGCGGCCTTGGGCCTTGAGGGCGGCCAGCGTGACTTCGATGCGGCTCATTTCACCACCTTCACGATCTGTTCTGGCGCCTGGGTGCCGCCTTTGACACTCTGTCCCTGGCAACTCGGGCGGCAGAAAAAGTCCGCGCCACTGAGGTCGGCCACAGTGCCGATGTCTTTGTCACCCCGGCCTGAGAGGTTGACCAGGATGGACTGGTCCGGGCGCATCGTTTTCGCGAGCTTCATGGCGTAGGCCACGGCGTGGCTGGACTCCAGCGCGGGGATGATGCCCTCGGTGCGGCACAGGTAATGGAAGGCCTCCAGCGCTTCGGTGTCGGTGACGCCGACGTATTCGGCGCGCCCGATGTCCTTGAGGTATGCGTGTTCCGGACCGACGCCGGGGTAGTCCAGACCGGCGCTGATGCTGTGCGTCTCGGTGATCTGGCCGTTGTCGTCCTGCAAGATGTAGGTGCGGTTGCCGTGCAGCACGCCGGGGCTCCCCAACTGCAGCGACGCCGAATGCTTGCCGCTGTCCAGGCCTTCTCCGGCCGCTTCCACACCGATCAGGCGTGTGGACTCATGGCTGATGTAGGGATAGAAAATCCCCATGGCATTGCTACCGCCGCCGACACAGGCCACGACGGCATCGGGTTGGCGCGCGGCCAAACCCCGGCGTAACAGCATCGCGGGCATCTGGGTCAGGCATTCCTGTCCAATCACGCTCTGGAAGTCGCGCACCATCATGGGATAGGGGTGGGGGCCGGCCACAGTGCCGATGATGTAGAACGTGTTGTCCACATTGGCCACCCAGTCGCGCATGGCTTCATTCAGCGCATCCTTCAAGGTCTTGCTGCCGGATTCAACTGGTACCACGGTGGCGCCCAGCAGCTTCATGCGGTACACGTTGGGGCTCTGGCGCTTGACGTCCTCGGCGCCCATGTAGACCACGCATTCCAGCCCGTAACGTGCGCAGATGGTGGCCGTGGCCACACCATGCTGGCCAGCGCCTGTCTCCGCGATGATGCGGGGCTTGCCCATGCGGCGTGCCAGCATGGCCTGGCCGATGGTGTTGTTGATCTTGTGCGCGCCGGTATGGTTAAGGTCCTCGCGCTTGAGGTAGATCTGGGCGCCACCCTGCTCGTGGCTGGTGCGTGCGGCGTGGTAGATGGGGGAGGGGCGGCCGACGAAATGTGCGAGCTCGTAGTTGAACTCAGCCAGGAACTCGGGGTCGTGCTGGTACTTTGCGTAGGCCTCGCGCAGTTCGTTGATGGCGTGAGTCAGTGTTTCACTGACGAAGCTCCCGCCATAAATTCCGAAATGCCCCGTCGGATCGGGTTGTTGATACTCGTACATGGTGTGATTTCAGGCAGGTTGTCGGTCAGCCGCGCGCACGGCGGCGACAAAATGGTGGATCTTTTCCGGGTCCTTGATGCCCTTGAGGGGGGTGCCTCCCGGGCAGTCGGCTTCGACGCCGGAACTCACGTCAACGGCCAGCGACAGTCCGCGTGGCCGTACCTGAAGAATGCCTTCGGTCACGTTTGCAGGTGTGAGCCCACCACTCAAGACGAGGTGAGCGTTGACGCTTGGTGGAAGCAGTGACCAATTGAAAGTTTTTCCGCCGCCGCCGAATCCCTCGACATGGGCGTCGAGCAGGATGGCCTGGGCCTGTGAGTAATCAGCGGCAAATTTTACCAAGTCGAATCGCCCGGCCTCATGCAAGGGAATCCGTGCGGCGCGCAGCCATGGTCGGTGGCAGGCTTGTGCGGCTGCAGCGCACTGTGTGGGACTCTCATCACCGTGAAATTGAAGCATTCCCATCGCCAAATGGTCACTGATTGCTACTATTTTTGATGCATCCTCGTTCACGAAGAGCAGCACGGGGGTCACGAAGGGCGGCAGACGGCGGGCCAGTTCAGCCGCGCGCTGGGGCGTGACGTACCGCGGGCTCTTGTCATACATCACAAAGCCGATGGCATCGACACCGGCGGCGACGGCGGCGTCCACGTCCTGTTCACGCGTCAGGCCACAGATCTTGATGCGGGTGCGGGTCGACAGGGAGCGTGCAGGGGTCTCGACGGGAACTGGGGAGCTGGCCCCCGCCTGCGCACGAGGCACCGGGTCAGGAGCGGGATGGGCTGTCATGGCAGCCAATCATACGCAGGGGTTCGCTCTGGCAGTCCCCAATGGGTTTCATAGACCGGGCCCAGGAAATACAAACCATCGGGCGAGAAGGTCGGAGCAGCGGCATCTCGGTCGCGTGCATCCAGTACGAACTTCATCCATTCGGCCGGTTGGGTGCCTCGCCCAATCCTGACCAGGCAGCCCATGATGTTGCGAATCATGTGGTGCAGGAAGGCGTTGGCCTCAAATTCAAAACGCCAGTAGGCACCGCGGCGGGAAATGTCGATGCGGCTGAGGGTCTTGACTGGCGACAGCGCCTGGCAGCCACTAGCCCGAAAGGAGGAAAAATCATGCTCCCCCCGGAGATGGGTGGCCGCCTGTCGCATGGCAGGACCGTCTAGCGGACGAAAGACCCATCCGGCACGACCGGCTTCAATGCCTGGTCGGACGGCCGACTCCAGAAGCACATAAACGTAGCGCCGCGCGACGGCACTGGCTCTGGCGTGAAAGTGATCCGGGATGGCTTGCGCCCACTGCACGGCGATATCGGTGGGCAAAAAGGTGTTGGTGCCGCGGACCCAGGACACGGGCGACCGGGTCAGGTGGGTGTCAAAGTGAACGACCTGCATCAGCCCGTGCACGCCCGCGTCGGTCCTGCCGGCGCACACGGTGCTGATGGGCTCGGTGGCAAACAGGCCCAAGGCCTGCTCCAGGCGGTCCTGAACGGTCAGGCCGGACGGTTGGCTTTGCCAGCCCTGGTAGTTTTTCCCCAGGTAGCTGACGCCCAGAGCCAGTCTCACGGCAGGTGGGCGCGTGATCGTGGCGACATGTCCGCCTCAGCCCAACTCGGCGAGGAAGCGCTGAGCCTTGGCCTTGAGCGGACCACTGGCATGAGCGACCACTTCTTCGACCAAGGTCCGCGCGCCATCCGAATCGCCGATCGATTGGAATTCCAGTGCCAATGCCAGTTTCGTTTCAAGGGGGTCGGTATTCGACCCATGCAAACTCGGCAATGGAGCAGGCATCTCATCCGCGGGCATCGAACGGTCCAGGTCCAGCGACAAGGAGCCCAAGTCGAACTCGATCATCCCGGATTCGGCTGCGGTTTGTGACGCAGTCGGTAATGATGCTCCTTGCACCGAGACCGGACTCGTTGTCACAGGGGATGTGCTTAGCGCTTCAGCCGCTGGTGTGGCCATTGCGTCCCAGCTCAGTTCGACATCGAGCGGTACCGGTCCCGAGATGACGCCCTCCACCGGATCGGCTTGAACAGCCGCTGTGGCAATTATGGGAGCCGAGGTGGGGCTATCGAACGAGAGGTCGCCCAGGTCGAGGTCAACCGGCATCGATGATGAGGGGGCGAAGTCCGGATGCGGCGCCACTGGGATCGTGCTGGATGCGAAGAACGGGGCCACGGGCTCTTTGGCATCGGCCGTCCCGGCCTTGTTCTTGGGACGTCCACCTGGTTGGTAAAGGGGGTTGTCGTGGTCGAGCTCACGGCCGAATTCGCAGATCCGTTCCCATTCGGCACCTTCACCGGCGCAGAGCTTGAAAGCGTCTCCGGCCAGGGCTTCGAAAGCGCGCACGTCCCTGCGCTTGGCAAAGATCTCCAGCAGCTTGCCATGAATGGCTATGCGCGACGGATTCATCCGCAAGGCTTCCTTGAGGATTTCCTCAGCCTGAAGGTCTCGGCCGTAGGCCAGGTACACATCCGCTTCGGCGACCGGGTCGACGTCACCTGCGGCATCCAGTTGGCTGGGAGAGTATGCGAGTGAGGATCCGGTGGGTGCCTCATCAGCTGTGTCGATCCGCTGCCCGCCGCTTGAGCCAAAGAACGAATCGGGCTGCATTCGGCTTTCAAGGAACGAACTGTCGACCTGGGATGATTTCTTGCGTTGGCGCGCTCGGTAGAACGCCAAGCCTGCCAGCAGCGCCAGCAAGCCACCGGCGGCAGCCGGAATGACCGGGTTCTCCAGCAGGTCGTCCAGGAGCGACGGCTCTGGTGGTGGCGGCTTGACGGCCGCAACCTTTGGCTTGGGAGCCGGTGCGGAGGCCGGGGCGCTCGCAGGTGCAGCAGTGTTTGCGACTGCAGGTGCGCTGCCTGCGGCAGACGCTGCACTGGCGGCGGGCTGGGCGGGTGTGCCCGAGACGGCGCTGGCGGAGGCCGCGGCGGAAGAAGCGGCCGGCAGTGCCGAGGCGGCGGGCGCTGGCATGGCCGGCTTGGCGGCGCTCGCCACAGCAGCGACGGATGCCGCAGTACTGGCTGCAGCCATTGGCGCGGTGGCCGTGCCGGGTTTGACCGAGCTGATGGCTGGGGCGGCCATGGCAGGGGGCGCCGACGCGGCAGGAGCGTTCGCTCCTGCACTTGTTGATGTTGCAGGTGCCGCTGCCTTCGGTGCGCTGGCGGCGCTGCCGATCGCGACCGTCGGGCCACGGGAAGCCGAGGCGGGCGATGCGGCCCCTGTGGCTGCCGCCTTGTCCTGGAGGCGCGACAACTCGCTGATATTCTTGGACAACTCGGCGACCCGTTCCTTCTCTTCCTTGCCTTGGCGCGCCTGTGCAATCTGGGCTTCGGGTGCCGCACCTTTGACCGATCCTTTGGAAAGGGTCAGTTTGTCCGGCGAAGCGGTCGCCGTTTTCCGCTCCTCGATGTTGGGCTGAACACGGCCCGAGGCTTGGCGGTCTGCCGCCGAGACCTGCTGCGCGGGCGCCGCGTCGGCCAGTCGGCGGCGGAACTCATTGAAATTAGCGCTTTTCACCGACAGGAACTGGCGTGCCTCTCCTGCTGGGACATTGGAGGCTTGTTCCGCAGTCGGAATCTCAATCAGTGCGCCGGCCTTGATCCGGTTGATGTTTCCGTTGATGAATGCATCGGGGTTGGTCCGCAGCAAAGCAACCAGCATCTGGTCCAGTGAAACCTCTGTAGGCTTGTTGGCGGCGGCAATTCTTCCGGCCGTGTCGCCGGCCTGTACTTTCAAGGTCTTGCCACCAGCATCCAAGCCCTTTGCCGGCGCCGCCGCGATCGTTCGCTCAGGCTGCGATCGCGAGGGTTTTGCAGGCGCTGCAACCGGGGCGGCTGCAGGCGCGGGTGTGCCGCGCGGCGTTTGAGGGCCAGGGGTCGGACTGTCTGCCAATGGTGTCGATACCTGCGGGGCTCCTGCCGCAAGTGGCGCCGGCGAACGCATGCTCGGTGGATCAAACAGCAGGGTGTAGTCACGAACCAGGCGACCGGACGACCATTGGGCCTCAAGAATCAGGTCGACAAAGGGCTCACTGACCGTCTTGTCGCTTACCAGGCGCAGGTACGAGCGTCCGTCGGGGCGCTGATGCAGCGTGATGGCGGCACCGGCAAGAGCCGGGTTGTACTCGACGCCCGCAGCTCGGAACGCAGCAGGGTTTGGAATGCCGGTCTTCAGACTGGCCGCTTCTTCTGCGGTGATCTGTGGAATCTCGATCTCAGCCCGCAATGGCTCGCCGAGCGCAGACAGGACCGTTACGCGGCCCAGACTCAGCGCCTGCGCTTCGAGGGAGCCGAATGCTCCAAGGACGACGGCAACAGCAACAGCCGCCGCGCGCAAGTGCGAGGGAGGTGACATACGCCACGTCTTGCCGGCCGTCCCTGACCGATCGTCAAGCAGATATTTGTTCATCATGTGAATGAGAGTCTCGACACTGAATAGTGGTTTTTGACATTAACAGCAATGCCTTACGCTGACAAGCTAAGACAGTGTTTAACTCAGTGACCCTCCATCGTGCCGCGTCTTGCCGCGGTTGCATGTTGCCTTGTCGCAACGTGCTGTTACCCCAGGTTACGGCTTGCGCAGCCTCGCTTCCCCGGATCAGGCGTCAAGCAAAATGCGCAGCATCCGGCGCAGCGGCTCGGCGGCGCCCCACAGGAGTTGGTCGCCAATCGTGAAGGCGCCGACGTATTCAGGGCCCATCGCCAGTTTGCGGATGCGGCCCACCGCGATCGTCATCGTGCCGGTGACGGCCACAGGGGTCAGATCACGAATCGTGGCCTCGCGGGTATTGGGGACGACCTTGGCCCACGGGTTGTCGGCGGCGATCATGGCTTCAATGTCGGCAACCGGTACGTCCTTCTTCAGTTTGAAGGTGAGAGCCTGGCTGTGGCAGCGCATGGCGCCCACGCGCACGCAGAACCCGTCGACCGGAATCGGCGCCGAGCCGAAGCCCTCGCCCAGACCGAGAATCTTGTTGGTTTCGGCCATGCCCTTCCACTCTTCTTTGGACATGCCGTTGCCCAGGTCCTTGTCGATCCAGGGAATCAGCGAACCGCCCAGCGGCACACCGAAGTTGGCTGTCTCGGCGCCGGACAGGCTGCGCTGTTTGGCGATCACCTTTCGATCGATCTCCAGAATGGCGCTCTTGGGATCGTCCAGAAGTGCTTTCACCTCCGCGTTCAGGGTGCCGTACTGCGTCAGGAGTTCGCGCATGTGTTGCGCACCACCACCAGAGGCGGCCTGGTAGGTCTGGGTGGACATCCAATCGACCAGGCCGGCCTTGTACAGCGCGCCCACGCCCATCAACATGCAGGAGACGGTGCAGTTGCCGCCGATCCACTCCTTGCCGCCTTTGGTGAGGGCGTTCTTGATGACCGGCATGTTGACCGGGTCCAGGATGATGACGGCGTCCTTGTGCATTCGAAGGGCCGATGCTGCATCGATCCAGTGGCCATTCCAGCCGGCGGCGCGCAGCTTGGGATAGACCTCGTTAGTGTAGTCCCCGCCTTGGCAGGTGATGATGATCTCGCAGCGCTGGAGTGCTTCGATGTTGTTCGCATCCTGCAGCGTGGTCTCGTTCCTGGCCATCGCGGGGGCTTTGCCACCGGCGTTGGAGGTGGAGAAGAACAACGGCTCGATCAGGTCAAAGTCATTTTCTTCGAACATGCGATCCATCAATACCGAGCCGACCATGCCGCGCCAGCCGACCAGACCTACCAACTTGCTCATTTCAAACGCCCTTTCAAATGAAGAAAACAGTGCCAGACCAGACTGTTTGCCCGGCTCGTCTGGCCGGGGAGGGCGCACGACGAACCAGGCCGGATCAGCCCTTAATGGTCGTGGTTTTGGTGGAGATTGCGCGCGCAGCCACACCGGCCGTGGCGGCGGGTGCTGGGTTCAGGGGGAACAGGCGGGCGGCAAACATAGGCTGGATTTTAGCGCATGTAGCCTTTGGCAAGCCTTACAACAACGAAGCCACGGTGTTTCGCCTGTGAGCCGCGCGCAACAATCCTATCGGCGCAGCCGTTTCTCCCTGTGCCTGTGCCTGCGTCTGGTCAGCCCAGAGCCTTCACCACCGCGTCGCCCATCTGGGCTGTGCCGACCTGGGTTGTTCCTTCGCTCCAGATGTCGGGTGTGCGCAAACCCAGCGCCAGAACCTTTTGGACGGCCGCTTCGATGCGCTGGGCGGCTTCCTCCTGGTTCAGGCTGAAACGCAGCATCATGGCGGCGGACAGGATGGTAGCCAGCGGGTTGGCGATGCCCTTGCCGGCGATATCCGGCGCGCTGCCGTGGCTGGGTTCGTACAGGCCCTGGTTGCGACTGTTCAGACTGGCCGAGGGCAACATGCCGATGGAGCCGGTGAGCATGGAGGCTTCGTCCGACAGGATGTCGCCGAACATGTTGCCGGTGACCACCACGTCGAAGGCCTTGGGCTTCTTCACCAGCTGCATGGCAGCGTTGTCGACATACATATGTTCCAGCTCGACGTCCGGGTACTGGGCATGGACTTCGGTGACCACATCCTTCCAGAACTGGAAGGTTTCCAGCACGTTGGCCTTGTCCACGCTGGTGACTTTCTTGTTGCGCTTGCGGGCAGCCTGGAAGGCCACGTGGGCGATGCGCTCGATCTCGGGCTTGCTGTAGCGCATGGTGTCGAAGGCTTCCTCGGCGCCAGGGAAATGGCCGTCCACAGCCGTGCGGCGCCCGCGGGGCTGGCCGAAGTAGATGTCGCCGGTCAGTTCGCGGATGATCAGGATGTCCAGGCCGGCAATCAGTTCGGGCTTGAGGCTGGAGGCACTGACCAGTTGCTCGTAGCAGATGGCCGGGCGGAAGTTGGCGAACAGGCCCATGTTCTTGCGCAGACCCAGGATGGCCTGCTCCGGGCGCAGTGGCCGATCGAGCTTGTCGTACTTCCAGTCGCCCACGGCACCGAACAGCACGGCGTCGGCCGCCTTGGCCAGGTTCAGCGTGGACTCAGGCAGCGGGTGGCCGTGGGCCTCGAAGGCCGCGCCGCCGACCAGGGCGGTCTCCATCTCGAAAGGAAGGCCGAGCACCTTCAGGACTTTGACGGCTTCCGCCACGATTTCGGTGCCGATCCCGTCACCGGGGAGAACTGCGATTTTCATGTTGATATGGAATTAGTAGCAATGGATGACCATTCCACGCTGGGAAGTGGCCTGAATGGCAAGAAAAGTGCTCAGACGGTTGCCGTATGGGCCAGCCAGGGCTTGGTGGCCAGCCGATTGGCTTCAAATGAGCGGATGCGGTCGGCCTGGCGCAGCGTCAGGCCGATTTCGTCCAGCCCGCCCTGCAGGCAGTACTTGCGGAACGGCTGCACCTCGAACGGGATTTCGGCGCCTTGCGGACGGACGATCACCTGCCGCTCCAGGTCGATGGTCAGTTCGTAGCCGGGAAAGGCATAGACCTCGTCGAACAGCTGGGCCACGACGGATTCGGGCAGCACGATGGGCAGCAGGCCGTTCTTGAAGCAGTTGTTGAAGAAGATGTCGGCGTAACTGGGCGCGATGATGGCGCGAAAGCCGTATTGGTCGATCGCCCAGGGCGCGTGCTCGCGCGACGAGCCGCAGCCGAAGTTCTTGCGCGCCAGCAGGATCGACGCGCCGGCATAACGCGGCTGGTTCAGAACGAAATCCGGGTTGGGCTTGCGGGTGGCGGGGTCCTGACCGGGGAAGCCGGCGTCCAGGTAGCGCCACTCGTCGAACAGGTTGGGGCCGAAGCCGGTCTTGCGGATTGACTTCAGGAACTGCTTGGGGATGATCGCATCGGTGTCGACGTTCTCACGATCCATCGGGGCCACGAGGCCTTTGTGTATGTTGAATTTCTGCATGGTTTACTTCTTGGCGGCGTTTTCGATGGCGGATCCGGCTTTCTGCACGTCCTGGCCGACGCCCTTGACGGTGTTGCAGCCTGTGAGTGCAAACAGGCCGACCAGGGCGAACAGGGTGGCAAATCGTTTCATGGGAAATCCTTTCAGACGAAGGGGCGGATGTCGACAAAGTGGCCGTGCACGGCGGCGGCGGCGGCCATGGCCGGGCTGACGAGGTGCGTGCGACCGCCGGCACCCTGGCGGCCTTCGAAATTGCGGTTGCTGGTGGAGGCGCAGCGTTCGCCTGGCTCCAGCCGGTCGGCGTTCATGGCCAGGCACATCGAGCACCCGGGCTCCCGCCATTCGAAGCCGGCCGCGGTGAAGATGTCGTGCAGACCCTCGCGCTCGGCCTGCTCCTTCACCAGCCCGGAACCCGGCACCACCATGGCCAGCTTGACGTTGCGCGCAACCTTGCGGCCGAGCTTCTTCACGATGGCGGCGGCC
>Ga0075160_10002564_pt1 | contig 10771 bp, 11 predicted proteins | sample JI91814C2DNA_FD_70969 | JGI IMG/M metagenome (GOLD analysis project Ga0075160, IMG submission 70969) | Wastewater effluent complex algal communities from Wisconsin, to seasonally profile nutrient transformation and Carbon sequestration -... | ecosystem: Engineered > WWTP > Effluent > Algae...
CCTCGGCCCGCCTCCCCGCCATCCGGGTCCGCAAGGCGTGATCGAACAACGAGCCCTTTGAGTCGACGTGCCCCGACACCTCGATTCGCACCTCGGGATACCTCAATAAAACCTCCACGATTCGATCGAGCGCCGCGAACGACTGCGGCTTGAACGTCGCCTTATTAAAATCGAACACGATCCCCGCGATCGGCCCGACGAGCCCGCTCACCTCCGGCGGGACCTCGTCGGGGCAGCCGTCCCCGTCCTCGATCCCATTGACGATCTCGGCGACGTCCGGGCACCGATCATTCGTATTATCAATTCCATCCTTGTCGATATCGAGGTCCGGGCACCCATTCCCCGGCCCCGACTCGTCCGGGCAGCGGTCCGACTCGTCGACCACACCGTCCCCGTCGCGATCCGTGACCACCGGCGCAGCCACGCTCACCGGCACCGGCGCCGCCTGCACCGCCGGCGCGTCGGTCTCGCCGCGATCGCACGCGGCCAGCATCAACACGCCGAGGACCTGCCAGCGCCGCATCACCCCGGTTGTATCACTTCACCGGCCCGCAGATCGCGGCCCCCTGTCACGCGTTGGCCGGCCGAATGCACCGCAGCCAGGTCCACATCGCCGATCCGTGCCCTGCCTCGTGGGAGGCCATGCCCGGGGACGCGGTTCGCCAGTGCAGCAGCTGTGACCGGCCCGTGCACGACCTCTCGGCCCTGCGCCACGACGAGGCCCAGAGCCTGCTCCGCGCCCGCGCGAGCGCCCCGCCGTGCGTCCGCTACGTCGCCGCGGCCGACGGCACCCTGCGCTTTCGCGACCTCGTCCCGCGCGCCAGCCTGACCCGCAGGCTGCGGACCGCCGTCGCCGCCTCGCTGCTCGCCGCCTGCACCCCGCACGGCGACACCCAATCGCCCGAATCCGACGACCCGCCCCTCTCGCTCGCCGCCGAGCGCCCGCAGCTGCCCGATCGGCTCCCGCCCGTCGCCGACGAGTGCGACCCGGTCGATCCTCCGCACCCGCAGTCGGAGCCGCACGAGAGATCCGCCGAGGTCCCCCTCGAGCCGTCCGGTCCGACCCTCGAGGACCAGCAGATCGACGCGTCGGTGCGCGCGGCCCTCCGCGACGTCGACGACCGCATCCGCGTCCTCGACGAGTCGGAGGTCATCGGCCGGTTCCCGCGAGAACATGAATGGATGGGCGTCGCGCTGTCCGGGAAGCAGGCCGAGGCCGACTCCGCTGAACGTGCGCGCCTCCTCGAGCTCGAGCGCCAGGCCCTCGCCGCCGAGGCCGACGCCCGCTGACTCCGTCGCGGCGAGATCGCGGTATATCTCCCGCCCCATGATCGACTGCGAGTCCGAACGCCCGAACGAGCTCCCCCAGGTCCTCAAGGTCCGCACGCACAGCTTCCACGCCGACGTCCTGCCGACCATCGGCGGCGCCGACTCGGCCCCCGGACCGCACGACTACTTCGACGCCGCGCTCGCCGCGTGCAAGGCGTTGACCGCGATCGTCTACGCCCGCTCGCACAACATCCCGCTCGAGCGCGTCGAGACCCACGTCGAGCGCGACGACTCGAAGGAGCGCCAGGGCACCTACAAGCTGCAGGTCCGCCTGGTGTTCCACGGCCCGCTCGACGTGGTCCAGCGCAAGCGCCTGTACGACGCCGTCGCCCGCTGCCCGGTCCACAAGCTGATGACCACCGCGACCGTGGAGATCGAGACGGCGCCGATGGAGGAGCCGTGAGCACCACCGACACGAACACCGTCGAGCTGGTGCTCACCGCCAAGCAGCGGCACATCGGCGAGCACACCGTCGACCGCGTGCTGCCGGCGATCCAGCGGCGCCACATCGGCCCGTACATCTTCCTCGACCACCTCGGCCCGCGCGAGCAGCGGCCCGGCGACGCGTTCGGCGTGGCCGCCCACCCGCACATCGGCCTGTCGACGCTGACCTACCTGTTCGCCGGGGAGCTCGTCCACCACGACAGCCTCGGCACCACCCAGACGATCCACCCGGGTGCCGTCAACTGGATGACCGCCGGCCGCGGCATCGCCCACTCCGAGCGCGTCCCCCCCGAGTTCACCGGCGTCATGCATTCGCTGCAGCTGTGGGTCGGCCTCACCGAACAATTCGAGGAGACCGAGCCCAGCTTCCAGCACGTCGACGGCCCCGACCTCCCCGTCGTCTCGCTGCCCGGCGCCGTCGGCCGCCTGCTCGCCGGCGCCGCCTACGGCCAGCAGAGCCCGCTCCACGTCTACTCCCCGCAGTTCTGCGTCGACATGCGCCTCGCCCGCGGCGCCCGCATCCCCCTGCCGGACGACCACGCCGAGCGCGCCGCCTACATCGTCGAGGGCCGCCTGCAGGTCGACGGCGTCGCGTACGAACCCCGCCACATGCTCGTGTTCGCCAGCGGCGGCGCCCCGCACATCGAGGCCCTCGAGGACACCACCGTCCTGCTCCTCGGCGGCGCACCGATCGACGGCCCGCACATGTGGTGGAACTTCGTGTCGAGCCGCAAGGACCGCATCGAGCAGGCCAAGCGCGACTGGGCCGAGGGCCGCTTCATCCTCCCGCCGGACGACGACCAGGAGTTCATCCCCCTGCCCGAGGAGCGAGCCCCGCGCCCCGAGCCGATGTCCTGACCCGCTGAACACGCATTCACTGCGCGGATCGCGGGCGCGCACTCTTGTCGCCCGCCGCGCGCTTCCCGGTTTAGATTGTCGGCCATGCACAAGCTCACCGTCGATGTGTGGTCCGACATCGCGTGCCCGTGGTGCTGGGTCGGCAAGCGTCGGCTCGCCGCGGCCCTCGCCGACTTCCCGCACCGAGACGCCGTCGACGTCGTGTACCGCTCCTTCGAGCTCGACCCCTCCGCCGCGCGCACGCTCGCGACCGACACGCCGCACACCGTCCGCATCGCCCGCAAATACGGCATCGACGTCGCCCAGGCCGAGGCGATGTCCCAGCGCCTGGTCGCGGTCGCCGCCGGTGACGGCCTCGAATTGCGGTTCGACATCCTGCGCCCCGGCAACACCCTCGACGCCCACCGCCTGCTCCACCTCGCCCGCGACCGCCACCTGCAGGACGCGCTCGCCGAGCGGCTGTTCCGCGCCTACCTCGGCGAGGGCCAACCCATCGGCGAGCCCTCCGTCCTGATCGCGCTCGCGCTCGAGGTCGGCCTCGATCGCGGCGAGGTCGAGGGCGTGCTGGCCAGCGACGCCTACACCCCCGACGTGCGCGCCGACGAGGAAGAAGCCCGCCAGCTCGGCATCCGCGGCGTCCCTTGCTTCGTGTTCGGCCCGCGCCACGCCGTGTCCGGCGCCCAGCCGGCGGCCGCGCTGCTCGAGGCCCTGACGATCGCGTGGGGCGAGCTCAGCTCCGACACGATCCTCGAGGGCACCGTCTGCACCCCCGACGGCTGCACCTGATCAGCCCGCCCCGCCGTCCACGGTCCCGCCCGCGTGCTCGAGCAGCGCCTGAAACATCTCTTCACCGTCGACCTGCCCCGCGAGCGCCTCGCCGTGCACCTCGGCCCACTCGAGCGCGAGCGGCAGCGGGATGCTCGGGAACTCCGTCCCGGCGATCGCGTTGCCCGCCTCGGCGAGCACCTCGCTCATGCGCACGGGTCGGTCCACCGCGCGCGCGCGGCCGCTGAGCTCGCCGCACCAGGCCGCGGGCGTGACCACGTGATACTCGCGGCAGATCAGCGGCCTGTCGCCATACACCCCGCACGTCTCGCGCCTCAGCAGCGGGCAGGCGATCTGCGCCGCGAAGAACCGCCGGCTCACGTTGTCCCAGCTCGACTCGCCCGGCAGCGGCGTCCCGTGCAGCGCGTGCCGCCCCTTCGCGTCCCGCGGATCCAGCAGCCCGACCTCCTCCATCCGCAGCACCGCCGCCGCGAACCTGCGCCGGACCTCGCGCCGCGGCTTCGGCGGCAGCGCCTCGACCACCTCCGCGAGCCGCAGCGCCTCGATCGCGGAGATCGGCACCAGCTGGCGGCAGCACGCCGCGCACCCCGACTTGCACGACACCCGCGCTCCTTCGGCCTCGGCCGCGGCCACCGCGATCTCCGTCACCTGCCGCGACAGCTCCGTCGCGACCGGCAGCAGGTCGCGCAGCCGCGCCGGTCCGCCGCGCACGCGCAGCGCGACCTCGCGTTCGTCGCCGAGCACCTCGAGGTGCACCTTCGCGTCGCGCCACACCGACTTGCCGCGCATCGCGGCCATCCTACACCCCGATCCACGTAGAATGCCGCCATGGACCAGCCCGACGCCGCGTGGGGCAAGACGCGAGAGTTTCAGATCGCCCCGCCCGGCGACGACGATAGCGCCGAGCTCGAGGTGCTCTCGAGCTGGTACTCCGTCGTGTTCCCCGGCGAGGACGGGAAGTTCCACCACGGCTCACGCGGCGCCACCATGCCCGACACAGTCGTGGTCACGCTCGGCGACGAGGCCGTCGCCCTCGCCGACGCCTTCGCCCACACGATCGACAACGAGTACTGCTACGACTGCGAGTACTTCCTCATCCTCCGCCTGCGCACCATCCTCGTCGACGAGGCGTGGCGCACCCTCCCGTGGGCCCACCTGGGGCCCGGCGACGTGTTCTACGCGTGGGACAAGTTCCACGGCCACGAATACTCGCGCAGCGCGACCGACGACTCGACCATGAGCTACGGCGGCGACTGGTCCGACCTGCAGCGCCTGATCGACGAGCACCACCCGCGCCCCGAGGGTCCGCGCCCCGCAGGACCCGCCTCCGCCGCCTCGCTGCTGCGAGCCGTGCGCAGCGGCGACGTCGCGACGACACGCGCCTTGCTCGCCGCCGGCGCCGACCCCAACGCTGGCGAGCACGCCCCGGACCAGGCCCTGCGCTCCGTCTCGGTCGACCGCGAGTCCACCGCCCTGGGCGAGGCCATCTCCCTCGACTCCGCCGAGCTGGCCGAGGCCCTGCTGGCCGCCGGCGCCCGCGTCGGCCCGCGCCGCCCCGATCTCCCGTGGTCCCCGCTGCACCACGCGCTGATCAACCGCAGGCGCGCCGTCATCCCGGTGCTGCTGCGCTTCGGCGCCGACCCCGACGCGCTCTACAACGGCCGAACCCTGCGCGAGATCGCCGCCGGCATGGGCCCCGAGTTCGCCGCCCTCTTCCCGCCCAAACCACCGCAGGACCCCGCGCCATGAACCGGCGCGTCGCTGGCTCAGACCACGTCGTAGTCGCCCATCGTCAGGTGCCAATTCTTTAATTCGCAGAACGCCGCGTCGCCGCGGGCGACCACGCGAAACCGCCGCGGCATCAACATCGGCGGCAGCGGTCGAAACCTCGCGGATCGCAGCAGCCGGTACTCCGGCGCCGTCGGCAGCATCAACGACCCCAGCAGATCGAGGTCCTCCCCCGCGCACCACGCCAGCGCCGCCGACACCAGCGACGCGCCGGCCCGCTCGTCCGCCACCACGAGATCGACGATCAGCCCCGACCGCATCCCGTCGATCTCCGTCGTGCGCAGCACCGCATAACCAGCCGGCGCACCATCCACGGTCGCCAGCAACCCGTGATATCGCCGCAGCGGCTGCTTCTTGAACCTCCACTCGAGATACCGCGCGTCGCGCACCACCATCACCGGGCTGCGCCCCCGCACGCGCCGCCACAGCTCGTCGAATCGCTCGTCGAACTCGGCGACGATCTCCACACCGACGCCCCGCCCCAGCTCCGCGGTCCGCCGCAGCGGCGGCAGGAACGGCCGCGCCAGCAGCCCCGCCACGCGGTCGACCCCCGGCACACGGATCCGCCGCTGCACCAGCCGCCGCACGTTCACCGGCCGCGCCAGCAGCGGCACGTCGCCCATATGTGTGTACCCGAGCCTGCTGATGAACCCCGGGAACGAGTTCACGTTGGGGAACGCCCACGCGTGTTCGACGCCCGCCGCCTTCATCAATTGATCCGACACCCGCGCCAGCCCGGTGAACAGCCCGCGCCCGCGGTGCGAGACATCGGTGGCGACGTTCAACGCCAGCCCCGCGAGCCGCTCCGCCCCGAAGATCCACATGCGCAGCGGCACCACCCCGAACTGGCTGACCACGCGGCCCGTCTCGCGGTCCCTCGCCAGAGCCGCGAGCGCGAGCCCGGCCGGGTTGTCCTGGTACTGCCAGCGGTGGTGCAGCGGATCAGCGATATCGGCGCCCGGCCACACGCGATGGTGCAGCGCGACCACCTCGTCGGCGAGCTCGGGGCTGTAGGCGACGGCCCAGTCGATCGGCGGTGCACCCTCGGCCACTGGCCTCAGGGTAGGCAGGTAAGCCGCGCAGGTTCAACCCAATTCACGCGCCGCGGCGGTCAGGATGGCCGCCCGCAGCGCTTCTTCCTCGGCTGGCGACAGCCCGGCCACACCGACCGGGAACGCCGCCGCCAGGTCGATCATGACGTCGAGGGCCACCTCGTCGAGCACCACGGAACGATCACCGTCTCCCCACTTCGACATCGCGCTGGCGATTCGCGGGCGGTTGACCAGCCGCGACCCGTGCGCGATGAGCTCATCCAGCCCCAGCCGCTGCGACGGGTCCCACGCCTCGCTCTCGCTGAACTTCAGCTCGTCGAACTCCGCGATCTTCTGCTTGTACACGATCCGCGTCGCCGGCCGCCCGCGCGCGTCGGCCTTGCACACAACCCCCTCCGCGAGGTTCCCGGCCAGCTCCGGCAGCCCGAGCCGCCCCGGCACCCGCGTCGGGTAGCGCACCGGCGTCATCAAGGCCGCCGCCCGCGGCCCGCTGTGCAGCACCGGCGGGCTGTCCAGCCCGATCTCCGCCGCCAGCGACACCACCTCGCGGTGCGCCAAAAATTCTCCCTCGTCCTCCTCACCGCTCGCGACCAGCGCGTCGAACACCGCGTACCGCAGGTCCGGCGCGTACCAGATGCCCGTCTGGACCGGCGACAGCCCCGGCACCGCCGGCACGTCCGGATGCGGATAGGCCCCGCCGTACAGCTCGCCGTACAGCACCACCGTGTGACCGCCGAGCCTCCGCTTCGCCGCGAGCGTCGCCTCGGTCAGCGGCGCGCGCAGCAGCTGCCAGCCGAAGAACGGGTCCTCCGGCGCCAGCCATGCCTTGCGCTTGCCGAACCGCAGCTCCTCTCCCGCGATCGCCAGCACCATCTGGGCCCCGTGGATCTTCTCGAGCGCGACCCACGGCCCGCCCGGCGGCGACGCCCCCGGCTGCTCCCCCGGCCCGGCGATCTTGGGAAACCCGCGGTGTCTCATCGCCGCAGTATAGAGACCCGGCGTCGCCCTTGTGCCTCGCCCCCGCGCGGGCGATAGTGCCCGCCATGATCGCCGCCATCGGTGCCCTCGAGCTCGTCGTCCTCATCGCGCTGCTGGTCGTCGTCTCGCTGCTCGCGCGACGCGCCGGCCGCTGGACGCTCGTGTTCCTCGCCGGTCTGCTCGCGCTGCTCGCCCTCACCAACCCCGGCGAAGAGGACCACCGCACCGCCGTGTTCAACCAGATCCAGGCCAGGCTCGATCCGCTCGCGCGCGTCGCCGCCTCCGCCCTCCCGACCCGCGAGCTCCTGCCCCTGCAGTATCACAACTACGTCCTCGCCTCGGTCTGCACCGTCGACGGCAAGCGCGTGTCGATCGGCTTCCTCAAGAACGTGCTGGTCGGCGAGTTCGACCAGCCCCGCCGCTGACCCCGGGCCCTCACGGGCAGCGCGGGTCACCCTGCTGGACCATCTCGATCTGCTCCGGCGTGAACGGCAGCGGGTCGCAGCCGTGGCCCTCCTCGCAGATGCGGTCCCACTGCGGCGCCGCCTTGGCGTGGCAATCGAAGCAGTTGCCGCCGAAGCCGTTGACCACATCCGTGGTCCCGCGCGCCGTGATCGTCGTGCCCTGCGCCGTCGTGTCGAGGAAGAAGAACTCCCAGTCCGAATTGTCGGGCGCGAACCCTGCCCCCCGCTTGACCATCGCCTCGTTGGGGATCAGCTGGATCACCGTGCCGACCGGATAGACCCCGCCCGCGGGGTCGTTGGCGACCGCGAGCGCCTCCTCCTGATGTCCGAGCAAATTGGTGACCCGAAACTTGCGGACCTTCGCCCACTCGAGGATGCACGTGAAGTCCTCGGGCCGCATATCGATGTCCTCGACCGCCCCGGTCGTCGCGTCCCCGGAGCTCGAGCTCGCCGTGTCCCCGGAGCTCGAGATCGCCGCACCACTCGTCGTCGCCACGTCCGTCCCCGCTCCGCTCGTCGCCCCACCAGTCGTCTCCGCCACCGTCGTCTCCGACGTCGACGAGTCTTGAGAGTCGCCGCAAGCAGCAATAATTAAAACCATGACAGTCGCAAGGCGGTTCGGCATGGCGCGCACCATCACGCAGTCACCCCCGCCGCGCAAGGCCATACGAGCAGCACGAGCATTTCGACCTCACGACAAGCGGGGCGCCGTCAGCCCCACCCGGGCGACGAGGGGCCGAGGGCGGGGGACGCAGGACCCGTCGTCCGCCGACGATGCCCCACGCCCCGCGTCTCCGCCGCGCCGCGCCACTAAAACCCCTTGATCGCCACGCCGACGCCCGCCAGGCACATCTCGTCGCCGGTGCCCTCGCCGAGGCTCACGTCGACCGGCGCGTCGAGCCCGAGCTCGTTCATCAGCTCGAGCACCCCCGGGTTCGCCATCGTGTTGTCATAAATGCAGCGGATGCGGACCCGGTCGCCAGACTGCACGCGCACGCTCGACCCGACCGGCGAGTCGAACGCGTACGACCGCTGCCAATTAAAGTCCCACCTCGGCGTGTGCAGCAGGCAAGTCTCCTCGCCGGTGTCGCGGTCCTCGATCCACACGCGCATGTCGACGCCGACCTTGTGCATATGGTTGAGCACCGTCCACACGCGCACGTCGACGAAGTCCGGCAGCGCCTCGCCGAGCGAACCGATCTCGTACTCGTAATCCTCGATATGGTCCGCCTCGCCCGCGGGGATCTCCAGCGGCCCCGCGAGCGACTTGCCGATGCCCGGCGCGCCGATCAGCGTGAAGTAAGACGTCCACTGCGGCTTCGTCGGCGACCAGCGCAGCGTCAGTCCCGTCCCGCTGTCCTGCGCCGGGCCGCCCCCGGTCGCGTGGTAGTGCACGCTGAGCACCAGACGCGTGCCGGCCGGCAGCTCGGTGCCCACGCCGTCCGGCGCCTCCATCGGCAGCGAGCCCGGCACCCACGCGCCGATCAGCTGGGCCCCCGGCACGCCGCCGCCGCCGCCGCAGTTCTGCTGCACGCCGCCGGCCCAGTTCGCCGACGTCCCGTCCGCGTCGACGTAGATCAGCACGTGGTGGACCAGCTCCTTGTTGCCCGGGACCACCTGCACGCCGTCGAGGTACACCGTCTCCGTGTTGCCCGGGTCGACGCTCAGGCAATGATAAAAGTCGTACTGATTCCCGAGCTTGTCGATCGTCAACTTCCCCTCGGCGATCGCCGTCTTCGTCGGGCTCGCCAGATCCAGCGACGGCGGCTCCGGCAGCGGCGCCGCCAGGTTCGGGTCGCCCTCCGGCGCCCCGTTGTCCGCCCAGTCCTTGATCATCTGCTTGTCCGCGTCGCTCAGCCGCGCGTCGTGCTTGTACGGGAACGGCGGGTCGCACTCCGGCGTCTCGAGCGCGTGCCACGGCGGCATCAGCCCCTCCGTCACGTCGATCGCCATCAGCCCCGCGAAGTTCTTCGCCGTCGCGTAGGTCTCGAGCGAGAACGGCGCGATGCCCCCCGTCGCGTGGCACGACTCGCAATTCGTCCGCACCAGCGGCGCGATGTCCTCGTGCCAGTTCGGCCGCGCCGCGGGCGTGCCGTCGGTGCCCGAGGGGTCCGTCGTCTCCTCCGCGCCCGACGTCGGCGTCGACGTCGGCGACGACGTCCCGCCGGTCGACGTGTCACCGCCGTTCGCGGTCATCTCGGCCGCGTTGTCCCCGCACGCGACCAGCAGCAGCCCCCACCCGACCCTCCGCAGTGATGCCATCGGAGCAGCCTGCCACAACCGCGTTTGCCTGTCGCGCGCAGCGAACACGCGCACGAACGGGCGAGCGGGCCGGCCCTGTCACCAGCTCACGGTCTCGCCCCCGCGCGCGTCCGCGGCGGCCTCACAGCCCCTTGATCGCCACGCCAATGCCGGTCAGGCACATCTCGTCGCCGGTCGCCTCGCCGAGGCTCACGTCGACCGGCGCGTCGAGCCCGAGCTCGCCGAGCATCTCGACCACGCCGGGGTTCGACATCGTGTTGTTGTAGATGCAGCGCACGCGGACCTTGTCGCCCGACTGCACGCGCACGCTCGAGCCGATCGGCGTGTCGAGCGCGTACGACCGCTGCCAATTGAAGTCCCACTTCGGCGTGTGCAGCAGGCACGTCTCCTCGCCGGTGTCGCGGTCCTCGACCCACACGCGCATGTCGATGCCGACCTTGTGCATATGGTTGAGCACCGTCCACACGCGCACGTCGACGATGTCGGGGAAGTCCATGCCGAGCGTCCCGATCTCGTACTCGTACTCCTCGATGTGCCGGTCCTCGCCCGCGGGGATCTCCAGCGGACCGTCGAGCGACTTGCCGATGCCCGGCGCCCCGATCAGCGTGAAGTACGACGTCCACTGAGGCTTCGTCGGCGACCAGCGCAGCGCCAGCCCGGTGCCCTCGTCCTGCTCGGAGCCCGCGCCGGTCGCGTGGTAGTGCACGTTGAGGATCAGCCGCGTCCCGGTCGGCAGCTCGGTCGCCACGCCCTCCGGCGCCTCCATCGGCAGCCCGCCCGGCACCCACCCGCCGATCAGCTGCCCGCCGC
>Ga0075160_10002565_pt1 | contig 10770 bp, 8 predicted proteins | sample JI91814C2DNA_FD_70969 | JGI IMG/M metagenome (GOLD analysis project Ga0075160, IMG submission 70969) | Wastewater effluent complex algal communities from Wisconsin, to seasonally profile nutrient transformation and Carbon sequestration -... | ecosystem: Engineered > WWTP > Effluent > Algae...
ACTTTTGATGTTCTATACTAATTCCAACACCATTATCTTTGAACGATACTTCGGCAAAGTCTTTTATTTTTCTTAAGGTAATCTCAATTATCCCCTGTTCGCCAGTAAACTTAATTGCATTGGAAAGACAGTTTATAAAAACCTGACGAATTCGTTTTTCGTCTCCGTTAAAAACAATGTCTACCATTTCCGGCTCGATAATCTTCATATTTTTTTTTGCTGCCTGGGGCATCATAATTAGAATAGAGTTTTGAAGAGATTCAAAGACTTGGAAATTTGATTTCATAATTGTAATTTTTCCGGCTTCCATTTTAGAAATATCCAATATATCGTTCACCAATTTCAACAGATGATTTCCTGCTTTGTTAATGTATTGAATGAATTCCTGTTCTTTATTCATCGTCTCTGGAAGTTTGATTAATTTCGAAAAACCGATGATTGAATTGAGAGGTGTTCTTAGCTCATGACTCATACTTGCAAGAAATTCACTCTTAGCTTTGTTAGCCGCTTGCGCTAGCTGAACAGCACCGCGCAATTCACTTGTTTTTTCTTCGACTAATTTTTCCAAATAATCTCTGTGATTTTTAATCAAATTTTCATTTCTATTTCTTTCTATGAATGTTGATAATAGGTCCCCGATGATTCGAAAAATCTGTAGATCTTCTTCAGGCCACTCTCTTAGTTGATTTGTGTCTTCCATAAAAACATATCCATCGAGTGAATGCTGATAGAATATCGGGATGATAATATAGGATTTAATACTACGAAGTGTTGCTGTAGGCTGTAATTTATTTGGTATATGCAACAAATTTCCAAAGAGTAAATTATTATTTCCCAAGTGTAAAAAAGAGTCATTTAAATATTCAATAAAGCCTTCCGAATGACTCAGGGATAGAGGGATAGAGTCATTAACCCCAACTTCTTCAATAATTGAATAAAAAATCTCATGTCCAATTTGGGAAATACTGGCGTAACTGACCCTAGTCATATTTAGAGATAAAAGTAACTCTCTGAAAGCATTGCTCAAATTTTCAATGCTTGTAAATGGAGATAATAGAACTTTGGAAAAATTGCTCACACCTATTTCATAACGGAGGCGAATGGCGATTTTCTGCTCAAGAAAGAGACGCTTTGTAATATCCTTGAATACAATAATTTTTCCGAGGGATTCAGCCATTTTAGCATTTAGAATCGGTCGTATGTTTTCCTCTAAGAATATTCTAGATCCGTCAGCTTGAGGTAAATACACATTATCTCTTACGTGCGTTACAAAAGCGTTATCATCCGTAGTTTCCAGCATTTCAGAAATTGCATGCTCAGGATTGTATATATTTTTGAGTGATTCACCCACAACTGAACTAGTAAGACCTAAAAGTTTTTCGGCAGCTTCATTTATAAATTTTACATTTTCGTTTTTATCAATCGTAATGATTCCATCACTAATTGAACTAAGACTCGTATAAAACCACTGTTCATTTTCTTTTATTTGCGTTTCGACCGAGTGATTGTAGAGAGAAATGTCTATTGCTACATAAAGGTCTTTAGGTGCTACAGGTTTTATTAAATAACCAAAGGGAGTGGCAATTTTGGCACGTGCAATCGTTGCTTCATCAAAGAAAGAAGTGATGAATACTACAGGGATATTGAATTGCTCTTTGATAATGAGTGCGGTATCAATACCGTCTCGTTCCCCTTCAATGGAAACATCCATCAAAATTAAGTCTGGCTTGGTGATTCCAATAGACTCTATCGCATCAATGCTATTAGCCGCAGTGCCAACTACTAGATAGCCTTTATTCTTGAGCATGAACTCAAGATGCATATGAATCGTTGGGTCATCCTCTACAATAAATACTCTAGTATCAGCTTTTGCCTTATTTTGCATGCTATTCATTCTAATAAGCAATTTACCATTTGACATAAAAGTCAAACGCTAAATTGTAGTATTCATGCGAGTGTGGTGAAATTGGCAGACACGCCAGATTTAGGTTCTGGTGCCGAAAGGTGTGGGGGTTCAAGTCCCTTCACTCGCAAAAACCTTCCAACCATTCTATAAATTCTGCTAATTTCCGAAAAATTAAAATCTATTTTATATCATTGTCAGTTTTATGAATTGTAAAAAAAGTATCTAAGGAAGAAAGCTTCAATACACCCATAATATCATTGGTTGGTGATAAAAGTCCAAATTTATTTCCACTTGACTTCATTTTCTTTTGAATGTTCGCTAACAAAGCGATTCCAGAGGAGTCCATATGATGAACTTCTGACATATCAAAGACAACGGACTCGCATTCTTCATCATCAATAATTTGCGTGATTTCCTTTTTTACCTTTGAAGCTGTATAAATGTCCATGCTACCAATTAGTCGAACAATCTTGTGTTTACCTTTTTCTCTAAATTTAAGTTCCATGATTCCTCCAAAATGTCTATGAATGCTCAGCAAGAAGTTGACCTTATATAGTAAATTCTGAATTTGTAAAGACATTTTTTATTTGAGCAGTAATTAAATGCGAATAAGGCTCTGAATGCGTAAATAGAGGATAAATATCATCATGTAAACCCATAAAATGCTCTTGCTATAAAAAAAAGGAGCACTGAAATTGGTAACAAAATAATCTGAATCTCATCAGAAATCTTCAAGGAGGTTTAAGCTTTGACAAATCATAGTAAATTTTCCGATCACATTGTTGTGGATAAGGCAAAACTAAAGAAAGCTCTGGGCGAAAGTGAGCAGCGCTATCGCGGTTTACTCGAAAATCTACATGCTGGAGTTGTAATACATGCACCTAATACTTCTATACTCATGAATAATAAGAGAGCTGCTGAATTGCTCGGACTTCCAGAGGAACAGATGCTCGGCAAACTAAGTATTGACCCTGCATGGCATTTTATTTTAGAGGATAATAGAATTTGTCCGCTTGAAATGTATCCCGTTCACCGAATCAAGAATACTCTTAAGCCTATTTACAATCAAATTATTGGGGTATCTCGTCCAACTACCAACCACACAGTTTGGTTACAGGTAAATGGCTCTCCATCTTTTGATTCAGAGGGAAATCTTATTGAGATTGCAATTAGCTTTATAGATATTACAGAGCAAAGAAATGCTGAGACAGAATTAAAGGTAAAAGAGTCGAAGTATAGAACCTTAATGGAACAAGCAGTTGATGGAATTTTCATTGCGAATGCTAACCAAAAATATGTAGAAGTAAATGCAAAAGCCTGTCAAATGTTAGGTTATTCCCGAGAGGAATTATTAGAGAAACATGTTCAGGATTTAATTTTGCCTGAGGATTTGCAGGAAAACCAGTTGCATTACACTGAAATATTAAAAGGCTATCCCGTATTAACCGAAAGATGCCTCCTCAGAAAGGATGGAACTATTATTTTTACAGAGATAAATGAAAAAATTTTAGAAGACGGTCGTATTCAAGCAATCGTAAGAGATATCACTGACAGAAAAAAAATGGAGCAAACGCAAATTATATCAGAAGCGAACATGCGCGCTGTTCTTGATAATAGCGATGAAGCAATTCTATTCATTGACAGAGAACGGAAAATTCAATTTTTTAACCAATTAGCATATGAACAGGTTAAATTGATTTATAATTTCAAAATTGGTATTGGAATTTCAATTTTAGATTTATTATCAGAGAAAGATTTTGGAATATTTGAGGATAATTATAATTTGGCGTTTAGTGGAAAGCAATGTTTTTTTGAACAAAGTATTTACATAGATAAAGATATACACTGGTTCAAGTTACAATATGCGCCAATTAAAAACAATTTAGGCGAAGTAATCGGTGTTATCTTCAAGGCAGAAGAAATTACTGACAGGAAAAAGGCAGAGGACGAATCTAGGCATAGTGAGATTAAATTTAGTACGATTTTTGAAAGAGTTCCGGTAGGCATTGCTTTACTTGAATCTAGTTCTGGTAGGTTTATACAGATTAACCCGAAATATTGCGAAATACTGAACTTGTCAATGGAAGAAATACTTTCACTTAGTTTTCTAGATATAACCCATCCCGATGATTTATTTGAAAACCTAGATAAGCTTCACCTCCTAATCGACGGCAAAACGCAATTAGTCACAATGGAGAATCGATACATTAGAAAAGATGGCAGTATTATATGGGTCAATTTAATCTATGTTCCACTTGAGTTAGATGGTAGTCAAAACAAATATCATATCGCAATTGTTTCAGATATTACCGAAGCAAAAAAGAATTATGCAAGATTAATAGAATATACAGAATCTCTAAAGTCCCTTAATGCAACTAAAGATAAATTTTTCAATATCATAGCGCATGATCTTCGTAATCCATTTTCAGGGATAATCGGCCTTTCGGAAATGATGGAATCCAAAATACTCGAAGAAGAAAACCACCGCATAGAAGAAATCGCCAATTTTGCTAGGCTAATCAATGCTTCTTCCAAATCAGCCTATTCCCTTTTAGAAAACTTAATGCAATGGGCTAAGGCTCAAACTGGTGAGATTAGTTACAAACCGCAAAAAATCTCAGTGAATGACATTGTAGATTCGACTCTTCAGGTCTTAATCGGGAGCGCATTCAAGAAACAAATAGTAATAGAAAAAGATTTGGAAGACGGAATACACGTGTATGCTGATCAATCACTTTTTAGTACTATTCTTCGAAATTTAATTGGCAATGCTATAAAATTTAGTTATTTTAATGGGATAATAAAATTATCCGCAACTCGTTTGGATGATTTTCTTGAAATCTCGATTTCTGACACGGGAACAGGAATTAAAGCTGATAATCTTGATAAGCTTTTCAGAATTGACTCCAAGTTTACGAAAATGGGAACTGATAATGAAAAGGGCACTGGCCTCGGACTAATACTATGCAAGGAATTCATAGAAAAACAGCATGGCAAAATTTACGTAAAAAGTGAACTTAGTAAAGGAAGCACTTTTAGCTTTACCTTGCCTCTTGCGAAATAATGTTTCAATCTTTTTAGTCTATTCAATGTATCCCTTTCTGCTCTCGATGTATAAAAAATATCAGGAACAGAAAGGGATAAAGGCTAAGCCTTATTCATACATCCATTAAATCACTGACAGATATATCCATTCTCTTTGACAGCCGAAATAATGTTCTTAGATTTGGATTAGATCTACCAGTTTCGATATTCTGCATAGTCCGATGAGGAACCCCATCGTCACCGTCATCCATATCTTCCTGAGTCAACCCTCTGGCGACTCTCTCTTTCTTTATTTTCTTACCTAATTTGTTTCTAAATGTTTCAAAGTCCACTTTGGAATCATAATATATTTTTTTCAAAAAATCCACACAAAATATAGTGGTGATACTTTTTTTTTTAAGTGTAATTTATTTTTGAGAGATTTGTATAAATGATTTTGATAACTAAGCTTTTCTCTGTCGGCTAAACGTTAGTAATCTCTAAAGAATTTTTTTTTGAAAATAGAAATATTCTAATTGTAAATGATTATTTTCTAGTAGCGAAGCAGAAAATTTTTTTAATTACAAGCGCTGAAGATGCGGGCTACACAACGCCGGCTTCAGCAAACTCCATGTTGCTCCCTAAGGGTCAAAACATAAGGCGCAGGCTATTGATTTCATTGATTCATTAGATTTATCTAATATTATTCTTTTCATTAAAATATATATTATTCTATGTATTCGTGTAAGGTGAGTTAATCATTCCTCCACCTTTTTATTTTAAGTAAACTTATGATAAAAATAAAATTATCCGGCTTCGCATTAGGCTAAACCAGCGCAAGGTAGAAAAACGGAAGTCCTAACTATCATAGACTAACTCTAGTTTGCCGCTCTTAATCTTGGATAAAAAATAAAAGACTCAAATACCACGAAGAATTCTCAATAGTTTAATTGCTTTATGATAGGGATTATCCGTTGTTAAAATATCCTGCTTTTTTTTGAAATCACAATTCAAAACCGACGTAATGAATTCAACAGGAAAAGGATGAGTCGATAATCGATCAATTTCATTTATATATGCCTCTTCAACATTGAGTTTTCGAAGGTAATCTTTAGTTAGCTGAATGAGTTCGTTCGTAAGTTCTTTGAATTCTTCTGTTTGAATATGAGAATAGTCATTTTCAATTTTTTCAACTTCGGCTATAATGAAAGGCTCGATAGATTTAAAATTCAAAAGAGTTGCGATTCCCATACCTTCAAGTAAGATGTTCGCACGACCATCTGCTAAAGGTTCATGACGAACAATTTTTCCCCAACCAAAAGTATTTTCGATGCGAGAATTTGCTTTCAAGGATGTGATTGCTATTTCATAATCAGATTCGATGCAGTAATCAAGCATTAGCCGGTATCTTGACTCAAAAATGTGGAGAGGTAAAAAAGCACCAGGGAACAGAATTATATTTGGAAGTGGGAAAATGGCAATCGTTGCTCGCACAATTTCAAAATTAAACAAAGCCATGCAATACTGTCAATTCTAATGCCAAAGCAAGGAAAAGAAAAATCAAAGGAACCATCAATTAATTATGGGAAATTTGTATTTACAATAGGATAAGAAATTGAATTTTAGAAATACGCGTTGAAAAAGAGGGAATGAAATGGTAAAAAGAGTCTCTAAGAAAAAAGAAACAGTAATTGCGCCAAAGAAAGAAGCAGAAAGTTTATACAAGAAAGAAGTTGATCGCGTTTTCGGATTACAAAGAGAAAATCGCTGGAATATAGCTAATACAAATGCAAATCAGAGGATTGAGAAGCTAAAGAAATTCAAGTCTCAAGTTGAGAAGTATGCGCAAGAATTGAGAGATGCATTATATAAAGACTTTCGAAAAAGTCCACAGGAAGTTGATTTGACCGAAATCATGCCCGTGATTTCGGAAATTAAAGACGCGATTGCTCATCTAAAGTCTTGGATGAGACCACTGAAAGTAGGAACTCCTCTTACTTTATTTCCTAGTTCGAGTCAGATCATTTATGAGCCTAAAGGCATCATACTCGTTATTAGCCCGTGGAATTATCCTTTTCATTTAATTGGAACTCCACTTGTTGCGGCAATTGCTGCCGGCAATTGTGTTATCGTTAAACCATCGAATAATACAAAGCATACAGCGGCTGTTACAAAGAAAATCTTAAGTGAAATTTTTAATGAAAATGAAGTCTATGTTACTGAAACGGATAGAGATACGGCTAATTATCTTCTAGAAAAACCATTCGATCACATTTTCTTTACAGGAAGCACACCGGTCGGTATTAAGATCATGGAAGCAGCGGCAAAGAATCTTACTTCGGTTACGTTAGAGCTTGGCGGCAAATCACCCGTAATTATTGACGAGTCCGCTGATTTAGATGATACGACTGCGAAAGTTGTTTGGGGGAAGGTATTAAATGGCGGACAAACATGTGTTGGCGTTGACTACGTTCTCGTGCATGAATCTAAATATTCTAAATTCATTGAATGTGCTAAAGAGCAGATAAAAAAATTCTACGGAGAAACTGCAGAAGATTGGCATAAGACTCCGGATTTTTGTCGAATAATAAACGATTTAAACTTCGAACGACTTCAAGAAATTGTTAAAGCAAGTATCAAGCAAGGCGCAAAATTGGAGTTGGGCGGAGATTTTAAAGCGGAAGAACGCTATATATCGCCAACGATTCTCTCAAACGTAACACTTGATTCCTCCGTTATGCAAGAAGAGATATTCGGACCAATTCTTCCTGTCATGTCCTATAAAACCTTAGATGAAGCAATTGCAATTGTCCAAAGTAAGAATAAGCCTCTATCTCTTTATATATTCAGCGAAGATGACAAAGTAATTGATCGAATTTTAAAGAATACATCGTCGGGTGGAGTTGTAATCAATGGAGTGGTTGCTCATCTGGGTAATCCCGAATTGCCGTTCGGTGGAGTTAATCATAGTGGAATCGGAAACTATCATGGTCATTTCGGATTTAAGACTTTTTCTCATGAAAGGGCAGTATTAAAAGTTTCTAAGCTTACTTTACTACGGATGCTTTTTCCTCCTTATACAAAGACAACTAAAACTTTCGTTGATTTCATGACAAATTATTTATAATAGCATATATGAAAGATTTAAAAGATAAAGTAGCAGTAGTTACAGGAGCATCTCTTGGTATCGGAAGGGCAATTGCAATTAGCCTCGCGAGAGAGGGCTGCACTGTAGCACTGATTGCACGAGGAAAAGATGGACTTGACAAAGTCGCGAAAGAAATTCGAGATGATGGTGGCAAAGCGTTAGTATTCCCCTGTGATGTAAGCGACTTAAAACGATTAGCCGAAACGATAAAAGCCATCGAGATTCAATTAGCAAGAATAGATATACTTGTAAACAATGCTGGGCTTGGAACATTCAAACCGCTCAATCTGACAAGTTTTGAGGAAGCAGTTCAACCAGTTATGTTGCCGTTTGGATCCGCGATGGTTGCTTCCCATGCAGTAGTAAAAGGAATGATTGCTCGCAAATCAGGTCATATTATAAATCTCACAAGTCCTGCCGGTTACTTCCCATTACCCAATATGATTCCATATACAGCAGCACGCTATGCAATGGTAGGGATGTCACTTTCTTTGCGCGAAGAATTGGAAAGCAAGAGAATTGGAGTCTCCCTACTCTGTCCGGGGCATGTAAATACAAGTTACTTTGATAGGAATGACGCGAGCATGGATTGGTATCCAAGAATTGCAAAAATATTTCCTACTATTGAACCAGAAGTTGTAGGGGCTAAGGCAGTGTATGCGATAAAAAAAAATAAACGAGAAGTAATATTTCCATTTATACTTTGGTTTATCGTTCGTTATTTTCAAACATTTCCAGCATCCTCTCTTTGGTTTTTAAAAATCACAGGACTTTTTAGACCTAGCAAGTAATTTTTACTTTCTAATTCTTGCCTGTGTAAAAACTAGTAACTATGGAATTAGAACAACTTAAATTTTTATCCACGGATCAAGTAAGAAATATTGCAAGTGAATTTGGAACACCCCTTTATGTTTATTCACAACAAGAAATAGAAAAACGTTGTGATATTGCGCTTTCTTTTCCAAATGAATACGGACTAATTGCGCGTTATGCGATGAAAGCAAATCCAAATTCTACAATTCTTAAAATCATGAGAAGAAAAGGAATTCATATTGATGCAAGCTCTATCTATGAAGTAGAGAGAGCACTCGCGATTGGATTTAAGCCAGAAGAAATTATGCTAACTTCCCAAGAACTTTCTCCAAACTTAAAATCAATTGTGGAAAAGGGAGTTTTTTACAATGCCTGTTCCTTGCATCAACTTGAGGCTTACGGTAAGTTATTCGCTGGTAAAGAGGTTTCGATTCGAATTAATCCTGGACTTGGAAGTGGCTCGACTCAAAAAACCGATGTAGGCGGAGCAACTTCTTCTTTCGGAATTTGGTTTGAATACATGGATGAAGTAAAAAAAATTCGAGAGAAATACAATTTAAAAATTACAAAAGTCCACACACATATTGGATCCGGTAGTGACCCTGAAGTTTGGAGAGCAGTGTCACGTTATACGCTTGAGTATGCAGAAATGTTTCCGGAGTGTGTGACTGTTAATCTCGGTGGTGGATTTAAAGTAGGAAGAATGCTCGACGAAAAAACCACTGACCTGCAAAAAATTGGACAGCCGGTAAAAGAATTATTCATCGAGTTTTACAAAAAACATGGACGCAAATTAAAATTGGAAATTGAACCTGGAACTCATATGATGGCACTTTGTGGCTCCATTATTAGCCGCATTGTGGATAAAGTCAACACAGGCTCGAAAGGATTTGAATTCATAAAACTCGACACAGGCATGGATTCCAACACCCGCCCTTCTCTCTATGGTTCGCGTCATCCACTCATAACTGTTGCGGCTAATGGGGATACTCCTATAAATACAAAAGAGTATGTCGTCGTGGGACATTGCTGTGAGAGTGGTGATATTTTTACACAAAAAGAAGGCGGCGCTCCGGAGAATCGAACAATGCACGAAGCAAATATCGGCGACTTCATTGTAATGGAAGGAACCGGGGCTTACTGTGCAGGAATGTCTACTAAGAATTACAATTCTTATCCAGAATCTGCGGAAGTGTTACTTCAATCGAACGGCAAATCTGTGTTAATCCGCAAACGCCAGGAGCTAACACAGATTATGCAAAATGAGATTCAAATAGACCTCTCACGATAAAGCAAGTTCGAGGTGACTGAATAACCCTACACCGCTTTCTTCAAAAGCTCTCTGGCATGATCAAGCGCACCTTTAGTTATATGCTCGCCTGCAATCATTTTAGCGAGTTCATTAGCTCTTTCTGATTTGGAAATTTTTCGAGCCGTTGTAAAAGTTCTACCGTTTGCAATTTCTTTTTCTACTTTGATATGACAATCACTTGCAGCGGCTATTTGCTGTAAGTGTGTGATAAGTAAGACTTGGTTCTTGGTAGAAATGGATTTGAGTTTATCCGCAACACGGTAGGCAACTTCGCCTCCTATCCCGGCATCAATTTCATCAAACACAAGAAGTCTAGACTCAGCAGAATTTCCGAGAATTGCTTTTAGGGCAAGCATGACGCGAGACATTTCACCGCCGGAAATAATTTTACGAAGTGGTCTAGGCTTCTCGCCTTGATTAGCAGAAAAGTAAAAATCAATTTGATCGAGTCCATTTTCTCCAATCATGTATTTGCGACCTGACTCGGTAATCTCTCCGTCAATCGCTTGCTCCCAGCGCATAACAATCTGTAGCTTCGCATCCTTCATCCCCAAAAGTTGAAATTCT
>Ga0075160_10002566_pt1 | contig 10769 bp, 2 predicted proteins | sample JI91814C2DNA_FD_70969 | JGI IMG/M metagenome (GOLD analysis project Ga0075160, IMG submission 70969) | Wastewater effluent complex algal communities from Wisconsin, to seasonally profile nutrient transformation and Carbon sequestration -... | ecosystem: Engineered > WWTP > Effluent > Algae...
CAACAACAACAACAACAACAACAACAACAACAACAACAACAACAACAACAACAACAACAACAACAACAACAACAACAACAACAACAACAACAACAACAGTGTTGATTAGTAAATCGTGCTTAACTATAACTAGACATAAAACATTTGTCGCACGGACGAAAGTCTTTCTTTTCCGCGAGTAGCAGAGCAGTGGCTTTATTAGCCACACAGGACATTAAGTATTCCTTCATACCCTTTAAGAGGGCGTCATCGGTTTTGTGGTAAACCGATTGTGAAACTAAATAGTTTCACTGAACATAACTCCGTTTCCGTAAAGCATTAGGTTCATCTATTGAGCTTGATCTCCTACGTTTCCTTGACATGATAGCTGACTCAACCCGAGCAATCCAGTATTGTCTGTCTATTGTTGGTCCCTCACCAAGTGTTTTGTAATCCACCTGTAGTAGGGATCTGTGCTGAGGAAGAAGCTCCATGGGATCAGTGGCCATGAGAGATTTCGTGCGGTTTATTATCCTTTCGTGAGTAGTAAAGGTGATGCCCTCTACATGAGTGATGTGAATCTTGGCGTTCCGGTATAACCATTGCTTGCGTGTGATATTGATGATTCTGGTTAGGAACTGCTTTGTCCAAGAAATAATGTTAAACCGGGACTTGCAGATCTGAAGCCATGCTTCTTGTATGATGAAGAGTGTATTAGGAATTCGAGCTTCGGTGAAGTTCTTCCAACCAAGTAAGTCAGCCTCAATAGCGAATTGTGTAAGTATTGGGTAGTCCAGGCATATCTTCTTCATAGGTACCCGACCTCGGTACCTGAGGTAAGATTCTATTGCGAGGATGAGGTCTGGATGGCTGTATGATCTTCTCATCCAGCACGTAAGTTCTTCGGTTGTTTGCATGAACAATAGTCTGCGGCCTTTATTGGGACACCTAGTAATGTGTATCAGTGTTTCGTTGCGACGGCCACAGCATTGGCATTTGTTAATGACGTTCTCATCCATTTTAGCCAGTTGCTTATTGGTAGCGCAGGTGCCTGAGACATGTTTAGTCATCCAAACCCGGGTCATTTGTGGAAGTGTTTTCATGGTTAGGTTTAGTCCTGTCCAGTTGACCAGCTCAAAAAGGTGCCCCGGTATAAATTTCTTATGATCAAATAGATCACGAGCGACTCGGCGACCCCATGACTTGTAGAGGGTGGATTTGATGGATGTGGTAACTTTTTCCCCGCCAATAAAGATTCTCATGTATTCATTAGGATAGAAAGGTTTACAGAATTGAGACTTGTCTAGTGCTTCAAGTAGGGCGTCCTTGGCCAACGTATCTGCGAGGACATTGAGTTTTTCTGGTAGGGAGAGATCGCTGAAGTCAGATGTATCGTCGAGATGGCTCAGAACATGATGGTACTGCCATTGAAGGCTGGTCATTTTCAGATTGTTGGTGAATGTTAAGAGAACATCTGCCTGTGGCTGTTTCGATGAAGTCGAGGAGTCCGGGTGAGAGGCATGGTGGATGACGCCCATGTTGTCACAGTAGATGTGTGTTGTCGTAGCAGAGGATGCGTACGCACTCGCAACTCTGAGGATGTGACTAGTGATCAGGCCACCAAGTAGTTCACCTCTGTAGTTCGATGCTGTTAAGGGGCATGTCCGTTCGCATAGTTTGATCGTCCCTAGGTGGCCCGTTTGTGTGCAGAGGAGGACGATTCCAGCAGAGCAGATTGATTTGTCTTTGTGAGGCATAAAAGATCCATCGTGAGCGATGAGTAAGGTACCGTTGTCTATTGCCTGGATTATCCATTCGCCATCATTGTCGATTTGCATTCCATTCCATAGCTGCTTGTGTGAACCTTCTTGTAGCTTGGTTAGAAAGGGTACTTTGTGTGCTATGGTATCGTGTTTCGTTGTGTTGACTGAGTGTAAGTTGACTGTGTCAGTGCTGTGAGGGATGACTGAGGCTGAAAGGCTGCATGCTGGTGGGTGAGTTGTGGTATGGTTGAGTCGGAATATGTTTTGGCCCCTGGTTCCCTTGAGATTATCCAGACGATAGTAGACATGGAATGTTGTAGAGTTTTTGCAGTGCACTATGTGGGACGTGTTGCTGTCAGTTTGCCACGTCAGATATTCAGGGCAGAGGCGGAGGTATTTGCCAAGCGGAGGGGAAATCGTGAGAGTGGAGGATGTAATCCTTCGAATGGTGTATGTCCATAGGTTGAAGTCTGCTGGTGTGGGTCGTTCTTGTGGGAATCTCATGCCGGTGTAACGATGATTAGACAAGGTTGGATTCATGACAACTGGAGATATTGTGCAACCATCAGCCATAAGAAGGTGGGATAGGAAGTATACTTTGTAGTATTTTCTCGCTCGATTGAAGGATACCCATTGTGTGCTAGGTAGGATTCTGATGACTTCTTCCATGACACATTTGTCTCCCTCTCGTATTGGTGGGACGACGGTTTTATCGGGAAGCTGAACCTTGATTTGAAAATGATGTAGTAGTTCCCAAAGATGTTTGAACCAAGTGTCTGAGGCAAGGCACCCCAACATAGTGTAGTCACGTAGCAGAAAGTTGCCTTGCAGGCCGGTTTCAATTTGTACAAGTTCAAAGGAGAGATGAAGTGCTTGACCGAGGTCTGTGTTGTGACCCCAATGATGTTGTAAGAGATGTAATGAGTCGGCTGTCTTTTCTAGTGCAAGGTTAGGTAAGCCCAGGCCTTGAAATTCAACCGGTAGCATTCTCCATTCATGGCCAATACTTCGATTAACTCCGAGCGCTGGTAGGCAGTGATAATACCACCTGGAAGTTCTTGTCTCTATTAGATCTCTTGACGCCATGAGTGGAATCAGACCATACCTGACTGACATAATTGCCTGTGTTTTGAAGCTGAACCATGCGTTATGTGGGGAAAGTTTACTGTCCCTTACCCGATTAGACCATTTGTAGCCTTTAGCTAGCATGTGTTCTAACATCGGAGCTCCGTCTCCTGTTGGGCTTACTAGTACTCCTAGTACATTTGATGCTTCGGTGGGGTCTTTCAAAGTAATGTGTACTCTATCCCCATTGGATTGGGGGATGCTGAGGGAGTACTGATGGAGCTGTGCCTTTGATGCGAGTACGGCAGTGCCTTTGTCGAAGCGGTAGTGTAGGAGATACCAGTAACATTTTGCAGGTTTTAAGTTTCCACCGGTGGCTTGAAGGAGGTGTCCCCAGTGATTAGTCGCGCTTTGTACCCATGGTACTAATGTGTCCGGTGAGCTCTGTGTGTTGCTGGGCTTATGAAGAAGATCAGTGTCATCAACGTAAAGAAGCGCTGATAGTGGTAGTTGGTGTTCTGACCAGCCGCCTACTAGGTGGGCTCCATATCCCTTGCTTTTATATGCCTCAACGATGACAGTACTTATTGCAATCCAGGCGCCAGGGGCTGCTCCACTGCCTTGTACAAGCCCCATACATATTGAGTCTGTGGATCCTCCATAACTAGAAGTGGATAGTCCATGTCCTGTGATAAGATAGTATTGCATGACCTGGAGACAGTAGAGATAGCAGAGCACAAATTCGACAAAGACTCCCATGGCCTGTAGAGCTATGCTGCAGGCTGCGTGATTCACAGCGTCATAGCAGTTTTCAGCATCAGTACTGGAGAGAGCACAGTCTTCGTGCAGCATGTTTGCTTGATCGAAGAAGAGCTGTTTCAGAAGAGAGTTGTTTGTCGTGTTCTTTCCTGAAACAGCGCCTTGCTCTAGTGGTATCACACCCGCTAGCTTCATTTGGTGCATCATTCTTTTAGCAAAAACGACTTTAAGCCACCAGTTGAAGTCTGCTTCTAGTAAGCATATAGCCCGAAGTTTCTCAATCTTTGCAGTGCCTGTGACTTTTTCCAAGAGAACAGTGACGCCCTGACCCCATCGTGAGAGCGGAGTCCCTTTGGTTGTTGCCATGTTAATACTGTTGACATGGAGGGAGACCAGTTGGTTGTCAGCGCAGATGGCCTTGTAGTGACCAAAATGCCGTCCGCTTTTGGAGGATGAAGTCCTTTCATTTGCCTTCTTCCAGAACCTGACAAATTCTTCAGTAGTGACTGTGCAAGTTGTCTGGGGCAGTGTATCGGTTGTGTGTTTGATGCAAGCTGCTGCTCGTAGAAACTCTGCAGTATAGTAGTCATTGTCAGGTGAGAAGACGTAATCTCCATCAAAGAGTCGTTGAGTTGCTTCTGTGGAGCCTAGAGTTCCGAAGTCGCGTAGCAGGGATCCGTGATTAATAGCCGCACGTTTACCCAGTGAGAAGCGTTGTTGGAGATTGAGTTGTATCTGTCGCTCAATATCTTCTCGTGAGTGTACAGATTGTATACCCGTTGGCGTGTCAATATCTATGTGTAGTACTGGTCTTCCTTTGGGATCTTTGATGGCCCTGTTGATGGTACGTTGTCTTCTTTTCCGTGCTTCAGATATTATAATGCGACGAATCTCTTGCTGAGTTACTGCGTCTTCCCGTGCCTTTGCAATAGATAAACGCCCCTTGAGGTGTTTCAGACGGAGTGCTGGTGCATCTCTTTTGAGCTGGTATATTTCATTCAAGCATACAACCAGTCTTGCTTCTATGTCTCGTCGAGGGAGGCCAAGGGGATTTTCAATATGTAGTCGCTTTGCAGCTCGAAGTAGATTTCTGGTGTCAGACACCTTTCCTTCATGCCATCTTAGTATCCATTTCAGTACAGAGCGTTTTCTGAGCCATTGACCAACTGTTGGACTGTACTCAATGGTCCCATCTCGATAATGCGAGCAGGCCTTTTCAGCACTTTGCATGTAGTCGCCGAGTTCTCTGTCCCACTTATTGTGCGCAATGGAATACTGTATACCTTCAAGGAGATTAATAGCTTCAAGTCTTTCTTCCATCTTGTGTTCATTGAGTAGTGTGCGAAGGCGTTTGCAGTATTTGTCTTTATGGCGCTTGGTCCGACAGCTCAATATTCGAGCCGTTGGTGTTGCAATGGTTGGGTAAGCCCCTTCAAAGGCGTTGCAAGCAGCAATTTCTAATACCATAACTCTGTGATCTCCTATGCCGTACCAGTGGGGGTAACACATGCCGTTGCCTGTGAGTACTCCAGGCGTACCAAAGATTGTGGAGATCTTCCCTTTTCCTGTGAAGTGAGAGTTTGGCACTGGCTCACCCATTGCTTGTTGTAAGAGACATGTCATGTTGAGGGGTTCACATTTGAGTTTCTGTGCTAGTATTCCCGAGTACACATCTTGGTTTGCATCAATAGATAGGATGATGTGGTCACCATTTGTTTTCCATTTCGAAAGAGAACAGAGGAGGTCACTGATGAAGATGGATGATGGGTCTCTCATGTCACCATTTGCTTCAAAGTATCTCGAGTGTTGTTCCCACACTGTCCTGCCTTTAGAGTGTCTGTTGGGTTTCCTTGGAAAATAGGCACTGATGATGCGAGTGGTAGTGTTCCCTCCATGAAGGGTGATCCATGACCATCTCCCTAGTCCTGTGCTATCCTGTCCCACCTCTGAGATCACGTCACAGATCCGTCCAACTCCTGTAATTGCGGTCCCACCCATTTGGTCACGTTGAATTCTTTCAGTTGTATTGTGGGATGCAACCCCTTTCTTGGCTCGACCAGGAAACAGTAAACTGTGAAATTGGTTGTCAGGATTTACGAAGGACCAGTCTGTTTGGCATTCACAGCCTGCTACAATGTCTATGTTGAGGTGTTTAATGAGGAAGTTGAGTCTGTCAATCTTCCAACTCTGGGAATAGATTCCTAAGCTATTCCAGTTTTCAAACATTAACCTGATCCATCCATTCTGTTTTCTCGCTGGCATGTAACCGACACCTCCATCATCCAGGAGATCCAGCATGTGCCTCATTTCCCTAGACTCCTGGTCAGTGGCCAGGTTAAGTCTGTTCGCCGAGATAATGGGGCTATTGGAGTCAAAGTAGTGTGAATCGTCCTGCACTGTGTGATTGGTGTGGGGCCGGACTAAGTCATCGTGACTAGGGGTAATTTTCTTGAGAAATCTTTTGGAACCTTTGTGGAATGCTCTATATTTGTTCTTAAGGGAGAGGCAACTCTTCTGGTGCCTCCATTTTTCTTGCCTGGCTTGGCTCTTACGTTCCTTGGTCGTATGGCGACGGTTTGGTGTATGTCTGTTAATGTTAGGCTCTAATTGGCTGTTAGTCTGTTGTGTGTTGTTGTTTCGTCTTGTTGGTAGGTTAGTTTGTTGCTCCAGAGTATCCACTCTACCTAAAATGTCTGGAGGATCTTGGGCACTTGACTTTATACTCCATCCTTCAGTGCTCGAAAAGGATGGGTGGTTCCTGGAGCCTATGGCCCCTGCAGAGCCTCACCACCCCCAGGATCAGAGGGGGGGGAGGCTCCGCTTCCACTAAGGTGGGGGGCACCCTGCTGAGATGAAGGCTCAGCGATATTCTGGAGTCGTTTAAGGTTTTCCATTTGTTGTTGTAGTTGTGCAATCAGTGCGACTTGGTCAGCCTGTTTTGCCCGTGATTCTGCCAGTTGAAGTGCGAAATCTTTCGTTTTGAGTATTTTGTTTGCCGTGTTGGAAGAATTAATTGTAGAAGCACATGATTCATCACCGTCGCCCGTATGTGGAGATACATTGCTGATGTGACTGTTGTAGTCATTAGGGGAGTGATCCTTGTCCTGACCCAGCTGTTTGAGAAGGGTGCTGCGTAGTTGATCACTCATGTCAACAATTGATGGTTGTGTGATGCGACCACACTTGACATTTGAGGTTTGCGGGTCATATTCTGAGTTGTCCTCGAGATACGTGGAAGATTTAGTTGCAAAGTGGGAGGATGCCGTTTTTGTTTCGGAGTCCCAAGAGGAGTGTTCTGCAAGTTGGGATTTCTCTATGTAGAAGGACCTCATCAGTCTCTTCCTTGTGCTTTCGTTGTAACCGCATTCCTGCCACCAGTGGAACATGAAGCAGGCTAAATTGGAGACTGTGCGTTTTGCAAAGTTGTATTTTTCGGCGCGGAGAGGATCGGAAGGTTTATAAGGGATAACTATCCTTGACAAGCCGGAGTCAGGGCCTTTGCACGTTATCACTGCCGTGTGAAATAGTAGTTCGCCATTAAACCGAATTCGCTGGAGCTCTTTTCTGAGGTTTGTTTTGGCATAAGGTGGTTTAGGAGTGGTTAGTGTAGTTGAACCATCTGCAGCAGTCGTCTGTATTGGTTCCATGGCGACCTTGACATCGTAGTCGAACAGTTGCACTTCATTGCATTCGAGAATTGTTGTTGCAATGTTGTACCCCATACTGATGCGTCCAATCCTATGGTGAGAGCGGACCTTTTCGATGCTGATTTTTTGGTTTTGGGCAGGAACCTCCATGATGTATGCTGACGGACCAAATGTGTTGGAGAGTGTATTGGTTTCAACGAGGAGGTCCATAAGTGGTGCTAGTCTGTACCAGGCACTGTCACTGGCTTCAAGATAGAAGGCCATCTTGCTTTCCCAGGGGAATGTATCAAAGGTCAGACGGGATTTTTCTTCCTCATCTTTGGGAAGTTTCAGAGGACGTATACCCCTTAAGGATACTATCAGTTCTGGTAGGGGTGCGTCGTACCAGTCAATTGCATTGAGTCTCCCATGTCGACACATCCTTTTCTCAAGCTCTTTAAGCTTGTGAAGTAGGAGCTGTTTGATACCATCCACGCAGAGATTACTGTTGACACCACAGAGAATTTTCTTCGGAGAGGACTCCCAGCACTGTAGTTCTTTGAGGGAGACTTTCACTTTGTTTTTCCGAAGGTCCACATTCACCGAGTCTAAGAGTCGTTGGGTGTCGGGATACGTGGTATATAGATTCATTGTGGCGTACATTGCCGTGGGACCTTTCTCCTCCAGGGCACTTTGTTTTGAGAGTTGTGTAGCATCCCTTTTGAGGCGGCCTTTCTTGGTATCCAGACGTGCGAGAAGTTGTTTTTCAGAAACAGGGTCTTGGCTGAAGAGATATCCCATTGACGATTGGTACCAATTTTGAGCTGCTAGAAAACTGGACGGCCAGTGTTTGTCTGTCGGGGATTTGAGAGGGGGGTAGGGGGATCCATCAGATTGCAGGGCTTTGGACATAAATTGTGCGTTTTTATCAACCTGCTGGATGTAGGAGAGTAGATTCTTTGTCTCTGTGAAGAGAACTTGTAGATGCTCTGCCCCTGGTTGAAGTTGTATTTCTATGTTAAGCAGGTGTTGTCCATCCGTGCCGTCAAGGATTTTAAAGGGATCTGATGTGTGAGTGACAGAAGAGGGGCTGGTAAGGGTTGAGTCTGCAGTATCAGTATCCAGTACACAGACATCTTTGAGATTTAGGGAGGGGGGTGTCCTTTCATCTCCGGATTGCGCCGCTTCCTCGTCTGATTCTTCTTGCCATAGGGTACTCCTAGGTGGAAGATCAACATCCATCTGTGTTGTATTATGGTCTTTGTCATTGTGCTGAAGGATAGAGTATCTGTTAGAATTGGTCACGATCGGCATATCAGCGGTGATTTTCGGATGAGTTGCGGCTGGTAATGCTTGATGTGTGTGTACTGTTGTCCATGGCGCTTCAGGTTGTGGGCCAGGTGAGAAAGCTGATTGCCAGGTGTCGCCATCTTTGTTTTTAAAGGTAATCTTGCCTTCGTCTTGCGATAGCATCACTTGAAATGGCCCTTTGTCCTCACTTGCTGAAGCATTAGTGTCTGTTCTGGCTTGTAGTATCTCTTCCCACAGAGTCTGAGCACCCAAGAGACAGACCAGAGAGTACGTGCTAGTGTCTTGTACATCAAAGTCTGTGTTGTTCAGATCAAGCTGGTAATCTTTCCCTTTGAAGGTGTATGCCCGATCCTCCTTTCTGTTTAGCACTGTATATTTGTCTTGAGGTTTGTCCAGACATTGCAGCTTGAAGGGCCCGAATTTAGGGTGCATTCGAGAGAACTCTTGCTTCTTGACTTTGAGTACGTGTCTCTTCATGTCGTTGCATATCTGAGGACCATTGAGTATGAGTAGTAAGGTTTGTGTCGTTGGATCTTCCGTGTCGAACTCATACGGAAGGATGTCGATGGAGTTAGGAGGAGGAGTATCTGAGAGAAGTTCATTGAGTATTTGTGGGTGATCCCACTCTGTTTTCCATTTGTCAGTGGCTACCTTGGCCCTAGCTTCAGCAGGAGTCATTGGCTTGTAGGTTGTTTGTGTGTTGAATCTCTGTACTAGGTTGGTAGGGGTAAGCTGTGACTCTTCCAATTCTGTGTCTTGCATGGTGACATCGTCAGTAGTCGTGTCTTTTTGTGGAGATACAGTGGGTGATTGAATGGCTACTCTCTTTTTGGTGGCGAGTGGAGAGGAGGAGGAGTTTGTTTTTCTGATAGATGTTAAGGGCCGAGGCATGTTGGGTTGTTGTGTTGTTTGTTGATGTTGGTGTGTGGGAACAAGCAAGGATGATGTTACTGCTTTGACTCGTGGGTTTTGTCTTTTAGGAGCCTTCTTAAAATTATGATTGGTTGAGGAGGGTGTAGGCTTTGCTTGATCTGGTGGAGGAGCAACCTTGGGAAGAGCAAGTGCAGCTGTTGTTGGTACACTGGTTAATGTCACAGTCAATTTGTGAGGGGCTGTGTTTGAAGACCGCGGGTGGTTATCGTTTCTCTTGGTGGACGTCGATTGTGCTGACTGTGATGGCAGGGGTGGTGCTGTCGGAGAGGTAGGAGGGCGTTCAAGGTTTGATTTTGGTGAAGGGGGAACCCAGGCTGCGGAGGAGGATGGTGAAATGTGCCCTGACTTTTGGCAGGCTGAGAGGGAAAGCCTATTTGACTGGACGGGGGGGTACTGTTGGACCGTGGCTGTCTTCTGACCGGGCGTGGTTTGAGATGTCCGCTCTCGAAAAATCGCGGAGTTGTTAGAGAGTTGATCTGGCCTAAAACGTGACTGCTGCAGAATGGCTGGCGGTGGTCCGTGGTCGAAAGAAGTTGTACGCGATGCAGTGGGAACCGGCTGTGATGAGGCCCGGTCTTTGTAAGGATCGGGTGATGGAGAATCGGTAGTGTGTTGTGTAGAAAGATCGCACCCGGATGGTAGTCTTCCGGAATTTGACGATGAGGGTAGGTGCTGCGGTGTAGTGTGATCGTCGCAGTCGGGAGCAACCTGATGAAGGGTTGTTTGACTTGTGACGGTCGATTTGACGGGAAGTTGGTCGCGATTGTGAGGAGCTATGGAACACGGACGGCGAGCGTTTTGCCAGGCTGCAAACTCGGCGTCTACCGTCTGCAGCCAGGAGATGATGGTTTGTATCAATTCTTGCAGGGCGGGAAAATTTTGTGGGAGCGAAGGCGGCGAAAACTGGGGAGAACGGAGCGAATTTGTGTGGGAGGGGCAATGCGAGTGGGGCGGTTGAGGTTGTTCTGGGAGGTGCAGGGAGGATGTGTGATGTTGGAAGTCGGCACTGTGCCAGGTTGGTAGGTCGGCTTCCACCTTTTGAAGCCAGGCGACGATGTTTTTTGTTAGTTCTTTTAGGTAAATGAAGTCTGGGAAGAGAGCTGGCGAGTATGGAGGTGTATAATGGAGGGGTTGTTGGAGGGAGGTCAGGGGAGGCGACAGAGATTGGAGGTGGGGCCAGATCTCATGGTTACCAAGGTGGTTTTCAACGGGTGGATAGGGAATTCCTATGTACATTATGCGTAGTTTTGTAATATTTTAGTGAAAAGTAGTGATGTTACGACTTTCCTTGTAGCAAAAAAGTAACAACAACAACAACAACAACAACAACAAC
>Ga0075160_10002570_pt1 | contig 10759 bp, 10 predicted proteins | sample JI91814C2DNA_FD_70969 | JGI IMG/M metagenome (GOLD analysis project Ga0075160, IMG submission 70969) | Wastewater effluent complex algal communities from Wisconsin, to seasonally profile nutrient transformation and Carbon sequestration -... | ecosystem: Engineered > WWTP > Effluent > Algae...
AGCTTGATCTTATCGCCAATATCAATCTTTTCAAATGTTCTGCGCTCTTCTTCGTAGCGGGTTTTAGCAGCACCGTGCTCATATGCCAGGTTTTGTAAATCACACTCACCGGCCTGATCACAAATCGGGCAATCGAGCGGGTGATTGATCAATAAGAATTCAACAACACCTTTGCGTGCCTCAAGAACTTCAGGGGATGTAATATTCTGCACGACCATTCCATCCATTACGTTGGTACGGCAGGATGCAACCAGCTTTGGCATCGGACGTGGATCTTTAGCAGAGCCTTGCGTTACTTTCACCAAACATACACGGCACTTCCCTCCTGTCTCTTTCAACGAAGAGTAGTAACACATTGCAGGCGGAACAACATCACCGCCAATCATCCGGGCAGCATTTAATATTGAGGTACCGTCCGGAACTTCAACTTCAATGCCATCTATTGTAACTTTTGCCATCTTCTTATGATCTATGCTGTGACAAGTGACTTCTCAGAAACAAACGGCTCAAGCTCGAAGTGTTTCGGGTTCTTCACTTTCTCAGGATATTTAATATGGTATTCAAACTCTTCCCGGAAATGACGGATCGCACTCGCTACCGGCCATGCAGCGGCATCTCCTAACGGGCAGATCGTATTTCCTTCAATTTTCTTTGCTACATCAACCAGTAAATCAATATCGCCCTGATGCCCGTGACCATGCTCGATTCGGTGAATAACTTTTTCCATCCAGCCAGTACCTTCACGACAAGGACTGCACTGTCCGCATGACTCATGGTGATAGAAGCGAGCGAATGTATGCAGGTGTTGAACAATACAAGCTGTTTCATCCAAGACAATAAATCCGCCTGAACCCAGCATTGTTCCGCTTACAAAGCCGCCATCAGAAAGTGATTCGTAGGTCATTAACCGTTGCTCACCTTTAGCTGTCTTAAGTATAAGATCTGTTGGAAGAATAGGAACTGACGAACCTCCGGCCACAACCGCCTTCATCTTTCTTCCTTTCCAGATACCACCACAATATTCATCTGAATAAATAAACTCTTCTACCGGCAACCCAAGATCAATTTCATACACACCGGGTTTATTGATATGACCGCTTGCGCTGATCAATTTAGTACCGGTGCTTTTTCCAATGCCAATCTTTGCATACTCATCACCACCCTGATTTACAATCGGAACAACTGCCGCAATGGTCTCAACGTTATTCACTACCGTTGGTGAAGCATACAAACCCGCAATCGCAGGGAATGGTGGCTTCAACCGCGGATTACCACGCTTACCTTCCAATGATTCAAGCAGGGCGGTTTCTTCACCACAGATGTATGCACCGCCACCGGGCTGTACATACATATCAAGTGAATAATTAGTACCTAAAATATTTTTTCCGAGCAGACCTGCTGCATATGCCTCTTCAATTGCCTTCTCCAGAATGCGGATCACATACATATACTCACCACGCACATATATGTACGAAGTGTTTGCTCCAAGCGCATAGCTTGATGTGATCATCCCCTCAATCAATAAGTGAGGGATTTTCTCCATTAAATATCTGTCTTTGAATGTACCGGGTTCGCTTTCATCAGCATTGCACACCAGGTAGCGTGGCTTTTCTGACTTACGATCAAGGAAGCTCCACTTCATCCCGGCCGGGAAACCCGCACCGCCACGACCACGTAAGCCTGACTTCTTCACCTCTTCCATTACCTCATCTGGCGTCATTGACTTCAAGGCTTTCTCAACTGAAGCATAGCCTCCATTCTTCCGGTATACATCAAGTGTGCTGATGCCGGGAACATTTTCGTGCTGTAAAAGTAACTTCTTCGCCATCTTAAATCTCCACGCGGTTCGACCGCATATAGGTACTATGATCTTTTATTGATTTCCACTTCTCAAGAAGTGTATCTACTTTCTCATTCGTAAGATTCTCATAATAGTCCGCACCGCACTGTAACATTGGGGCTGTTCCACACGACCCAAGACATTCCGTTGTTTTGAGTGTGAACATTCCGTCAGCTGTAGTCTCTCCTACTTTAATGCCTAATCTGTTTTCGATGTGCTCAATCAGGTCATTCGCGCCACGCAACATGCACGGGCCTGTTCGACACACTTCAATCAAGCACTTTCCAACAGGTTTTAAATTATACATCGTATAGAACGAAGCCACTTCATAAACTTCAATCGGCTTGATATTGAGGATTGAAGCAATGTAATCCATGGTTTGTGGACTTAACCAGCCGCCAAATTCAGCTTGTGCTAAATGAAGCAATGGCAACAAAGCAGACTTCTGTTTTCCTTCCGGATAACGTTTAATAATGCGTTGCGCTAATGCCATCGCATCGGTTGAAAATTGTATGGTAGTTGTCTCTGCCATGTATATTCTAAGAATCTAATTCACCTGCAATCACGTTCATGCTACTCATCGTAATGATCGCATCCGATAACATTCTGCCTTTAATCATTTCCGGATATGCCTGGTAGAAAATAAAGCAAGGCCTTCTGAAGTGCAATCTATATGGAGTGCGACCACCATCGCTTATTAAATAGAAGCCCAATTCACCATTACCACCTTCCACAGCATGATACACCTCACCTTTCGGGATATCGGTTTCGCCCATGATATTTTTAAACTGGTAAATGAGCGCCTCCATGTTATTGTAAACTTCTTCTTTTGGAGGAAGTACATATTCCGGAGCATCCGCACGATAAATGTGTGACGGTTCTTTCTTAATCTTTTCGATTGCCTGCTTGATGATGGACACACTCTCCCACATCTCTTTCTGACGAACCATGAAACGATCGTACGTATCGCCTTGTGTTCCAATCGGGACAATGAAATCAAACTCTTCGTACGAAGAATATGGATTCATCACGCGCACATCATAATCAACACCGGCTGCACGCAGGTTTGGACCGGAGAAGCTGTACGCTAAAGCACGCTCCGCTGATATTGGGCCGCAGTTAATCGTGCGATCCATGAAAATTCTATTGCGCTCAAGCAATGCGCTGAACTCCTCGAATGCTGGCGGAAAATCCTTTAGAAACCCATCAAGCTTTTCCCAGGTTTTGTCGGTAAAGTTTCGTTCCAAACCGCCTACACGACCCATGTTTGTAGTTAAACGTGCACCACAGATCTCCTCATAGATCTCATAGATGCGTTCGCGATATTGGAACAGGTATAAGAATCCGGTGGTTGCACCAACATCCTGACCAATAATGGTATTACAAATAATATGATCAGAAATCCGCGCAAGCTCCATGATAATTACCCGGAGATATTGAACGCGTTTTGGAATCTCAATCTTCAACAATTTTTCTACCGTCATGTGCCATCCAAAATTATTAATGGGTGACGAACAGTAGTTCATCCGATCGGTGATCGTGGTAATCTGATAGAATGGTCTGCGCTCGGCCAACTTTTCAAATGCCCGGTGAATGTAGCCGATGGTCGGAACTGCATCCATGATAATCTCACCGTCCATCTTCAGCACATTCTGGAAGATACCGTGTGTGGCAGGGTGAGTCGGACCTAAGTTGAGATACGAATATTGCTTTTCCTCCTTTTCAGGAATGTCGGATAGTAACGATGTGTTGTAGTTGTCTGCCATATCCTATCGTCCAAACATGTCGTTATTTTTGTCTTCACGGGTCTGATCTTCCAACGGATATTCTTTGCGCATCGGGAAGATGATCATATCTTCCACATTCAAAATGCGGATCAGGTTAGGATGACCTTCGAAAATCACTCCGAAGAAATCATAAGTCTCACGTTCCATCCAGTTTGCAGCGGGAAACACATTTGTTAATGTTGGAACAGATGGCTTTTCTTCCGGTAGCGCGATCTTCAGCCGGATGCGTTTGTTCTCTGTAAGCTTGTGCAACTGGTACATCACCTGAATTGTCTTACTCTCAGGATAATGAATACCACAAATTGTTGTGAGGTATTGATACTTCTCTTTGTCGTAGAGAAACTTAATGATGTCGATGATTTTGCCTGCTTTGAGGTTAACCGTCAAAAATCCATACGGAGATTCAACTGAAATAACTTCGCTGGGGAAGTTTTCACGAATAACGGCTACGATCTTTTCTTCAGTTACTGTCTCTTCCATTATTCGATACCGTATTGATTAAGCATAGCTTTATACTCGGGTGAATCTCTTCTGCGAAGGGATTCGGTTTGTACTAAATGTTGAATTTTAAGAATACCATCAATGATTTGCTCCGGTCTTGGCGGACAACCCGGAACATAAACATCAACCGGGATGATCCGATCAATACCCTGAAGCACAGAATAGGTGTCAAAAATACCACCGCTAGAAGCACAGGCTCCTACCGAAAGCACCCAACGGGGTTCTGCCATTTGCTCATAAACCTGGCGCAAAATCGGGCCCATTTTCTTCGCGATGGTTCCCATAACCATCAGAAGATCAGCTTGTCTGGGGCTAAAGCTTAAACGTTCGGCTCCAAATCGGGCAAGGTCATAATGCGAGCCCATGGTCGCCATAAACTCAATTCCGCAGCACGAAGTAGCGAACGGCAGCGGCCAGATGGAGTTCTTGCGGGCCATGCCCACAACCTTATCGAGCGAGGTGGCAAAAAAACCAGCCCCTTCGATACCTTCCGGCTTCTGCCCGATGATTATATCTGAATTTTTAATTGTCGTTGTTTCCATGCTTTGTGAACAGTTATCTAAGCGATAACATTCCGTTTAAACATCAATCTTCCCACTTTAGCGCGCCTTTCTTTATTATATAAAAGTATCCTACGAGTAGAATTCCGATGAAGGCAAGCATCTCTAGGAATCCAAACAAACCAAAGTCTCTAAAGTTTACCGCCCATGGGTACATAAAGATTACTTCCACATCAAAGAGCACAAATAAAATGGCCACCAGGAAATATTTGATGTTAAATGGCGCCCGTGCGTTGCCTTTGGCTTCAATGCCACACTCAAAGCTATCTTGTTTAACCTGTGTTTTACGATTGGGTCCTAAGAGGTGGGTTCCGACCATGGTGAGGCCGACAAAACCAACAGCCACAAGGAACATGAGTGCTATCGGTAGGTATTGGGCCAGGCTTGATTCTTCCATATATAAAGACGGTTAAAAGTATCACATATTGACTAATTCGCGCAACTAAAACCGCAAAATTACCTACCTGAAGGGCATAATTTTCCTATTTATAATCGGTCTATATAACTTTCCGAAAGGAAGCAACCAAGAGATTAAATTGAAATCGTTTTCGCTCTTGGCCAGGGCCAAAACTTGAATCAAACTAAGAGTTTGCACTTCGGTTGTAAGCGATTGACTCACTTTGATTTATCAAGAGCGTCTTGCTGGCGCATCTTGCGTTTTGCCCGGAACCATGTTAATGCAACCGGTATCGCGGAAAACAAAATCATTCCAATCACAATTATCTCAAGATAGTCGGGTAAGTCAGGAAAAGCTCTACCCAACAAACTGCCAGCCATGATCATGGAAGTAATCCAAAGAACTGCCCCGATAATATTGAATAGGAAGAATTTGCCGAAGGGAATATTTACCGTTCCAGCCAAAATAGTTACAAACGTTCTGATCACGGGAATGAAACGACCGAGAATAAAAGCCATCATGCCGTGGCGCTCGTAAAAGTCATGCGTTAAGTCCAGATATTTCTTTTTGAAGAAGAAGTTCTCTTTTCGGTTTTTTAAATAATTTCCAGCCCATCGGCCTGTAAAATACCCTGTTGTGGATCCAGCTACTGCGGCAACGACTAATACGGGTATCATAACGGAGACATGAACATCAAGGTATTCACTTTCCGAAAGCAATCCAGCGATGAAAAGTAATGAGTCGCCCGGCAGAAAAAATCCGAAAAAGACCCCCGTTTCCGCAAAAATGATCAGAATAAGGAGGGTGAAACCTCCATACTTAATAAGCTCTTCGGGGTTCAAAAAATCAAGAAACAGTAGCACATTTTCCTCCATACAGGTTTCCCCAAGGCGATAGTAAGTTGGCAATAAACCGTTAACTTATCACTATCATTCAATAAATCAAAACGTACAGGATTAGCACCTGATTACCAAAAGATTAATGGAGGCTCCGATACCGTTCTGCGGCATACGAAACCGGCAGCCCAACGCAAACAATCAGAATAAGTACACCCTGGAGGATATTTTACCAATTCCCTTGGACTGGCTTTCATAAGTACAAGGCTTAGCGGTACAACATCAAGGTTCATCATCAGCCACACAAAAATGCCATATATGACCCCGGAAATAATCCAGTTTGTCGTTACGAATAAAAATCTTACTGCCAGAAAAACAGTATTGTCCACCTAGCAGCAATGATATAGTGAAAGCCAATTCCCCGAAAAGCCATGGGTACTCCCCCGCTGAATGCCAAAGAACCAAAAACCCCACTGGCGATAAACCGAAATACATTCAGAGGATCTTTTGTCGTTTGCAAGGAATACATAACGATCGCTGCTAATCCGTCAAGCGTTCCGACTAATAAGACTGGTGATGAACATGAGTTTTATTACGTTTCTTATTCCGTTCATTTCTAACAAATTTGATATGGCCAATTTGGCTGTAACAGGCTATATTTGTCTCGAGTGCGTCTGTCTTGCCCCCACGCGCTGGCTTTAACCTAACCAATCTATTTCGCTTGATGAAGTTTCTATTTTTACAAAGTGCTGTTCAACAAGGAAAATTTCTTTTGACAACCGGGCTCCTGATTTTTACAGGGTATCTCTCACCTGTTTTGGGGCAGGAACAGGTACTACTAACGGTTAATTTGAATAGCGGCACGTTAAAAGATTTGGTTCAGACTGTTGAGTCACAGTCTTCCTATCATTTTTACTTTAGAGATTCAGATTTTGATTCGTTCTCCGTAACCGTTTCAGCAGAGAGGAAATCGCTGGGATTTATCCTTGACGAGGTCTTTAAAAATACGTCTTATCATTATGCAATTGACCCGCAGCTAAATGTGTTTTTAACAAAAGATGTAGTAATCACCACACAACTACTTTCGGATATCATCAGCAGTGAAAACAGACCAACCAATCAGCCCGTAATTTCGAATGACGAAGAGAATAACCGGATCGCAGCATTAAATGAAAGAAGGGTATTTAACCTTGGAAATAAAGATTCCAGAAAGGCTCGTGCCATCCTAAGTGGTACAGTTAAATCTATGAATAACGATGAGCCTATCATCGGTGCAGCCGTGACAGTTCAAAATTCTTCTGCCGGTGTTGCTACCGATGAGAAAGGAAACTATTCGCTTGAATTACCAACGGGTAAACATATATTAACAATCCGGAGTATCGGTATGAAGAGTACCATTCGAACCGTGGTTTTGAACTCAGACGGAAGACTGAACATCGAGATGGTTCCGGAGAGTGCAAATCTTAAGGAAGTTGTTGTTACCTCCGACCGGGATTCACACGTGAAAGGATTGCAGATGGGAGTTGAGAAACTCGACATCCAAACAATCAAATATATTCCGTCTTCTTTTGGAGAGGTTGATGTACTCAAAGCAATGCTCACCGTGCCGGGAGTAAAAACTGTAGGTGAAGCGAGTTCAGGATTTAATATTCGGGGTGGTGCCACCGACCAAAACCTGATTTTATTCAATAACTCTACCATGTATAATCCCTTCCACTTCTTTGGATTCTTCTCTTCATTCAATGCAGAGACGATTGAATCGGTTGAGCTTTATAAAAGTGCTATCCCGGCAAAGTATGGCGGCAGGTTATCCTCCGTGCTGGAAGTTGAGGGACGAGCAGGTGATATGAATAAGTTTAAAGGTTCGGCCGGTATAGGTGTGATAACCAGTCGGTTTAATCTTGAAGGTCCAATTTTGAAAGACAAAGTTTCCTTTTTGGTAGGTGCACGAACAACCTATTCTAACTGGGTATTCAAGCTTGTTCCGGAAAATTCCGGGTTTAAAAACAGTGAAGCTTCCTTTTATGATGTCAATGCAACAGTAACCGGAAAAATAAATGATCGCAACACAGTTTCAGTAAGCGGATATATAAGTCACGATGAATCAAATTTGAACACCGATACCACATACGAATATTCGAACCGAAATATTTCTGCCGAATGGACCAGTGAACTTGGTAAAAAGTTAAGCAGTGAACTAATTTTTGCGCATGATCACTATGACTACGGAAGTCAAAGTACAGCTGATCCTGTAACAGCGTACCGATTAAAATTTTCAATTAATCAGACAAGTCTCAAGGCAAATCTTGCTTATGAATTGAATGATTCGCATACGCTAAACTTTGGAGTAAATAGTATCTACTACTCCATAAATCCGGGTGTATTCACTCCCTTAGGAAGTGAGTCTGTAATTCAATTTGATAGCGTTGAGCCCGAACAGGGATTGGAAAGTGCTTTGTTTCTGGATGACACCTACACCATTACCTCAGCATTATCGGTTAATGCCGGGATACGATATTCCATGTTCAACTACCTGGGCGCGCAAGCTGTAAATGAGTACGCCCCTGGCGTCCCCAGAACAGAGGATAATGTTATCGGAATAAAGAAGTACGATCAGAATGAGTTGATTAAAACCTATCATGGTGCAGAAGTTCGCGTTTCAGCACGCTATGCATTTACAGATAATTTTTCTATAAAAGCAAGCTACAACACACTCCGTCAATATATCCATATGCTTTCCAATACCGTTGCAATTTCGCCAACCGATACATGGAAACTCAGTGATCCGAATATCAAGCCGCAGTTTAGCGAACAATATTCTTTCGGAGTTTACAACACTATTTTTAAAACATTACAAACTTCCGTTGAAGTTTATAAAAAGAAAATAGAAAACTATCTCGATTATAAAAGCGGTGCTGTTTTGATCATGAACGATCACATTGAAACGGACGTTATGACAACACAGGGAAAGGCGTATGGCGCAGAGTTTATGATTAGAAAACCTGCAGGCAAGTTAAACGGTTGGATTAGTTATACGTATTCAAGAACGCTTCTTAAAATGGACGATCCAATTGCAGGTGAGAACATCAATCGGGGCGAGTATTATCCGGCAAGCTACGATAAGCCACACGATTTTGGCCTGGTATTGAATCAGAAAGTAACCAGAAGACTAAGTTTCTCATTAAACACAAACTATAGCACGGGTCGTCCGGTAACCATACCAATCGGAGTGTTCTATTATGGCGGATCACCCAAAACATTATATTCAGATCGTAACGGATATCGGATTCCCGATTACTTCAGAATGGATTTCTCAATCAACATTGAAGGCAGCCACAAGCTTAAGCAATGGATTCATACTTCCTGGACGTTTGGTATCTATAACCTTACCGGACGAAAAAATCCGTATTCTGTATACTACATAAGCGAGAACGGAGTTATTAATGGATATAAATTGTCAATTCTGGGGACTGCGATTCCATACCTTAACTTCAATTTCAAATTTTAACGTCTTTTCTCGCGTAACGTGAACTTTCTGTAATGTGCCATACGCACACATGTGATGATTGATAAGTTTTTAATGACACGAAAATTACTTTTTTGCTGGATTGTTCTCTTGATTGTATCCTCCTGCCGTGAAAGGTTTGAAGCAGAGGGTAATTTCAAAAATGAAAACTTCTTAGTGGTAGAGGGATTTATTAATGTTGGAGAAGGAATTACCCGCATTAAACTTTCCCGCGTTACCGGTTTGAATGAACCTGACGAACTTGTATCGGAAACAGAAGCAAACGTCTTTATTGAAGATGATGACGGTTCGGTTTATACTCTGAATAATCTGAATAATGGCCTTTACGAATCGGAAGAATTACACCTTGATGCTAACCACAATTACAGACTTCGGGTGGAAAGTAATGAGAAGGTATATTTATCAGCATACACAACTCCTGTGATATCTCCCCGTACGGATAGTGTCGGTTGGACAAAAGGCGCTGACAATTATATTAACATTCATGTTAATACGCATGATCCACGGAACAGTACCTTTTACTACAAATGGGAGTATGAAGAAGTTTGGGAAGTGCGTTCAACGTACGTCAGCAAATGGGCTTATGAAAATGGGGTTAGCCGGGTACGACCAGCAGATGAAGTCAGAAGTATGACATACTGCTGGCCAAATGCCCGTAATCAGGATCTGATTCTCGCGTCTTCTGCACAATTCGCAACCGATGCCATCACGCTTTTTCCGTTAACCCGTTTTTATATAACCGATCCTCGGTTAGGCTGGCGTTACAGCGTAATTGTTAAGCAACGTGCATTGACGTTGGAGGAATATGAATTTCTGCAAATAATGAAAAAAAATTCCAGTGCGCTGGGTAGTTTTTTTGACGGACAGCCATCGCAGATGCCGGGCAATATGTACAGTACAACCACCAACGAAACCGTGGTGGGCTTCATCGGCTCCTACACCAGCGACCTGAAGCAATTAATTATTAAGCGTGACGAAATTTCTGACTTTTCCTATACAACTCCTTGTTACTATGAGCCAGCGGAAGCGTTTCTTGAAGATCCTCTGTTTCAGTCATACCTATCCATTTACCAGACTCTTGAACCGATATACGGCCCCAGTGAAGACGATGCACAACCCATCATCGGATTTAGCGTTGCGCGGAGGGAGTGCGCTGATTGTAGAATTTTTTCCGGAACTGCACCCAAACCTCCGTTCTGGGTTGAGGAAGACGAGGGAGACGTAGAGTGAGATCGAAATCTTTGAAACAGAAGGTCAATCACGCCTGTCTGTCTTACGTGGAAAGCCGGATAGCATCGCTACAAACTGCAAT
>Ga0075160_10002572_pt1 | contig 10755 bp, 5 predicted proteins | sample JI91814C2DNA_FD_70969 | JGI IMG/M metagenome (GOLD analysis project Ga0075160, IMG submission 70969) | Wastewater effluent complex algal communities from Wisconsin, to seasonally profile nutrient transformation and Carbon sequestration -... | ecosystem: Engineered > WWTP > Effluent > Algae...
GCCAAGCGCGGGAACGTCGAGCGCGCAAGGGACTACGTTGCGTGGATGGAGGCAGATACCATATCCGCACTCTCATTTGACATTTACTCGTCTCCGACTCCCATGACATCCATCTTTACCCGATTGGGCACAGATGGCCCGCGGGGCCTCCCCCCTCTGGTCCTCCCTTCCCCGGCCGCACTCTTTGCCAAGGACATGTTCCTGCGCCTCTACGCTTCCATCGACGATCCTGTGCCCCCGTCTGACCCCTACCGCGTCCCCCGAGACAGCTGGGACGGCCTAGACGCGCTTTAAATATTTGCACTGATCCGGAGATTCTTCTTTCGAATATCTTACTATGAGAGCCGGGAACAGTCCGCCCAAGCCGTGTGATTTTGGAAACCTTGGGGGTCTGGGCCCTCTTGGGATTTCACGCGTCTTGGGCGGACGCGTTGTCGCTTCCATAGACAGATATCTGGCTTGGCATTTTCCGTTTCTGTACGTAAAAGTCGCTCTCGGATATTTGAATATGGTGGCAATATTGTGTCCGCCCAAGACGTGTGAATGGAGAGAACGGGGAGGTCTGGGTGCCCCCGAAATTTCACGCGTCTTGGGCGGACGCGTCTCGGCGGTCCTATTTAAAAAAGGCAGACGCGGATATTTGCACTTAGGGGCAAGATGCTACCACTTGTCTCATGGACTCTCTTCCCGTTGAGATTTGGACCTTGATTGCGTCGTTTCTGCCTCCAGAGTCTTTGCGCTCTTTTGCGATGACGTGTCGTCTTGCAAACGCGACTGTTCAAGGATGTCGCACTTTGTGGCTGCAGCACATGTATTGCGCATTCGTGTTTGCGGACGCTCTTTTGATGCGAGGAATGGAAGATTCATTTTACAAAAAGATACACCACAAAATGTCTGTGTATCGCACCAAGCGCGTTTATTGGGTATCGTCTATTGCATTTTTGAATGACTCGGAATACGAAGCGTTCTATTGTGGAATGCGCTTGCTTCGTTTGCAGCGACACTTTAAGCGTTATTTGACCCCCTACTCGATGTTTCTTAATTTGCAAACATACATGGCGCTACTTCGAGTCACGTGGTTATCAGAAAACGATCTCTTTTCGATTTGGGCAGCAGAGAGATCGGCCAATGATCTGTGCAGTTTAGGCATGGACGCCTTGGCCCAAGCAAAGGAAATCAAGGCCGCGGAATTACTAGTGCGCGTTTCATTTTTTACGGAAGCAGCACATATTGAACTCCATGATCATGTCAAATCGTGTCTTATCAGGCAAATTGCACGGCAATCTTCTTTTAGAAAGAAAGTGCACGACGTGGTGAACGGCCTCTGTCTAAAGGCAGCGCGACTATACATTTGTAACTCAAAGCGGTTCCGCGAGTGCGTGTTGCCCAACATGGACATTTTGTTTGATGGCGACATTTATGATTCCGATGGGGCGTTTACTGCAGCCACTGCTATTTTGCGAATGCGCTTTTGCGGACGTGGGCGGCAATGCGGCGATGCCGTGACTGAAAAGCCGTTTTGGATCACAGATGAGGCATTTGCGGCATTGCAGTAAAATGCTATGCTTCTTTTTGCGATCGGATCAATGCTATCCATTTGCGGCTCCTGTCGGAGAGATGAACTGCGCGCTCTGCGACGCGGTCACATCCCTCCTCGGTGGTCTCGGTGGCGTGCGCGCGCTCGTGAGCGATGATGTATCGAAAGGCGTCGTCTCTGTCATTGGTGTAAAAAGAGGCAAGGGTGCCGGACAGATGGACTTCCCTTCCGTCGAACCACGCGTCGGCGCGGAACCAGTCCAGCGGCCACGGATGCAGCTTTGCGTGCGCGATTCCCTGCATGATCTGATCCGGGAGAACGGCTCCTCGGAAGATGTGGGAGGGCGGCCGGCCCACGACGACCTGATACGGGCCAAGGTAGTCTCGGGTGGCGCGACGGACCCGGTCGTCAAAGACGGCTTCGGCGTGGGCCTTCCAGACTGACAGGGCGGCGTGACACGAGCCAAAGGTCTCTGAGGCATTTCTGAGAATAATATCAGTGCGACACAGGTCCAAGTAGACCGTGGGGTGGAGCGAGGCATCCGGGACAAAGGGCGGCAAATCGCCTGCCGCAACAAGGAGTGCCGCAATGGACAAAAGGCCGACCGTAGTCCTTTGCGGACTGGAGGATGTTGCGCGCGACATTGTCCGGTGCACCCTATTTGGAATTCGAGAGACGTCGTTGCAGTTTCGGGACTTGCCGTCCAAGCCCGTCCGTCTTGTAGCGCCCGAGCTGGACGAAAATATGACGTTGGATGCCGACATTGTGATTGTAGCACACACGGATTCCAAGGAACACAATCAGGAGGATTTTGCCCGTTTCCTTGGCACCCTGAAGCACTCGGTGATCCCGACCGCCGCCATCATCTTTGTCTGTGTCTGCGACTCGGACACGGTGATGTATGACGAAGGGGCATGGGCCAAGATTCGGGCCATGTTCAAGGAATACGTCCATCTGAAAGCGCCGCAACTCTTGTCTGCGAGCGACGCCAAGGCCGTGGAGCAACTGAAGGCGGTGGTTTACACGGCCCTTGACACGCACGACGAGCCGCCGATGCCGACGTGCCCGCTCTGTTTCTTCTGGCCGTCCCTTGCCTAGGGCTGGGCCTGAAGGACGACGGGCGGCGCGGGAAGTTGGCGCCCGGTCACCACGGCATCGACAAGAGTGCCGAACATGCTCTGGCAGCGTTCCTTGTCAAGGAGAACCTGCCTACGAAGATCCTCGAGCTCCGTCTGCAGAACTTTGACCTGTGCGTGCATGGCCGCCACTGCCTGCTGTCCGCCGCCGGCCTTTGGCGCGCCCAAGTAAATAACGACACCAAAGATCGCCATCACGGCCCAGCCGATCAGGAACGCGGGCCACTGCCGAGCCACGGGCGGCGTCTCCGGGGGCGGGCGCCGGGGCGGCGACGGCAGCCTTGCCTCGTCTCGGGGCGGGGTTCGGGTGCGACTCTGGTCCATAGTGGAGAGAAGTGTGGCTCTCTTTTTTTACACCCGCGTCTTAAAGTCAGATACGGAAAGCAATCTTCTTTGTCTTGGAGTGTGCTTTTCTTAACTGTCTCATTTTCAAAATGTCCGCCGACGATCCGATTCTGGAAGAAAGCGAGATAGACTTTCTCGCAAAGACCTATCTCAGCCAAGCCAAGCTTCGCACGGACTTTGAGAAGAACAAAAACGAATGCGCGGACATTCTTCGCGGGCTCGCGTCCGAGTTTCCTGAAATTGAGGAACAGGTGGCGCTGTGCACGCGGGAGATACTTGATGGGGCATATCCTCGTGTGGCGCTGCGAGCCTTCTTTGATCGCCTTGAACTGGACTTCCCCGATATTCTTGGGCAGGCTCTCTTGGCGTGCGAAATCCCGTTGCCTTCGCCACGCGAAACTCGCGATCGCGAAAAAACGTTTATTCGCGTATTTGAGTCTGTTGGAGTGCCTATTGTTCCTTTTTCGTATCAACAATGCATTGAAAAGCTAGCCGCAAAGGCGACACTGCAGCAGCAATATGCTCTGTTTGCGTGTTCCATGGAACTTGGACAGCCCTTTGTGCGATCTTGGCACGCCATTCGTCGCGACTTTAAGATTTCTGCGCGCAAAAACGACGTTGCGCTCGAGAAAAACGCAGACTACGTTCCCATTACTATCGACAACGATTTTCTGTTTGGACTTACAATCATGTCTGTCATGCTTGACGGGACGTATGACAACGACACGGCAAATCTGTGGGCGCTCCGTATTGGGCTGGGACGCTGCATCCAACAATCGCCTCTTGGCGGCTTTTTGTGGGTCCTCTCGTCGTTCTTTGGCTGCATCTTTTATCAGAGTGCGGACAAATACGAGGACCGAGCTTACGTGTCTGCAAGGACAGAGGAGGAGCGCGGCCCAAACGCTGCGATTATTTGGTATGGAGCACAGATTGCGTTTGCTTCAGCCGCCACCATGGTCAGTATTACCATGGCTGCGTATTCGGGCGAGTTTTTTGTCGTGGGCGCTATGATGATGAGTGCTGCAATGATTCCTTTGGCGCGGAAACTTCGGAAACAGTTTGGGCTGCCTACGGCCGTCACCTTTTCCATTCTGTCCGCGGTTGGAACCTTTGCGTTTTGCCGATACGGCTTTATTGCAGACTCAGACCAACAGCAAATGTTGCGACAAGCAAGCGACGACTACGATCGCGTCATGCATTCGCTCAACCAGACGTATCATCTGCCAAGGACATTGTCAGACAATACTACGTTACAAGGCGAGACTATTGTGCAAATCGCACAAAACTTTTCTGTTTATGGTATTACGGTGAAACCAATCCGAGACGACTCATCGCAGCCAGTTGCTTTTATGCTAAGGATCCCCGAACTTGTGAATGTCACTACAAACGCAACAAACTTTATCCCGGAGTTTGCGTCTCAATTCCAGACGTTTGCATTTTCAGAGAAAGTCACAGCGCTAAACATGGATAAGATATACTCTGATGCGCACACAATCATATTTAGAACCTTTACGGCAATTGAAGATGCAATCAGGAAGCCGCTTCATCCCAATGGCGTTTTGTATAACTTGAATCTTCGCCCGGTTATTTGGGGCCCGGCTATTCGAGTGCTTCGCGCGGCGTTTCAGTCTGTTCGGTATTGGTGGCGCAATAGCAATCATGCGCGCGGAGAGGCCGTTAGCGTGGCCAACGCGCTTGCCATTCTAGACGAATTTCCTGATGACATGCAAGAACGGACGATTCCAGTCACAACCGGAGATCAGCCTGAAACCCGCCAACGTCCTATTTATGCCCCCGTTGAAGCGAGCACGTCAAGATTGAAATACGTAGACGCCTTCCTTCAACCGAATCTGCTTACCGGCGTTGTGGAAGTCGGCGAGCCTATTGGTCTTCCTGCTGAACATTATGCGATGGCAAAGTATTTTGTCGGACAGGTTACAGTAGTGCCACTTGCCCCCCGCCAAGACGCTCAGGCGCCACCAAACATTGCAAGTCCTCTTCTGCCACCGTTGGACTATCAGTCGTTCTATGATACGGAGGGCAACGGAATGGTCACTATTACCACAAGAATGGACATGTATCTTGTGCACGCTCTTTTTGCTGAAATTAATTCTGGGCCTATACAGTTCTTGAACGCGGTCCTTGACAACATTACGCTGCCACCCGTTGTTCAAGTCAAACGACACCATGTTTACTTGGATTGTTTTAACGCCATTTTACAGGCAACCGAAACACACCCTATTTCCGAACGAAACAAGATGTTACTTGCGTGCGTGCTTTGGACATGTTTTTTGCACGAAGCGGCAGACTCTTCCGGTATTGTGTGTTATGCGTGGCCACATGATCGCCCAAGACCAAATCCCATTGCGTGCATTGTCACTAGATCCGGTGCTCTTGAGCGGTATCGAGATTTCTTTGGGCGCGCGCGCCAACGCATGGCAAATCTGAGAGACAAAGCCAGACAATTCATTGAAAACGCAAAAGGCAAAACTTTTACCGAGTTCAAAAACGCTGTATCTCTTTTGCCTCAAATTCGAACCAAGATTGATTTTGCATACGTGTTGCCTGCACTTGCAGCCGGCGCAACAGCAACTTTGGCCTACTATGGCCCGGACTACCTTCGAGAACACATTTCTTCTTCTATTTCAGATGAATGGATCAGAAAAGGCGTGGATTCTGTCTTCAAGTTCTTTTCGCAAAAGTCAACATACGGCCTCTTGATCTTTGCTGAGGCGTGCGTTAACTTTGCTTTGGATCCTGTCATTTCCTTTATGGAAAACAAGCGTCTTAATCCCCCGCTTCCGTCCACCGAGGTCGAGGCTGCTATGGACGCGTTTATGGCGTCTGTGCGATGGGCTCGGCTTCCTGTGGCAGCTCTGGTGGGCGTTTTTACGACAATGCAGATGGCACAAGGCAGCATGATTTCGTATGCAGCACAGCTAGCAGCCATAACACACATTGCACTTTCTATCGTCCCTCCGGTGCTTGCGGCCATAGACACAATGGCCCCGACGGCTCTTTTGCAACTAGAGCGCGTGCCGCAGCTCCTACGCCGGCCTTTGTCAGCACAGACCAAAGCCCGCAACAGAGTATTACTGAAAATCATTTTTCCGACGTATTACCCAAATGTTGAGGTCTCGAGTGCACTAGTAGGCGGGCCGTTAGTTCCCGCTGGCAACATCAGTCGTCGATTGGAAACACTTGGCGAGTTCTCCGTGACCGCGTCCGAGATCTTGGATCTGTATCGCAACGGACAGCGAGACACGACGTCCTATTTTGGTATGGGCGCCATGACCAAATATGAAGCGCTTGCATTTTTGGATGGTTTTCCTACTGCCACCATACCTGTAGTGCCGGGCTTCCTTCGGACTGGCTTTAGTCCACAAGACTGGGTCAATCTGCACAAAGCCGTTATTAGGTTTGATGACGTCCCGGACGCGCGAAGACTTTGGGAATACGTGAGAACAGATAGGGCGGGGGCAAACGAAGAGCGGTGGAGCACATTTGCAGTCAACCCCGAATGCCCGATCTTTATTGGGCCCTACGCTACGTTGTTGTATATGGAAATTTACGCCGAAGACCAAATTCTCGGAGAGAGCTATATTGACTGTGATCGTGTCATCGCGCACGTGATGAGAACACCGTTGAGTATTTCTGATTTGAAAGCACGGGCGAAAGTAAGCCAACCAGTAACTCTAGATGGAAAAAAGTTCTTGCTTTTGCATCTTCTGGCGCGCTTTCGACAGGGCAAATCTAATGGCCAAGACAAGCCTCCACAGAACTGGGCTTTCACAACTGAATTGACGGTCTTGAATCGAATCCAAGAGGGCCTTTGACTTGGCCCGTGATTATTTTTATAAACGTTCCGTCAGCTAAGGGCTGGTCCAAGTGCCGCCTTTTGTCAACGGCGGACAGTGGACACCCAATTCTTCCATGTTTTCTCTGGCTAGGTCCGTTCCGAGGCGAATCCTTGCCTCGAAAGGCGCAGCCAGCAAGGACGGGTTTGTCCAAGATTTAGTTGCAAAAAGCAGCACGACGCAAGAACTCGCGGAGGAATTTGACAAGAGCTTTTACATTGACGCCCAAGGGGTCGATCTTGCTTACGGCACGTTTGATGTCGGCCAAACGCCCGTGGCAGCCCTTTACAAAGACCAAAATGCCGAGATTAACAACATGTCCAAGTATTATGCCGCATTTGATTCTTTATTTACGGAGCTGTTATTTTTTGACATTCCAAACTTTGGGGCCGAGATGGAGAAGTGGTATGCCAAGATTGCGTGGTTTTGGGCGTCAACTCCGCTATTTGGAAACCCGTATCCCGCAAGCAAGTATAACATTGTGGACGCCGTGAAGGTGGCGTCGTATTACATTCTTAGTTGGGTTCCGCTTGGCGAGAATCGCCGCTATCTTTACAGCGCAAAGGTGGAACACAAAGAACTTTATGATTTTCTGCGGAGAGTAGAAAGTCGCACATACGCCCACGAGTATCTTTCTATGGGCCACAAATGCAGCTCGTTGCTGGCCGCGCTTTCTTCTGGCCGCGTTCGTTTTCCTACTCGAGTCGCGGCAACCGCCGAGGAACTTGATCTTGGGATTGATGTGAATATCATGCAATCGCTTGCCGAGGCGCTTGTTGCAGCCGACTTTGTTGGCAACGTTCTCATGCCTTCTGTAGAAGCCGGCTTTATTTCCAAAGTTCTATTTGCAAACCGGACATCTGAAACGGACTCTACTCCCAAGCAAGTGCCTGCAAAAATGGACATCGACATGCTGTCATCTGATGAAAATTATACCATTACCACAAACACGGCATACGCGGACAAAGGCGGGCCCTCTGTTCCCATGGAAATAGACATTGATCTGTCTGACGAAGAAGTTGGGTTCGCTGAAAAGATGAGCCAATCCTCGGACAGCGAAGACGCGCCGCCGATCCATGCTACTGCAAATGGCGAACAAAGCGTAGACTACGAAGGGTCTGCCTTTGACCTATCCGATCCCGCGTTCATCCAAGGCATGGCACTGCTCTATTTGCTGGCAGTCGGAGGGTTTCCTAGCGAGTCCGCAGATAACGAAGCGGCATTCAACATCGGTCCCAACCAAAACATCACAGCGGAGACTCTTACGATCGTTGGCGGCGTTTTGTCTCGCCGCATTCGCGATTATTACGTTGCCCTTATTCACGAATTTTTGGCTGTGGAGGTCGACGTGACAATTCGTAACCAAGGGCCCGTGTCATTGATTGCAAAGCAAGCTCTTGCCGTTGCATCTGCGTATCGCGACGTTTCAAATAAGGCGTTCTCGCTGTTCCTGATGTTTCACACCAAGAACGCGCGCGTGATGAGCGATACCCGCAAAGCTCTAGGGACCAACATCACCGCGCCTTTTCGTCGCATGTATTTGTCCTTGATTGACAAGGAGTCGGAAGACTACGAAACGGCGCTCAAGTTGCTTGGAGATGCAATTGTTAGCGGCAACGCGCACGACAAGGTTCTTGTCAAAACAGACCCGAGAGAGAAAGTTGGGAACGGAGTTGGCCTGATTATTGCAGGGCTGACGCGATACGGATACGATTCGAAAGAGTCGCCCGAAAAGCGTATTGGGACTTTTAAGCAGTGGCAAAATGCGGCAACAAATGCTCTAGCTGACACAGGCAAAGTTCGTCTGTCGGAATCAATTACCGAGCTCGGAGGCGCCATCGAGGGCGGCACCGAAAAGGAAATTGTTGCCAAGACTCAGGGCGTTCTGCAAGAAATCTCCGAACTTTATTTGGATCAGAAAGACGTTGTTACTTACAACGCGTTCAAGGTATTTGATCCGGTAGAACTTCCTGAATCATTCGAGCCGCAGATTGACACAAGAAAAGCGACCGTTGAGGCTGCTTACAGCACAGCGCAAACGGACGCGCAAGCAACAGAAGAATTTCAACTACATCGCGAGATTTTGACGGCGACAAACGACAACTACGGATCAGGACACTCGCTTGCTCGCTACATTGCCGGAGGGCGCGCTGACGTTAGTTTTAGCAAACATGCGCTTGTAGGCACGGCCTTTGCTTGTGCCAGAATGGCCATAGATTTGCAGGAAGCACGCGAACGCACCCCAATCCTTGTTCGCCTTTCTCAGGATCAATTCAATGCAGCCAGACAATGCGCGCAATCTATTGCGAGCGGCGTGGATGCTCTGCGCTCTGTTGCCGAATACGTCAATCAGCCCGGAAGCGGCGTGTCGGCAGACAAGGCGCGCGCTGACCTTGCCAGCGCTATCAACAATTACAATACTCGCAACAACGTTCTTCTCAATATTCCCGGCATCAACCCGTTTCTTTTTACTGGCACATTGCGCAGCGGCGGGCGCAGGTTTGAGTTTGCGCCCGTGTTGCCGGATCCGGACGCAGGGCTTTACGTGGGCCCCAATCCAGTTCAAGACCATAACTACTACAACGCGTCTCGCGCAAACTACTACACCACTGTAGATCAGGTTATGGCTATTACCAGTGATCGCGATCGGCACCAGTGCCTGTTGCTTGGAACCATAGAACTTGCAGCAAAAGTTGTCGCAAATCCAAGTTCCTACGACATGGCACAAGTTTATGACAAAATCAATAACCTTGACTTTGGATTTAAGACGCCATTTGGAATAAGCGTGCCTAACACAATAGGAACAAAAACGCTTGATTGGCTCAAACAACAATACAGCGACTGGGGCTACGATCCCGATGCAACCCCCGTCGACATTGAATACATAACGTATCAGGACAATGGCGTGACTTACGGTCCGCTGACTCGGACATGGGGGCCTACAAGCGCCAAAGTCCCGTTTTATCCCAGTCAATTGGCATCTTCGTATCCCCGAGAAAGTGCCGTTTCCAAGTCCGCAACGGCCCAGAAAGTGCTAGCGCAAACAAAACAAATGGCAACGCCGGGCGCGACTGCAGTGCAACAAGAAGCCGCGCTGCAAAAAACGGTGCAGATTTTGGAGCGCCGACGTATTTTCCTAGAAGATGTCAAAAAGAATCCTGAACTGGCTTCTCGTGCTCAGCTTGAGGAATCCGCGGTTTCTCGCGCCTCCAAGGCGTCACCGGCGATAGTAGCGGGAATGCGAGCTATGTGGCATTTGGGGGGATACGCCAAATCTCTTGTCTCTGATATCTTTTCGGCAAAAATCAGCACATACCTATTGGGCAAGGATGTGATCGTTTCCGAGCCCGTCAAACCGTTTGAGGTCGGAAGTGCGGTATCTGCAGCTTTTGCCTACACCGCCGGTGCCGCTACCGCAACAATCGGAAACGTGCCGGCGCTTGCTCCTATTTCGTATCTGATGTCAAAGAGCGCACTGAAAGCGTCATACGCCGAGTTGTATTTGGGGGCTGCTACGGCCGACACTGTTCTTTACACGGGGTCAGAACTGGCTGGTCGCACGGTGGACGCGCTGTGGAACATGGACGCCATTGCAGTGCAGCGCGACAACTACTTTGAGCGTCTTGCGAGCAAGTCGGCCACCTTTTCTATGGGCGACATTGAGCCCGAATTTGAGAATGCAGACAAGCCCGTTGCCAAGCCTGCGTCTGCGCCATTGACCAAAGTTGAGATTGTGCGGGAAGCACGGGCTAGCGTGGAAAACATTGCATCTGCGACCTTTGAAGCGCGGAGACTTTATAACGCTTTTCAGATTGCGCACAAACAAACAAGTGCCTTTATGGACGGAACCGAGTGGACGTGGTATGCATTTATGCGAGAC
>Ga0075160_10002573_pt1 | contig 10755 bp, 8 predicted proteins | sample JI91814C2DNA_FD_70969 | JGI IMG/M metagenome (GOLD analysis project Ga0075160, IMG submission 70969) | Wastewater effluent complex algal communities from Wisconsin, to seasonally profile nutrient transformation and Carbon sequestration -... | ecosystem: Engineered > WWTP > Effluent > Algae...
GTATTGTAACCCATTTTATTAAACGATTGGGCCTCTTTTATTACGCCCGATTTATTGCCACCATGCCCATGGAATAATATCACTGTTCCTTTATTACCCGCGGCAGCAAAATACCAGGCTTCCAGTTTCAGGTTATCTTTTGTTTTTAAGTAAACGGTTTTAAAAGTTGAGTCGGTGCTAACATCATTTTTCTTCTTTTCGGCATTAATGCCAAAGAGCATTTCTTTCGCCTTATCCCACCCGGTTTTTTCTTCATTCTTTTTGATGCTTATTTCTCCATTATTATAAAAATGGGTGAATTTATATGCATGAAAAGCCACTACTATATTCAGTAGTACAAAGACAGCAAGCAGGCTTCTGAGGAGTATTTTAATGAGTCGATTCATGTATCCATTTTATTTTTTCAAATGTAAAGTTAATAATATTGTGAACGGTATGAATTTAAGTTGCAGAATCTGTACTTTAGCGCTCATTTAAAAACCAAATCAAATTAATATGCGAATTTTAAAACAGCTGTTTCTTGTGTTGCTGCTTGTAAGCACAGGTACGGCATTTGCACAAACCGGCAAATACGAATGGAAAGAAGCTACTTCGGGTGGGTACACTTATAAGTATGTGACCAACGATCCGGCCAAAGCCAGGTTTTATACTTTGAAGAACGGACTTACGGTAATTTTAAGTCCTACCAGCAAAGACCCCCGCATTCAATGTTATGTAGCTACCAAAGCCGGTAGTAAAACTGATCCATCAACCAACACCGGCCTGGCGCACTACCTGGAGCATATGCTGTTTAAAGGAACCGACAAATACGGATCGCTGGATTGGAGCAAAGAAAAACCTGAGCTGGATAAAATTGATGCTTTGTACGAAGAGTATAATAAAACAACCGATCCTGAAAAACGCAAGGCAATCTATCATCGTATAGATTCTGTATCAGGCCTTGCTTCTAAATACGCCATTGCCAATGAGTATGATAAGATGATGAGTTCTATGGGCGCACAGGGTACCAATGCGTTTACGTCATTTGAACAAACTGTTTACACTGATGACGTTCCTGCCAGTGCCATTGATAAATACCTGGCTGTGCAGGGCGAACGTTTCAGAAACCCGATACTCAGGATATTTCATACCGAACTGGAAGCTGTGTATGAAGAAAAGAACCGTGGCCTGGATAATGACGGACGCAAAGTGAATGAAAAATTATTTGCCGAATTGTTTAAGAACCATAACTATGGTTTGCAAACAACCATTGGTACTGTTGAGCATTTAAAAAACCCGTCACTGATTGAAATAAGAAAATACTTCAACACCTATTATGTGCCTAACAATATGGGTGTTATAATGAGTGGAGATTTTGATCCCGATGTGATGATCAAAAAAATTGAAACCACTTTTTCTTATATGCAGAATAAGCCGGTTCCAAAATATACTTTTCAGCCGGAGCAACCTATTACAGCACCCATTGCCGCAGAAGTAACAGGGCCGGATGCAGAGAGTGTGACCATTGGCTTCCGTTTGCCGGGCAATAAGGATAAAGACGTGTTACTGGCCGACCTGGTTGGACAGATATTAACCAATGGTAAAGCGGGTTTGATGGATCTGAACCTGGTTAAAAAACAAAAATTGCTGGGCGCTTCTGCATCGGCATTTACATTGATTGACTATGGCATTTTATACATGCAGGGACGCCCCACACAGGGCCAATCCTTGGAAGATGTGAAAGCATTGATGCTGGGAGAGATTGAAAACCTGAAAAAAGGAAATTTTGATGAAAGCCTCATCACTTCTATCATCAATAACCAAAAGAAAAATAAAATACAAGGAACAGAAAAGTACTCAGAAAGAGCCAGTGACCTGATGGATGCTTTTACATCAGAGCTTAACTGGCAGGAGCAGGTTGCTTATACCGACCAATTATCTAAGCTTACAAAAAAAGACATTGTTGCTTTTGCCAATAAATATTTTCAGGATAACTACGTGTTTATTTTAAAACGCAAAGGGGAAGACAAGAGCATTGTAAAAGTTGAAAAACCAGCTATTACACCGGTAGAAACAAACCGGGATGCACAATCTGCTTTTGTAAAAAAAGTAAACGGCATGCCAGCTACACCGGTAAAACCTGTTTGGCTGGATTATAACAAAGACCTGCAAAAAGCAAAAGTTGGCCCGGCTGAAGTGCTGTATGTGCAGAATAAGGATAATAGTTTGTTCCGTCTGCGCTACCGCTATGAAATGGGAACCTGGAACGACAAGAAATTAGGCCTGGCTGCACAATACCTGCAGTTTTTAAGCACTGATAAAATGAGTGCAGAAGAAATTACCAAGGCATTTTATAAAATTGCCTGCAGTTTTAATGTAAGTGCCTCAACAGAGTTTACAACAGTTTCTATTGAAGGGCTCCAGGAGAATTTTAATGAAGCAGTTAAGTTGTTTGAAGATGTTTTAAAAAATTGCAAGGCTGATGAAACGGCTTTAAAATCTTTAAAAGCAAGGATCAGCAAATCACGTACAGATGCAAAAGCAAACAAAGGAGCCATAATGAGTGGATTGGTTAGCTATGCCAGGTTTGGCCAGAAGAATCCATTCAACTATACTTTGAGCAATGATGAATTGAATAATATTACTGCTGATGAACTTGTAAATATTTTGCACAACCTCAACAGCCACGCACATAAAATACTGTATTACGGTCCGCAGCCATTGGTGCAACTCACCGCCGGATTAAAAACTGTACATGCTATTCCTGCTGCATTTGCTGCTGCTGCAGCTCCTGTTAAATTCAGCAATACAGCCCAAACCAAAAACGAAGTGTTGTTTGCTGATTACAATATGGTACAAAGTGAAATTCGCTGGGTGCGTAATACGGCATCATACAGTGCAGATAAGGAACCGGTAATTGATATTTTCAACAATTATTTTGGTGGTGGTATGGGTGCATTGGTTTTTCAAACCATCAGGGAAAGTAAGGCGCTGGCTTATTCAACATTTGCTTTTTATGCAGTGCCAGATAAAAAAGAAGACCCATTCTATACGCTGGCTTATGTAGGTTGCCAGGCAGATAAATTCAATGAATCTATTGTTGCCATGAATGAATTGCTGAATGACCTGCCCAATGTTGCAGAGAATGTAAAGTTCGCCCGTGAAGGAATTAAGAAGGATATAGAAACAGAACGCATCACACAGGATGGCATCATCTTCAATTACCTTACGGCACAGCGCAAAGGTTTAACGGATGATATCCGTAAAAAAACTTACACAGCTGTTGATAAGATCGGTTACAATGAACTGAAACAATTCCACGGTGAATACATTGCAGGAAAACCTTACACTTACTGTGTTGTAGCTTCCGACAAAAAAGTTACTGAGGATACGATGAAAAAATACGGAGAACTGAAAAGACTTAGCCTGGAGGAAATATTTGGTTATTGATATTCGGAAAGTTTTGTAAAAAGAGCCTCGTTTACGGGGCTCTTTTTTATTGCAGCGGTTTTTAATTTATGTAAACGGTAAAGAAAATGCATCCTTGTGATAAGCGTACCAAATTAAAACTGACGATATGAGAACATTCATTTTAACCGCAGCGGTTCTGATAAACATCAATACATCTGCACAGAACAGTACAGCAACAAATATTGTTGAAGGAGGCAAAATTCTTGTAGAAGTGATACGGATTTTTAAGATGCCCAGGTATATAATGCCTTTGCCGCAACCTGTTATTGAAAGAAAAGACAGTTGTTCGATCAAGAATGTAAGCGATTTTACAATTAAAAACTCAACAGCTAATCCTTTGCTGGTAAGCCTTTACAGAAGAAATGGTAATATTTACGAACCGGGTATCCTATCATTGAAGATATTACCTAAAAACCAGGAAACGCTCTACGAGCTTAAAGCTGGTATTTATAAAATAAAATTTCAGACAGAAGAAGATGAGGAGGCCAAACTTTTTCGAGAAGGCGAAATAAAATTAAATGCCTGCGAAAATGTTTTCAGGGAAATAAAAAATGAGTGATCATAACTTACCATCTTTTATCTCTTCCACAACGCCGGGATCAAGTAATGTTGTTGTGTCACCCAGGTTTTCAGTTTCTCCTTCAGCGATCTTTCGTAAAATGCGGCGCATTATTTTTCCGCTGCGTGTTTTAGGCAAACCTGTTACAAACTGTATTTTATCTGGTTTGGCAATAGGCCCTATTATTTTTGAAACAGTCAGGTTTATATCCAGCCGTGTAAGGTTTTCATCTCCATGATGGCCATTGTATATGATGAATGCATAGATGCCCTGCCCTTTCACGTCGTGTGGGTAACCAACCACAGCACTTTCTACCACACCGGCGTGCATGTTAATGGCATTCTCCACTTCGGCAGTTCCTATGCGGTGGCCGCTGATATTTAATACATCATCCACCCTTCCGGTAATGCGGTAATTGCCATCCGCATCTTTCAAAGCTCCATCGCCGGTAAAATATAAATTTGGGTAGGTAGCAAAATAATTGGTGCGGCAGCGCTCGTGATCACCCCAGGTGGTTCTTAAAATACCGGGCCATGGCGCTTTAATACAAAGGTTCCCTTTCATGATACCGTTTTCATCCTTTTCTGTTATTTCATTTCCCTGCTCATCAACCAAAATAGGCTGCACACCCGGCATGGGAAGTGTAGCCCAGCTTGGTTTTGATGGCGTGACACCTGCGAGGTTGCTGATCAGACAGGCACCGGTTTCTGTTTGCCACCAGGTATCTATAATTGGGCATTTGCCCTTACCGATATTTTCATCGTACCAATGCCAGGCCTCTTCATTGATTGGTTCGCCCACCGTGCCCAGCACTTTTAATGAAGAAAGATCTTTTCCTTTAATTGGATCGGTACCGTAACTCATTAAACTGCGTATGGCGGTAGGTGCGGTATAAATGCAGTTTACTTTATGCCGCTCTACAATATCCCAAAAGCGTCCGGCATCGGGCCATGTAGGAATGCCTTCAAACATCATTGAAGTAGCGCCTGCACTCAATGGGCCGTACACAATATAACTGTGCCCGGTTACCCAGCCAATATCGGCTGTACAAAAATGTATATCGCCTGGTTTGTATTGAAACACGTTTACAAAAGTGTAGTTGGTCCATACCATATAACCAGCGCAAGTGTGTACAACTCCTTTCGGTTTTCCGGTGCTGCCGCTGGTATATAAAATGAACAATGGATCTTCGGCATCCATTTCTTCTGCAGGAAAAGAAACCACTCCATCTTTTTCTATCTGCGATTCTGCATGTTCCATTTCATCTTCCCACCAAACATCCCTTCCTTTGATCATAGACACAGGAGTTCTTGTTCTGGTATAAACAATTACTTTTTTTATGGTTCTGTTGCCGATCAACGCATCGTCGATCACGGCTTTCAGCGGAATATCTTTTCCGCCGCGGTAAGCCCCATCACAGGTAATGATAAAATCTGCCTGTGCATCATACAGCCTGTCAGCAATACTTTGCGCACTAAAGCCACCGAATATTACGCTGTGAATGGCGCCAATTCTTGCACAACCCAGCACTGCATAAGCCAGCTCGGGCACCATGCCCATATATATACAAACACGATCGCCTTTTTTTACACCATTATTAATGAGCATTTGTGCCACCTGGCAAACTCTTTTGTGCAGGCGTGCGTAAGTCACCACTCTCACTCTTTCTTCGGGATTATTTGGTTCCCAGATGATGGCGGGTTTATCGGCCATTGTTTTTAAATGCCTGTCGATGCAGTTTTCAGTGATGTTCAGTTTGCCACCCGCAAACCATTCAACTTTGGGTTCTGTAAAATTCCAATCCAGTACACGGTCCCATTTTTTTCTCCACAGAAAATTATCAGCAACCGATGCCCAGAAACCCTCGGGATCTTCAACACTTTTTTTATAATCGCTGTGATACTGTTCTAAACTTTTGATCTGATAAGGATATGACATAGCAATCGTTTTAATTTCAGACTAAAAGTATGAAACAATAAAAAGCGAAAGAATTATATTTTGCTAAATTGGTATAGTTTTGCTAAATAAGTATAGCTGATGCCTTAAATTTATTTTATGAAACAGATTGCCTGCCCAAAATGTAACAGTGAAGAATTGATCAAAAGCGGAGTTATCAAGGGAAGACAGCGCTTTCGCTGTAAGTCCTGCAGATTTTCTTTTACTGTTTTAAAAGAAGGAAAAAGCATCGATCCTTATTATGTTATCAAGGCATTGCAACTGTATATTGAAGGGGTTACTTATCGCGAAATTGAACGCATCCTTGGCATCAGCCATGTTTCGGTTATGAACTGGGTAAAGAAATACAACATTAACGCTCCTGAAAATTATGAATACAGGCCAACGTATAAGGTACTCACTCACAAGGAGCTATTGGATTTTTTTGCAGAAAAAGAATCGCTAAAAAGTTCGGGTTGTATGATAACTGAATTGGGAGATAAATTTATGATGATAAAGTGGGAAAGGTTCAGGAAAAATGCTCTTTGAAAAATATATTCTTAGCGCAGATATACTTTCCGTTTGACATGGAAAGATATAAGCATCAATTTGGCAGTGTTATTTTTTAACTCCAAATTATTCTTTATGCTTAAACGATTGCTGCTATCCACTACTGGCCTGATACTGGCCAGCTTTTGTTTTTCGCAGGAGAAGCCCGCCTCTCCTGCTGTATCTGTTTCTTTGTATGGGTTTATCAGAAATGATATGAATTATGACTCCAGGCAAAATGTTTTTGTTAGGGAAGGTCAGTTGGATCTGTACCCGAAGGACAAAGACATACAAAGTGATGGGAAAGATTACAACAAAAAATCCCAGTTGAATATTCTTGGGATTTTAAGCCGCCTGGGAGTAAAAGTCACTGGTCCGGATGCTTTTAAAGCAAAAACTTCGGCTGTTATCGAAGGAGATTTTTTTGGGCAGGCAGATGTAAACATCGGCCTGTTCAGATTAAGGCATGGCTACGTAAAACTTGATTGGAAAAAATCGGCGTTAACGCTGGGGCAAACCTGGTATCCGTTATTTATACCAGAGTGTTTTCCCGGAACGGTTAACTTTAATACAGGAATACCAATAGCACCATTTGGCTGGGCTGGTCAAATAAAGTATACTGCAAAATTCACTGACAAAGCAAGCTTATCTGTTACTGCGTATAAACCAAGGGAATTTGCTGTTACGAATGTGAACAGTTCCGATAATACAAATGCCGCTTCTATGAATGCTACATTGCCTGAGTTGAACGCACATTTTCAATACAAAACCGACAGAATTCTGGTTGGTGCGCAGGTTGACTATAGTTTATTAAAACCCTATGTGAAATATGGAACTGCACCTAACCTGTTAATCAGCAATGAAACAGTTTCGGGATTTACTGCAATGGCTTATGCAAAATTTACAGGAAAAAAAATTGCTGTAAAAACACAGATTGTTTTAGGTCAAAACACTTCACAATGGGTTATGATGGGTGGCTATTATGGGTATAAAATATCAGCCACATCAATAGAAACGTACAAACCTGCAAAAACCACGGCTGCGTGGATCGATGTATACGGAACCGGAAAAAAAGTTGTACCAGGCCTATTTATAGGCTACAGTGCTAACAACGGTGCAAAAGCCGGGGCTACTGCTGCATATGGCCGGGCAATAGGAATTAATGGCAGGGGTGTCAAGGATTTATTTCGGGTATCGCCAAGGCTTGATTTTATTAGCGGAAAACTGAGCTTTAGGAATGAACTTGAATTTACACAGGCAAAATATGGAATAAGAGGATCTGATGGAAAGGTAACAGGACCAACGGATAAAATATCCAATGTTCGCTTTACATTTTCAACAGTATTCAATTTTTAAATTCATTCAAAAACAATAAATATGAGCAATAACCAAAACCAGGAAAAAGGAATGGGCTTTATCATTGGAGCCTCCTCCGTTGGTACACTTATCGAGTGGTACGACTTCTACATATTCGGCATGCTTGCCACCATTATTTCCAAACAGTTCTTTCCCGAAGATTCCGGAACATCAGCCCTGTTAAGCACTCTGGCGATTTTTGCTGCAGGCTTTATTGTAAGGCCATTTGGTGCATTGGTCTTTGGAAGACTGGGTGATCTGATCGGCCGCAAGTACACATTTTTACTTACGCTTATCTTAATGGGCGGATCTACCTTTGCTATTGGTTTGGTGCCGGGTTTTAAAACAATTGGCTGGGCAGCACCAATTTTAGTGTTGGTATTGCGCCTGGTACAGGGCCTTGCATTGGGTGGAGAGTATGGCGGTGCTGCAACTTATGTGGCCGAACATGCACCTGCAAAAAGACGCGGTTACTGGACAAGCTGGATACAAACCACGGCAACGCTTGGGCTGTTTCTTGCTTTGGGTATTATTCTCTTTATCCGCAATAGCCAGGGTGTTGAACAATTTTCAGGTGAGTGGGGCGGATGGCGTTATCCTTTTTGGATCTCGCTTTTGCTGGTAATTGTTTCCATCATCATTCGTATGCGCATGAGTGAGTCGCCCATGTTTGCCAAAGTAAAAGCAGAAGGTAAAATATCGGTTAACCCGCTGAAAGAGAGTTTTGGACACCGGGCAAATTTTAAAATGGTGTTGCTGGCTTTGTTTGGGGCTGTAATGGGACAGGGCGTTGTTTGGTACACCGGCCAGTTTTATGCACAAACGTTCATAGAAAATATCTGCAAGGTCAATTTTGTTGACTCGAGGAATATTTTAATGATTGCTATACTTTTTGCAACGCCTTTCTTCGTGGTTTTTGGTGCATTGAGTGATAAGGTTGGACGAAAATGGATCATGTTGATCGGTATGCTGCTGGCGGTTTTTTCCTATAGGTTTGTTTACCAGACTTTTCTTGATTATACCAATGTGGCAGCAAAAAGATCAATGATAGATATTTCTAAAACAAAAAAATCCGATGCTGTAGCCTCCATTGATGCAAAGGATAAAAAGAAAGCATTTGTAAGTGTAAAATACGATTCGGTTTACACTGATGGTGCTGTATATACATTTACCAAAACAGATACCCTGCATTTTACTGAGGATTATAAAGGCAACACGGCATCCATTGCGTACATAATTGCAAAGAAGGATAGTACAGCAGGAATGGATACTGTGACAGTAAAAGCAAAAGCTGCAGCCGGAGTTACGCTGCCGGAAGGCGTGACTTACATAGCAGCAGAAAAAAAATCTGCCAAACCAGGCGTGGTTATTGAAAAGTCGCTGGATAGTAATACATTTTGGAAAATGGTTGGATGGGTGTTCATCTTAATTCTGTTTGTAACCATGGTATATGGACCCATGGCAGCCTTCCTGGTAGAATTATTCCCAACCAAGATACGGTACACTTCCATGTCGTTACCATACCATATTGGTAATGGCGTGTTTGGCGGCTTGGTTCCTTTCCTGGGTACATTGATCGTTGAGTTTACCAAAACAAAAGAATTGCCGGGAGGAGATCCGTTGGCAGGCTTATGGTACCCGATAGGTATTGCGGCGCTTTGTTTTGTGATTGGTGCTATTTATTTACGCAATCATATTGATGAAGATGTGATGGATTAATTTCAATAACTTTAAAACATAAATATATGAACGCAATAAAAAAATATTTGGGAATCATCTGGATGGCTTTGTCACCAGCAATTGTAGGCTTCCTGTTTTGGCAGGCTTCCGAAAAGATTGGCAAGGCGACCGAAGCAACCAAGGCTAATATCACCCTTCAATGGAGTATAATCCTGATCATCTTTATCCCAATTTGTATAGGCCTCTTGATATTTGGTTACTATGCTTTTAAAGATGCTTACGATCATCTTCCTGAGAGTTCAGCAGAGATAACAGACTATTAATTGCAACGCTTTTTTTGACCGGATAACATAGTTTACCTAAATTGGGTAAACTATGTTATCCTTTTTATTTTAACGATATGCAAAGCAAACTCAAACAGCAGAAGTTAACCTTGTTCAGTGTTTTGCTGCTGGTTTTATTTACGTTCCCTTTTATTTCAGTAGCCAACCGGGCAGCCATGTTTGCAGGTGTTCCCGTTTTGTTTTTATATATCCTCATTGTTTGGATCATTACCATTGTTGTTTTGTACCGCATTGCAGAAGGCAAACAAAAAAGGCCCGATGAGTAATAATATAGTTGCCATATTAAGCGCTTTATTTTACCTGGGCATGTTGTTTGGCGTGGCTTATTACGCAGAGTACAGGTTGAAAAAAGGGCGCAGTATTATCAACAACGGCTATGTTTATGCATTATCGCTGGCAGTTTACTGCACTGCCTGGACTTACTACGGAAGTGTGGGACAGGCTTCCACCAAAGGAATAGAATTCCTGGCCGTGTATATCGGGCCCACCATTATGGCTGCATTATTCTGGCCTTTGTTAAGAAAGATCATACGCATTTGCAAAACACAACGCATCAACAGCATTGCCGATCTGATCTCTATCCGATATGGAAAAAATTTCTCTCTTGCAGTGGTGGTTACCATATTGTGTATGGTGGGTATCATTCCTTATATAGCATTACAGCTAAAAGCTATTTCGGGCAGCATGAATATTTTAACGGCTACCGCAGAAAGCGGAACCGGCCTTAAAAATATTCTGGGTGATAATGCTTTCTACATTTCAGGTGTGCTTGCTTTTTTTATCATTTTATTTGGCACAAGATCTATCGATGCATCCGAAAAACATGAAGGCCTGGTTGCTGCTATTGCATTTGAATCTATTATTAAACTGGTGGCATTTGTT
>Ga0075160_10002577_pt1 | contig 10736 bp, 7 predicted proteins | sample JI91814C2DNA_FD_70969 | JGI IMG/M metagenome (GOLD analysis project Ga0075160, IMG submission 70969) | Wastewater effluent complex algal communities from Wisconsin, to seasonally profile nutrient transformation and Carbon sequestration -... | ecosystem: Engineered > WWTP > Effluent > Algae...
CCGGCAAGGGCCGGCCCATGGCCACGGCCTCCAACACCTGGTTCTGCAACTGAGCCACGCTTTCACGCTCGCTGCGCTCGTCCATGGGGCGCAGAGCGAGCAGGGTCAAAGCCGCAGCTTCGCTGATGTCATGGGCTTGAAACTGCAGTTCGAAGCTGGCGAGTCCGCCTGCCGCCAAACGCAACTGGGCATGGAAGCTCTGGCGCTGTGGGCTGCGGCTTTGCGCCAGCAAGGCCTGCCAGCAGGCGGGGCTGATGTCAGGGAAGCAATCGGAGAGGCGGGTAGCGGCCACCGCCTGATCCAGAAAGAATCGGTTGGCATGGCAGATCCGGCCCATGTCATCCACCCAGACCAAGCCCAAGAAGGCTTGGTCCAGCGATGCGCAGAGGGCTTTGGCGTCAAGCGACGCGAGTCGGGTCAAGGATTGCACATCAGCCTGCTCGCTCCGGGTGGATCCAAGCCGATGGTACGCCGGAGCCCTGAGCCGAGGTGCGCCACAGTGTTGTCCCAGCGCCGCATTCAAGGCTCATGAGGCCCCTGCGCTCACTCCGTCTGAGGAAGCGACCGCGGACGGCCGAACCAACGGCGGGCGCGCCGCTTCAAGTCCAGCCATTGCTTGGCACGCGAGCGATCGATGCGCTTGACATCGATCAGGGTCAGGTCTTGACAGGCCGAGAGGGTGTGAAGGCCGGCGGGGTGATCGGCTCGCGCCATGGCACCTTGCAAGAACAGCCCGGTGGGGGCGTACTGCACTCGCTCCTGACTCAGCTGCTCGAAGCGCAGCATGCGGGTGGCGCCGCCATAGGTCAGCGAGCTGTCCTGCACCGGCAGCATCACCGCGCCATCGGCCGCGTGGAAAGGGCGACCGGCCGGCCTCGCACCGCTGCGGTCGACCCGAATGGGGTTGTCGGCATGGAGCGTCCAGGGCCCGGTCAGCGCCGGCGCATGGGCCAGATGCAGTTCGCGCTGGTCGCGCGCGCCCTTACCCACCAGTGAGAAGAACATCCACCAGCGGCCCTGGTGCTCGATCAGCGAAGCGTCGGCCACCGGCAAATCACTGAGCAGGGCGCATTCGCGCTGCCAGTGGTTCAGGCTGTCGTCGCCGCGGTAGAGCGCCACCTCGCCGGCCTGGGCGCTCTCGGGCACCATGAAAGTGGTGCCTTCATGCTCGAAGACCTGGGGGTAGGACAGATGAAAAGGCCGGGCCAGCACCGTGCGCTGGCTACGCCACTGCAGATCGGCCACGCTCAGCTCATGACGCTCGATCACCGCATGCTTGGTCCGGTAGTCGAAGGCTTCGACAAAGACATGCAGTGCATCGCCGCGGCGCAGGCCGAAAGGATCGGCCAGATAGCGCCAGGGCCCGGCCGAGGGCAACCAGACGATGGAGGAGGCCAGGGCTTGCAGGCGGGCGGCGTCGAGCGCCTCAATCGGTGCCGGCACGATACCGACTTGCCAGAAATCGGTGCGAGGTCGTTCAAACATGGGCCGGGCCGCCCTGCAGCTGCGGCTGGGCGCGCGAGGCCTGGGCGCGACGGCTCAGCACATCGCGGTAAAAAGCAATCACGCGGGCCACGGCCTGCGGTCGTTCATAGGCGCTGAGGCAGTAGTCGACACGCTGGCGGTCGACCGACTGGCCGGGCTGCGGGCGCAGGGCAGCCAGACGCTCGCGCAGGGCGCGGCCCAGGGCCGCCACATCGCCCACCGGCACCAAGGTGGCCGGTTGGCCGGTCAGCATTTCCAGAGGCCCTTGTGTGGCGGTGGACAGGATGGGCAGTCCGGCCCGCATGGCTTCCAAAATCGCCAGCGGAAACGCTTCCTCGCGCGAGGCGGAAACAAACAGGTCCAGCGACTGCAAGGCCGCGTCGACCTGAGCTCGGTAGCCCAGCAAGTGGATGCGCGGGTCGGCACCGCAGAGGCGCTGCAAGGCCTCGCGCTCCTTGCCCTCGCCCAGGATGACCAGGGATGCATCGGCGGGCGCTTCGGCCTGGAAGGCCTGGATCAACAGGTCCATGCCCTTGCTGGAATGCAGACGACCGACCGAGCCGACCAGGAGCTGATCAGGGCGTAAACCCAGCTCGCGGCGCAAGCACAGCGACAGGGGAGTCGACCCACGCTCGGGCGCCCAGTTGTGGATCACGCTGACGGCACCGCCATACGCCGGCAACAGCTGGGCCTGGCTGCGGTTGACGCAAATCAGGCCGTCCTGGCGGGCGTGGTGATGGGCTTTGTAGCCGACATGCAGGGTGGCCACACGGGCCGCGCCGCGCACCTCGGCCACCGCCTTGCACGCCGGGCCCAGGTGGCCATGGCAGACATCGGCGCCCAGGCGACGGGCCAGGCGGCGCACCCGGCAGGCGCGCAAGAGCGGCAGTGCCAGGCCATGAAACTGGATATCGGGGCCCAACTCGCCGGCCACGGCCGAGCCGCGGCTGCCGATCACATGCACCCGATGGCCGAGGGCAGCCTGGGCTTGGGCGAGATCGATGCAATGGCGTTCACCGCCGGCAATGCGCGAGGAGAAGACCACGTGAACGATGGTGAGCGCGGGGCTGGTGGCGGGGCTGGCGAGCGACATGGCGGAGGCCTCGGAGGCAGACGGGAGGTGCATCAAAATGAAACAGCAGCAAATCTTAACAATGCTTAACATGACAATTCCACCGTACAGGCCCGGTGATTGCTGAGGTTTGGGCCGAAGTTGCAGCGGGCGAGCCGCTGAGGCGCGGTGTGTGCGACGCGCTCAGGGCCCTTGTTCGCGAAGCGCGCAGATCGAAGCCTTTTGAGACTGCGTTCTTTGCTTTTGTCGGAACGAAGCTCGGGCTTTGCGATCTCGCGATGACCGCGCTTCGCCCGAATCCAGCGCGGCACGCGGGGGCTGCGGCACAATCCCGGCCCATGTCCAAGCGCTCGCCGTCCACGGCCCCACTGGCACCGCCGCCGGCCAGGGCTTCTGCTCCATCACCTGCCGCGGCGGCACGCCCCGCCTCGGCCACGGGACCCGCCGAACAGCGCCGCCTGCAGATGGCCGACATCGCCCGCCTGGCCGGGGTGTCGGTGTCGACCGTTTCCCGCGCCTTGAGCGGCAGCACGCTGGTCAATGCCGAGACACGCCAGCGGGTGGCCGAGCTGGCCCGCTCGCTGAACTATTCGATCAACCTCGGCGCGCAGAACCTTCGCCTGCAGAAGAACCGCACCGTGGCGGTGGTTGTGCCCTTCGAGGCGGCTTCGCGCCAGCACATCTCCGACCCTTTCTTTCTGGCCTTGGTGGGCAGCATTGCCGATGCGCTGACCGACCAGGGTTACGACATGCTGCTCTCGCGCGTCGACGCCGAGCACCTGGATCTGGCCGCACAGTTCTACGACTCGGGCAAGGCCATCGGCGTGATCATGGTGGGCCAGTGGCGCCACCACGACCAGCTCAACGCCCTGGCCGCACGCCAGCTGCCCCTGGTGGTCTGGGGCGGCGCCCTGCCGCAGCAGCTCTACTGCACCGTGGGCGGCGACAACGCCGACGGCGGCCTGCAAGCGACCCGCCATTTGCTGGCGCTGGGGAGGCGGCGCATTGCCTTCCTCGGCGACGCCCAGCTGCCCGAAGTCTGGCTGCGCCGCGAGGGCTACCAACAGGCCTTGAAGGAAGCCGGCCTGCGCGCCGATCCGGCGCTGGAGTTGGCCCTGCCCTTCGAGCCGGCCGGCGCGCGCCTGGCACTGGAGCGCTGGCTGCCTGAAGCACCTGACTTCGATGCCGTGGTCGCCTGCAGCGACTTGCTGGCATTGCAAGCCATCCACACCTTGCGGGCGCGTGGCCGGAAGGTGCCCGATGACGTGGCGGTGGTCGGTTATGACGACATGCCCTTGGCCGCCTACTGCGACCCACCGCTGAGCACCATTCACCAGCCGGTGTCAGAGGCGGGCGCCGAACTTGTGGCCGCTCTGATGGCCCAGCTGCGCGGTGAGCGCAGCGATTCACGCACCCTGGGCGTGAACCTGATCGTCCGGCGCAGCGCCGCCTGACGATCGATTGCAAGAGTTTTGGCAAAAACCTTGTTGCAGCAAGGCAAATACGCGTTTCCCCTTGTTTGCAATCGATTGCAATAAGTTCCAGAATGGTGCCCAAGAAGACGGCGGTGGTGCACGATGCCCCAAAAGGCAGCAAGCCCACCAGCGGTCTCGATGTTCCGCGGGGCACGCCGCCTTCCCTGAGCGTGACCCGCCCCTCCAAGGAGACAGACACCATGCGACACCACCAGCCATTCTTTTCCCGCCGCCCCGCTTTGGCCGCCATCACCCTGGCCCTGCTGCAACTGCCGGCCATGGCCCAGCAAGCAGCGGCGCCCGCCGGCGAGGCCGAAGCGGCACAGGACAGCAAACAGGGGGCTGACAAACAAGACCGGCTGAAACTCAACCAGGTGGTGGTGACCGGCAGCTCGGTGCGCACGAGCAAGATGAAGCAAAGCCTCTCGGTCAGCTCCATCGACAGCGAACAGATTGCCAAGACCGGCGCCAGCAACGCGGCCGAGCTGCTGCGCAGCGTGCCGGGCCTGCGCTCGGAATCGACCGGCGGCGAGGGCAATGCCAACGTCACCGTCCGCGGCGTGCCGTTGTCGGCCGGCGGCTCGCGCTATGTGCAGATGCAGGAAGACGGCCTGCCCGTGCTGCTCTTCGGTGATGTCTCGTTCGGCACCGCCGACCAGTTCCTGCGCGCCGACTACAGCACAGCCCGTCTGGAGGTGGTGCGCGGCGGCTCGGCCTCCACCCTGGCGTCCAACTCGCCTGGCGGCCTGATCAACTTCATCAGCAAGACCGGCGCCGGCAAGCCCGCCGGTGCCATCGGCCTGAGCGTGGGCCTGGACGACCGCCTGATGCGACTCGACGCCGACTACGGCGGCAGCATCGGCAATGGCACCAGCTTCCACATCGGTGGCTTCCAGCGCATCGGCGAAGGCGGCCGGCCAACCGGCATGAATGTGGAGAACGGCGGCCAGATCCGCGCCAAGCTGACGCAAAAGATAGCCGCGGGCTATGTGAGCGTCAGCCTCAAGGCCTTGAACGACCGCACGCCTTCCTTCATGCCGGTGCCGGTGACCGTGGACAAGGGCACGATCCGCACCATCTCCGGCATCGACCCGCGCACCGCCTTCTTCATCACCCCCAGCCTGGCCAAGGACACGGGCTACAACAAGGACGGCGGCACCACGACCAGCAACACCCGCGACGGCCTGCGCATCAAGAGCCTGGCCCTGGGCTTTGAGGCCGGCCTGGATCTGGGCAACGGCTTCAGCGTGGAAGAGAAGTTCCGCAAGGCCAGCAACTCGGGCCGTTTCATCGCACTCTTCCCAGCAGACAACGGCAACAACGGCGCCGACAAGTCCTTCACCGGCACCCTGTTCAACACCTCGCTGGACAACTTTGACAACACCTTCAACGACCTGAAGCTGAGCAAGGTGATGCAGAGCGACGGCGTCAAAACCACCCTGGTCGCTGGCCTGTTCTACGGCGTACAAAACGTGGCCCAGACCTGGTTCTGGAACCAGTACAAGCTCAGCATGCAGGGCGAGGGCTCGCAGGTGCTGAACGCCGCCGGCCAGCCAGGCACCGGCCCGATCGCCGAAGGCTGGACCACCTGGGGCGGCTGCTGCACGCGCACCTTCGACGTGCAATACACCCAGACCTCGCCCTACGCCGCGGCTGCGGTCGACCTGGGCAGCCTGACACTCGACGGCAGCCTGCGCCGCGATGAGCAGAAGGCCAGCGGCTACACCCTGTCGGGCAACAACACAGCCAAGACCTGGGACGCAGCCAGCCAGAAAACGGTCAACTACAAGGTCGGCCACACGTCCTACTCGCTGGGTGCCAACTACAGCGTGACGCCCAATCTGGCCGGCTTCGCCCGCGTCAGCAACGGCGTGTCCTTTAGCGCCGACCGCCTGCTCTACGGCAACCCGCTGGACGGCTCGGTGCCCATCAGCGTCAATGAGATCGACCAGGTCGAAGGCGGCCTCAAATGGCGCCAGGCCGGCCTGAGCCTGTTCGCCACCGTGTTCAACGCCCGCACGACCGAAAGCAACTTCGAGATCACCACCCAGAAGTTCAGCGCCAACAAGTACAAGGCCAGCGGCCTGGAGCTGGAAGCGGCCTACAGCTGGGGCGACTTCAGCCTGAGCGGCGGCGCCACCTTCACCAGCGCCAAGATCAAGGCCTCGAACGACGCCGCCATCGTCGGCAAGAAGCCGCGCCGTCAGGCCAACTTCGTCTACCAGCTGGCACCGAGCGTGATGCTGGGCCAGATCGAGGTGGGCGCCGCCCTGGTCGGCTCGGGCAAGTCCTACGGTGACGATGCCAACACCATCACCATGAAGGGCTACACCCTGGTCAATGCCTTTGTGAATGTGCCCCTGGGTGACAAGGCCCAGCTCTCGCTCTCGGCCAACAATCTGTTCAACACCCTGGCCTACACCGAGATCGAGGGCGATGGCCATGCCGCACGCGCCTTCAACGGCCGCAGCCTGCGCGCCACGCTGAAGTACAACTTCTGATCGCGGCGGCCCCATGCACAAGGAGCTGAACTCCGCCATCCTGCTGGTGGGCGAAGCGCTGGTGGACGAGTTCCACGAGCGCCAGATCGCCGGCGGCGCGCCCTTCAATGTGGCGCGCTCGCTGGGGGCCCTGCTGCGCGAGGGGGCGGCACAACCGACCCCGGTGCGGCTGCTCAGTCGCATCGGCCGCGATGACACCGGCGGCGCACTGATCCGCGCTAGCCTGCTGCGTTTTGGTCTGGCGACCGAAGACGTACAGATGGATGCCGAGCAGGCGACGGGCCGCGTCACCGTCAGCGAGCAGTTCGCTGCCGACGGCAGCCCGGCCGGCCACAGCTTTCACATCCACACGCCGGCTGCATGGGACTTCATCGCCTCGGAACCGGCCTTGGCATCACTGGAAGCCCTGCGGCCGCGTTTCTTTTACTTCGGCACCTTGGCGCAGCGTGGCGCGGTCTCGGGCGCCAGCATCCAAGCCCTGGCCGAACGCGCCTGCAGCCTGGGGTGCACACGCTACCTGGACCTGAACCTGCGCGCCGGCACCGACACGCCCGAGCTGGCCGCCGCCTCGTTGGCACAGGCCGATTGGCTCAAGGTCAACGACGAAGAGCTCGGCTTGCTCTTCCGCTGGTTCGGCCGCGTCGGCGATGCGGCGCTGAACCCGCTGGGCGATGCCCAAGCCTTGAGCCCGGCCGTGGCGACGCTGATGCAGCGCTTTGGCTTGCAGCGCCTGATCCTCACCCGCGGGAGCGCCGGCTACGCGGCCTTCGCCGCAGACGGTGCGCTGCTGGCGCAAGGGTCAGGTCTTGCCATCGCCCAACTGGTCGACACCGTGGGTGCGGGCGATGCCTTCAGCGCCATGCTGCTGGCCAGCCAGATGCGCGGCCATGCGCTGCCAGCCAGCCTGCAACTGGCCAATCGCTATGCCGCAGCCCTGTGCGGCGAGCGCGGCCCCATGCCCGAGGACGACGCCTTCTTCCTGCCATGGCGGCAGGCCCTGCAGCAACAGACGCTGACGGAAAACGCCTCATGAGTCACATGAACAAACCCAGACTCAGCTTCTGGCAGATCGTCAACATGAACATCGGATTCTTCGGCATCCAGTTCAGCTTCGGTCTGCAGCAGAGCAATATGAGCCCGATCTACCAGTACTTGGGCGCGGACGAAGCCAGTCTGCCCTTGCTCTGGCTGGCCGGGCCCATGACCGGCCTGCTGGTGCAACCCCTGGTGGGAGCCTTCAGCGATCGCACGGTCAGCCGCTGGGGCCGGCGCACGCCCTACTTCCTGATCGGCGCCCTGCTCTGCAGCCTGGGCCTGCTGGCCATGCCTTTCAGCCCGACGCTCTGGTTTGCCGCCGGCCTGCTCTGGATCCTGGACGCCGCCAACAACGTGACCATGGAGCCCTACCGCGCTTACGTCTCCGACCGGCTCAACACCAGCCAGCATTCCCTGGGCTTCCTGACCCAAAGCGCCTTCACCGGCCTGGCCCAGACCCTGGCCTATCTCGCGCCCACCTTGCTGGTGCTGATGGGCATGGACAAAGACGCGCTGGGCAGCAACAACATCCCGCAGATCACCCTGACGGCTTTTCTCATCGGCGCCGTGTTTTCCATCAGCACGGTCTGGTGGTCGGTGCGGCGGGTGCCCGAGCTGCCGCTCAGCGCCGAGGAGCTGGCGCAGATGCGCCGCCAGCCGCGCGGCCTGGGCGCGGCCTTGCGCGAGATCTGGAGCGCGCTGCGCGAAATGCCGCGCACCATGCGCCAGCTCTGGTGGATGAAGCTGTTCCAGTGGTACGCCATGATGTGCTACTGGATCTACATCGTGCCGTCCCTGGCGCTGACGCTGTTCCAGAGCAGTGACCCGCATTCCGCCGGCTTTCGCGAGGCCGGCCTGGTGAACGGGCAGATCGGCGGCTTCTACAACTTCGTCGCCTTCCTCGCGGCCTTTGCGATGGTGCCCTTCACCCGGCGTTTTGGCCCCAAGCGCGTGCATGCGCTCTGCCTGGTGCTGGCCGGCGCCGGCATGTGGGCCATCCCCGAGATCCAGAACCGCTGGCTGCTGCTGCTGCCCATGCTGGGCGTGGGCCTGGCCTGGGCCAGCATCATGGGCAACCCCTATGTGCTGCTGGCCGGCAGCATCCCGCCCGAGCGCGCCGGGGTGTACATGGGCATTTTCAATATGTTCATCGTCATCCCCATGCTGATCCAGATGGTGACGCTGCCGCTGATTTATCACAGCCTGTTGGGCGGCCGCCCCGACCATGTGATCCGCCTGGCCGGCGCCCTGCTGGTCTGCGCCGCGATCGCAATGCTGCGCGTGCAGACCTCTGCCCAACTCTCACAGCCTTCCCCGCCCGAATTGAAGTCATGAAGAACCAAGTCCAACTGATCACCTACGTCGACCGCCTCGGCGGCCGCCTCGACGGCCAGGACCTGCAGCGCCTGCGCCGCCTGCTGGGCCCGGGCGGCGCGCTCGGCGAGGTCTTCGGCGGCGTGCACCTGCTGCCTTTCTTCCATGCCATCGACGGCGCCGATGCCGGATTCGACCCGATCGACCACACCCAGGTTGACCCTCGACTGGGGAGCTGGATCGACATCAAGGACCTGACGGCCACCCTCGACGTCATGGGCGATGTGATCGTCAACCACATGTCGAGCAGCTCGCCGCAGTTTCTGGACTACTCGACGCACGGCGACGCCTCGCCCTATGCCGGCCTGTTTCTGACCCTGGATGCGGTCTTTCCGCAGGGCGCCACCGAAGCCGATCTGCTGGCGGTCTACCGGCCGCGCCCCGGCCTGCCGGTGCAGATGGCCACGCTGAAGAACGGCCAGAAAAAGCTGCTCTGGACCACCTTCACCGCCGCCCAGATCGACATCGCCGTGCACCACCCGCAGGGCCGCGCCTACTTGCAGAACATCCTGCAGACCTTTGCCGAGCAAGGCATTCGCATGGTGCGCCTCGATGCCGTGGGCTATGCCATCAAGAAAGCCGGCGCCAGCTGCTTCATGATGCCGGAGACCTTTGCCTTCATCGATGAGTTCGCGGCACAGGCGCGCAGCCTCGGCATCGAGGTGCTGGTGGAGATCCATGCCTACTACCGGCGCCAGATCGAGATCGCCGCGCGCGTGGACTGGGTTTACGACTTCGCCTTGCCGCCGCTGGTCTTGCATGCCTTCTTCTTCGCCCAATCCGGCCCGCTACGGCAGTGGATTGCACAGCGCCCCTGCAATGCGCTGACGGTGCTGGATACGCACGACGGCATCGGCATCATCGACATCGGCGCTGACGCCAGCGACCGCGAAGGCCAGCCCGGCCTGGTGCCGCCGGCCGAGCTGGACGCCCTGGTCGAGCGCATCCATAGCAACAGCGGCGGCGAGAGCCGCCAAGCCACGGGCGCTGCCGCCTCCAACCTCGATCTCTACCAGGTCAACTGCAGCTTCTACGACGCCCTGGGCCGCGACGATGTGCGCTACCTGCTCGCGCGGGCGCTGCAGTTCTTCCTGCCCGGTGTGCCCCAGGTCTACTACGTCGGCCTGCTGGCCGGCCACAACGACATGGAGCTGCTGGCCCGCAGCGGCGTCGGCCGCGACATCAACCGGCACTATTACGACGAGGCCGAGATTGCCTCGGAGCTGCAGCGCCCGGTGGTGCAGCAGCTGATCCAGCTGATCCGCCTGCGCAACAGCCACCCCGCTTTTGCTGGCGAGTTCAGCAGCGAGACCAGCAGCCCGCAAGACCTGACCCTGCGCTGGCAAGCCGGCGCCCAGCAGGCCACCCTGCATGTGAACTTCGCCACCCTGGCCCACGAACTGAGTCACACCGATTCAGCCGGCCAGCTGCATCGCCTGCAATTCCACTGAAGCGCTGCGGGGACGGCTGGAATCGACACAAAGCAGCCGAATACAAAAGGCAACCACAGAGGCGCAGAGGCACAGAGAAATACAAAGCTGAATTGGTTTTAGCTCTGTGCCTCTGCGCCTCTGTGGTTGCATTTGAATTTCAGCAATGTGCCCTTAGTCGCCACACACTTTGTGTTCGGCAAACAAACAGGCCGCCCGATTCGAAGATCGGGCGGCCTGTTGAACCCGCAGTGAAGTGCGAGACTGGCGTCGCGCACATCGGTTCAAACCATCACTTGTGGTACGCCGTCTCGCCGTGCGAGCTGATGTCCAGACCTTGGCGTTCGTCTTCTTCGCTGACGCG
>Ga0075160_10002579_pt1 | contig 10724 bp, 8 predicted proteins | sample JI91814C2DNA_FD_70969 | JGI IMG/M metagenome (GOLD analysis project Ga0075160, IMG submission 70969) | Wastewater effluent complex algal communities from Wisconsin, to seasonally profile nutrient transformation and Carbon sequestration -... | ecosystem: Engineered > WWTP > Effluent > Algae...
GCCGCCAGAAGGTAAAATCGACTCGATCGTTACTCCAATTTTGCGACACGCTGCCGGCTAACCTACCGAGATGAAACGGAATTCCTGGCAGCAGCTCCGGTTTGACCACATGCTGTCGAACTTGGAGTCGGGCACACGTCGGGGCAAAACGCAGGCCATCACGATCGTTCGGATCGCCTACTGGTATGAGCGGCTCCGCGCGGCCACGGGTCGAGAAACCGCCTACGCCCTAGGAAAACACCTGCAGCCGGCGACCTACCGCAAGAACGCGAAGGGCGATGCCTACCATCACAACCTCTGGCCGAAGTACGCCAGCGGCAAGCATGCGCCAAGCCCCGGCTTGCTTGACGATATCGATCTGCAGGTACCGGGCTCGAAGGGCAATTTCAGGCACGCCCTGTTTGACGCGGTCGACCTGACGACGGACCTGGGGCGCGGCGGGGACGCGCTGTTGCAGCGACTGCACCCCAGTGTTCAAAACGCCGTCTTCGAGCGGTCCGCGTTGAAGCATCGGGTGTATCGCCGACGCGCCAGCCTGGCGCGGACCCTAGCCCTGCTGGAGCCGCAGGGCGACCTTGAGGCCCTGGCCGCGGGCGTTGTCCTGCTGCGAGAAGCAAAGGAAGCCCAGGCCGACGAACAGGCCTTCCAGATCGGCGAGTCGCTGTACCGCATGCTGGTCATCGCCTGCACGGGCACCGAGGCGACCTTCATTCGCGCCGAACTGGCGCTGCTGGTGCTGACCCTGATCCTGCCGCTCGCCGAGTCGCGCGGCCGGGCGTTCGTGCCGGATCTCGCGCATTTCCTGCGCAGTTGCGATTGCCTCAACACCGTCATCCTCGGGCTGGAAGACAACAACAGGATCGGCGGGGCGAGACAGGACTGTCTTCGCGCGATGCGTCGGGTTCTCCATGGCGACTTCGGGGATGACCTGCGGTTCGGGCTGATGGCGAAGCTGGCGCCGGCGGCGCCGCGGGACACGCTCAGTGCCAGGTCCCGGTTCGATCTTCACCGCAATGCGGTCCTGACGGCGTGGGGGTGGGATGCGCTCCACTCCGGAAAGATCGAACAGTTTGTGCCAACGGCCGTACTGGACCAGATAGGAGAGGTTCCCAGCAGGGCGTGATCGCCGCCTTGAGTCGACCCGACCAGAACAGGCAGGCCGGTTGCTGGTCATGACCAGCGCGGTCAGCCGGTCAACACCAGCGTCCCTACCCAGCCATCACCGGCACAGCGGTCAAGGTCACCCAGCGCCTGCAGGATGCCGCGCAGGTTTACGCGCCGGAGCAAGTGGCGAAAGTGGTGGAGTTGTTCCTGGCTGGGGCTGATCGCGACAAGCTGGATCCGATCCTCGATGCGTGCGTGGCGGTCTACAGCGACCGGCTGGACGAGGACGGGCAGGTGGAGTTCAAGGGTAAGGCCAAGGTTTTCTGCCGTACCTATGCTTTCCTTTCGTCAGTTATTGCCTCCAGCAACGCCGAGTGGGAAAAGTTGTCCATCTTCCTGGACCTGCTCACGCCCAAGCTACCGGCACCGAAGGAAGAGGACCTAGCCAAGGGCATCCTCGAGTCCATCGACATGGACAGCTACCGGGTGGAAAAGAAGGCCGCCATGAAAATCGCCTTGGCCGACCAGGATGCGGAGATCGAGCCGGTACCTACCGACGCCGGTGGCCGCATGTCCGAGTGCGTATTCCGGGCGAGTTGACCTCCGGTTCCGGTTGACTTTGACTACCTGCCCGCAGGAGCGCGGGTGTTGACCACTTGATTCCAGGCCTCGTCGTCGCAGAGAACATGAGACGAGGCGTAGCCATGGAGAATCCCGCAGAAAGCCCCGGAGGCCGGTGGATCTTCAGAGCATTTACATGAGCCTCGCACCCATCAACGATTCCAGCGAGATCCGTGAGTGATTGAGTATGCGCGACCAGATCTACTAAAACCTGAAAACTTCCACTACTTGAAACTGTCATGGACTACAGCTCAATGACCCACTTTACAAAATAGTAGTCTCTTGTTCGATTCGCCGAACCAATAAAAGTGTCGCCACGGCCCAACCCGGTGTAACCCAGATAAAGGGACGCGAAGGGCCCACGCCTCCAGTTGTAGACAATCTGACCCTGGATATCCTCGCTGCTGTATGTGCTTCGATCAATGGCATCTACCACATCAACCCTTGCAATGTTTACAACCGCTGTAAGTTGGTGGTCTTCTTTAGGACTCCAGACAGTCTTGAGCCTAAACGCACTCGTTCTAAATCGCAGTCCGAAACCATCTACGGAGAACTCCTCATTGACGATTGAGGGCGAGAACCGCCAATCGCTGCTCGGACGGTAAGATGCGCCGACGCTAAGTGTCTGGTACTCGCCCACTTGGCTGAGTTCGTAATCGATACCCTCAGATAAAGAGAACGTAGGCACGAGCGTGAGCTCATCTGTTATCTCACCGATCACGGTAACCGTGCCCTCGCTGAGTTGATAAGTGATTTCCTCAAACGTTTCCTCGCTCACGTCGCCACCAACATCAACGGACCAACCGTTTGCGAATCCGACCCCCCCGTAGAGTCCAGCAGTGCGGAAAATAGTACCGCCAGCTACATCGTCAGTCTGAGAAGCACCAAAGGACAAATTTCTACTTGAGACCCGCTGCTCGGGCTCCCCAGTCCAAGACCATGCTGAATTGTGCTCAATTTTCCGCACCCCTACCTGATTCAAAGTACCGAGATCAGCGCGAAAATCTGAATCAATTTCTTGGATTGAGAAACTGTTCGAGTACACGTCACCCGTGTAAGAGTAGCCAACATCCCATGCGGCGCCTTTCTGCGTCGCATCCAGGTGGAAGCGAGTCTGCAATTCCAGCGGATTGTCGGTACGACTTTGAGCGAACTGCCATGTCACAAGACTTCGTTTACCCAACCGCCAACGCCCATCAAAAGACGCAACGTCATTCCGATAGGCATCAGCCTGTCGAGACGTTAACAACGTCCCGAAAGTCAGGTCTTCATCAAGACTCCGTTCGTAACGGGCCACCGAGTTCTGCGAGGGCGTGTCCAACGAGACGGCTCGCGACGAATCCAAGCTCGGCAAAATGAAGCTAGTGAATTGGTCATCCGCGAACAAAAGCCCCCAACTTCCGCTTGTACTACGACTAAGAGCCTGAATCCCCCAGTCGGGATTAGTAATCGAGCGTGTGTAAACCAGCGGTAGGCGCGAGCGAAACATACCTGGATCTTCGGTAAAGAAAGGCCGCTTCTCAGGAAACGTCAGCGCAAACCTTTTGTTTACCGAAAATTGAATCGCATCAATCTCCACCTGGGAGAAATCAGGATTGATAGTTCCGAGCACTGTCAGTCCCTGTCGCGGCTTCCATGAAACGTCGACCCCGATCTCCGCACTTTGCTGAGATGAAAGCGAGTTGCCCGCAGGCGCCGAATATCGACGATCAAGTGATGCGGAGACGTACGGATTGATCCGCCATTCACCCCGAATCATGTCAACGCGTTCGAGCCTCTGCGCAGGAACCTGGCAGAGACCGCAACTTGCGGCGCGGTCAATTGGGGCGAGGCTGACTGTCTCTCTACGTTCCCGGCCGATTACGCGCTCAACGTTGACACGCAGCTCGATTGTTTCTGTTGACCGAACTCTAATGCCGAGCGTGCTCAGTGGTATCGCGAACTCTACATGGTATCCATCCACGGTCTTCCTGGCCGCGCCCGACCAGCTGCCGTTCCAATCGCTCGCGGATTCACCAACACCACTCTGGATCTCATCCGCCATGCTTCCTTCAGCATTGATCCGGAAAGTGTAACCACGTCGTCCGCGCCCCTCACTGTCAATCACCAGTGCGACGTGGTCGTCGCTTCTGGCCCACGAATCACGCACAGCAGAAGACGCCTTTACTCGACCTGGCTCTTCGTCAAGCGCTTCAACTCCTACGTACAGGATCTGACCGTCATGCCAAAGACTGGCCATCGTTTGAACGCCGGCGACCCCTAGCTGGCGTGGACGGATCTCCACCTCAAGAGGCCTACGCGTCACGTGCGCCCATGCCCCCTCATCCAGTACTCCGTCAACCTTAACGGGGCCACTGAGCCGAGGAACCGTTGTCTCGCTAGCGACAGAATTATGCGATGACCCGGCTATCGCGACCGCAAATAGTAGAACCTTCATGCACTTTCCCGTTATTTCGCTTGAGCAGATCATCCAGAGCAATGACTCGATCCGCTTGACGAATAGTCTCTTCTCGATGTGCAAACACTAGCCTGGTGATCGAAAGGCCGCGGATATTGGCGGCGATTAACTTTTCTGTCGGAATATCGAGATGGCTCGTGGACTCGTCGAGAACCAAAATTTTTGCGTTGCCGCAGAGGGCTCGCGCAAGCAACAAACGTTGGCGTTGGCCTCCGGACAATGACGACACCTCATCACTCACCGGCGTCTCGTAGCGCATTGGTAGCGATTGAATAAATTCATCAATTTCTGCAAGCCTGGCCGCATTGCGGACTTCTACCTCAGAAACGTCGCGAAAGAATCGTATGTTGTCCATCAGAGACCCAGGAACCAAGTGATCTTCCTGCATGGCTGTCCCAACCCACGCAAGCGCTGCCTCTCCCGTGCTCCCGGCAAGATCGTGCCCTCCCACCAGTATCCGACCTTTTGACGGCGAAAGCACGCCGGAAACCAAGCGAGCAAGTGTTGACTTCCCGCACCCAGATGCTCCGGTAATCGCAACGCACTCGCCACTGGATACTGATAAGTCGAAGCCTTCAAACACCGGTGGATCGTACGCGCTATAACCAAAAGTCATCGATTCAATCCGAACCGTGCCATCACACTCAACCTGGTGGCCAGCTCTCGGCAACGCCGTTCTTTCAGCATCCATGACGTCTTCGAGGCGACCCGCCATAGCAGTCACGAGACGCCCCTGCGAATAGAAGGACCGGGCCGCGTCCAGGCCGCGAGAAAGAATCTCACGGTAGAGACCAAGAGCGATGAACTCGCCGGCGGTCATAGCCCCACCACCAAGAAGGGCCGCGCCTATCGCAAGAAATGCTGCCCGCTCAAGCATCGCGAGGGCGCCTTGACCTGATGCCTGCGTCAGTTCCCAATTTGACTGGCGGAATGATGCGTCGGCGCAGCGAACTGTGCTCTCACTGAGCTCGCCTATCGCGTGTTCCTCTGCTTGGTATTGACGAAGGGGAGCCGATGCCCTCAGAAAACTATTCAGCCGAAACGAATGGCCAATCCGCGCCTGAAATCCCTGCTCCGCCGCTTGAGCGAGTGGCGCATGAATTGCAAGGTCGAGGACGAGCTTAGCAATGGCGCAGCAAACCGCTAGCGCGGCGATCGTCGGACTCATCGCCAACATGATGACGAGCGCTCCTGCTGCGAGAACGCCCTCGACCATCAGATTTGTCGAGCTGGATAGCGCGATTCTCTGGATTGAGTCGACAATCTGAATTTTTCCGGCGAGCACCTCGGGTGCAAATCGTCCCAACCTTGCCAGCGGCAACCTGAAGATTTGAGAGATCGCATCGACGGTTAGGGAAACATACATACTGCGTTGTACGAACTGTCGTACACGTCCGGTCGCAATCTGCAGTGCCCACGCAAAAAGACTTAGTCCTAGGTACAGCTGAAGGTCTGGTGCAAGATCTGCCGCAGGCGATGCCTGATCCACCACCTTTCCCATTATCCACGGCAGCCCGAGCCCAGATAGTTGTGCCGCCAACACCAGGACTGCAAGGGGGAGTACGCGCCTGAAGATACTGAACCGCTGCAACCAGCTCCTCAGTGGAAAAGGCTTGCGCAGAGCAATTGCAGGAACCAAAGGCACGCTGTCCACGACAATTCCCAGACCGCTGAGTCCTGCACGAACAGTTTCTGCGTCGTAACGTAACCAGCCAACAGAAGGATCGAACACATCTCTACGACCCCAGCGCCAACCTCCCAGAACAACATAGTGTCGGCCCTGCCATAGCGCAATGCATGGTTGATTGGCGGACGGCTCTTTGTCCAAATCGAACTGCACCACATCTGAGCCGAATCCAGCATCTCGCAGGACGTCACGCAGAGTCCGTACGGTTGTGCCGCGCAAGGTGGAGCCAACACGCTCCCTCAGTGCGTTCGGACAAAGTGGCATTCCCAGCATCGCAGTCAGTGCCGAAATAGCGACTAGGCCGCAGTCGGCCGATTCAGACTGGAGCGGTACGCTTGGCCTAGCGTTGACTACTATCGCCGCACATTGTTGATTCATAGGTATGCCGATCGGTCACCGCAGAAGAAACCAGGGCCTCGAACGAGACCCTGGCTGGACAGCTTATTCTACGGGTGGCACTTGGTCTTCTTCCGTTCCGCATTTGGTGTAGCTGTTGGTGCAAGCCGTATCGTTTGTACTTCCCGCGCAGCCCGAAGTGTTGCGGCAAATGTCGTTCGTGCCGCCACAGCCCGTTCCTCGATTCGTCGTCGTACCACCGGCTTTCACGACGAAACTCGATTCAACGGCTTTGAGATCTTCATCCGACAGGCGAATACGCCCTTCAGAGTCGACAGCGATAGCGGAACTATTAAATCCGATTTTCATGAAGGACCTCTATTCTCAGTTCGTCACATGGCCTGGCGGTTCACGGCCAGCTGTCGCGGTGACGCGGCGCGGGCAGAGTGTTTAACGTTTAAAGATTTCTGGCGCCGGGCCCCATTAGGTCTACCGGCGCTGAAAGAGTAAGAGCATCGCCCTTACTTCTGTCGCAGCGAGAGCTCTGCGACAGAGATAATCAAGCGTTCATGCCGGCGCAAGCACTAAGCTAATCCGCCGCGGCGAGGAGGCGACCTCCTCGGCACTCAACTGAGGAATCGAGTAAATAGGGCAACCAAGCTTGTCCGGATCTAACGTATCGAGCCCAGCAAACCACGGTCCGAGCCTTTCATTCTTCAACGTTAGCGAGCCGTCCGGGTTGAGGTGTCCAACGTCGTTTCTGGGATCATCCAGGTAAACGGTGCACTTACCCAATCCGCCAGTGCTTCGAATCAGGAACTGATTTGGCTTGGCGGCATAGCAAATGTACGGCTCAGGCTCTGCCTGCTCTGATGCCCGGCGGCTCGACGCCGACTCTCCCTTCGGCTTTGGTGCACTTTCGATTGCTTCAATCTTCTTCTTTTGATCCGGATAAAGAATCATTAACAACTCTCTTTTCATGCGATCAAGTTCAGCTCGAGTAACTGGAATGACGTTCTCTGCTCCCGACCCACCCATGTCGCGGATGTCCTGCAAATCGACATAGAACCGAAAGTCGTTGCCGAATGCCTGTCTAATATTCCGGCAAAGTTCCGTCGCCGAATCGTAATTTTCATGCGACAGGTGGACGCGCAGCTGAACCTCGAAATTAGCCGAGCTTTCTCGGAAGCTAAGCAAGTTGGTCCAGATGCGCTCAAATGTTCCAGCACCATCTGCGCGACGCCGCGTCCGGTCGTGCTGTTCGCCCCAGCCATCTAGTGTGATCTGGAAAAAGTTCTGGTTGTAAGAAACCATCTCTTCCATGAGTTCTCGGGAAAGTACATAAGCGTTGGTTGTGAAGCCCCCGGTTAGCACAAAACCATGGCGTTCTGCTTCCCGGGAGGCATGCGAGAGAATCTCCCTGACCTGGCGAATCGCGAGCAGGGGCTCACCACCGAACCAACTGATCGATAGCATTTCCAAGTCTTTAGCACGGCGGCTGATGAGGTTGCAGATCCCCTCGACAACGTGCGGTTTCATTGCACCGTGCTCAAATGTTTCATAGCAATATGTGCATCGGAAATTGCATTTCTCAGTTGGCAGGATCGTCAGTTCCATGCGGCGACTCGATACGACCGACGCAATCTGGCGGCGCGTGAAGCCATTGGCCAGCGGAGTCTGCACCTCTTCTTCAATCTTCGGGTTTGACATAGTTGGCTCTCTTCAATTTCAGAGTTGCGACCAGTGCACCTCGGGTCAAATCGATGCACGAAGATTTCGAGCCTTGTAGGGACTCGATTTCCACACTCTCCTTGGCGGTCCGCGATTTGGTCAACAAACTCGATCTACTTGTCAGTAATTGCTAACGCTGTTAGCGAATAAGGTGTACCGCGGCTATGGGAATCGCGAAGTGCTCTCGGCTCCGTTAGAGTTCACCATCACCAAGTGACGTTGCAGGATCCACTGGATCAGCCGCGCGGATTTCGCACCTCGTGGATGACAGGGACCGCCGAAGCGGCCCCTTTCCGTCATCGCTTATTCGACCGCTCCTGCCGCCTCCGCTTTTGCCTTACGCATCGACTCACCCTTGAGTGCGATTCGATGCGCCGAATGCACCAGCCGATCCAAGATGGCATCGGCTAGGGTCGGCTCCCCCAGGTAGCCGTGCCAGTCGCTGACCGGCAGCTGCGACGTGATCACGGTCGACAGCGTGCCCACCCGATCATCGACAATTTCCAGCAGATCCTGCCGTCCCTGGTTCGTCAGGGTACACACGCCCCAGTCGTCGAGCACCAGCACCCGGGTCCGGGCCAACTGCTGGCGGAGCTTGAGCAGGCTGCCGTCCTCCCGGGCGATCTCCATCTCCTCAAGTAGCCGCGGCAGCCGGCGATACAACACCGGAAGTCCGCGCCGCGCCGCCGCGTTGGCGTATGCGCAGGCCAGCCACGTTTTGCCGACGCCGGTGGGGCCGGTGAAGATCAGGTTCTGGCCCTTGCTCGCCCAATCGCATGTCATCAAGGCCGTAAGCTGCCGCTTGTCCAGGCCGCGACTGGCCCGGAAGTCGATGTCCTCCACCGCCGCCTCGCTGGCCTTGAGGCGAGCGGACTTAAGCAGGCGGCCAATGCGACGCGATTCCCGCGCCTGGCGCTCATGGTCGACGAGCATGGCAAGCCGATCCTCGAACGGGAGGTCCTGGAGCGCAGGATTGCCGCGCTGCTGTTCGAAGGCCTCGGCCATCGCGTTCAGGCGCAGGGTGCGCAGCCCCTGGAGCGTTTGTTGAATGAGCATGGGTCAAGCCTCCGACTGGCAGTAGTAGGCGCTGCCGCGCAGATTGGGATGGTCCGGCGGCAGCGCGGACGGGGCGTCGGCCGGGCGCGTGCGCTTGTGGCGCCCGGTCTGCAGCAGGGACTTCACTGACTTCAAGGTCAGGGACTGGATTTCCACCGCCCGGCGCGCCGCCGCTTCGATCTCTTCGGACCCGTGGATCCGCACCAGCTTGCGCAGGCCATCGCAGGCCGGCAGACCCAAGGCGGGCACGGCCCGGTCGAACTGGTGCCGGACCACCGCCAGGACATGGGGACCAACGGTGCCGGCCCAAGCCAGGTACTTCTCCGGCGTGCGCTCGGCATACGCCCGGTGGCTCTCCGGCGGGTGCGCGGGATCGGTCGTGTGGCTACCAGCGATCAAAGAAATCGGATGAGCCGCAACGCGCACGTGCTGATGGAAGAGCTCCACCACCCCGGCACTGAGTCGCGCCGAGACCCGCTGACCCACCAGGCGGTGCGGGACCGAGTACCAGTGCCCCCCGACAAGCAGGTGGTAGCTGTTGTCGACCAGCAGCGTGCCGGTCCATTCGGCCAGCACGTACGGTTCCACAGGCAGCGGCAGCAGCTGGCCGCGTTCCTCGGCCTCGAACCGGGAGCGGCGACAACCAGGCAGGCGCTTGAACCTATGGTCGTTGAAGGCCGGCAGCAGGGCGGCGATGGCCTGATTGATCTCGGCCAACGAGAAAAACGTCATCTTGCGCAGGCGCGCCAGGATCCAGCGCTGGACGATCTGCACGCCCACCTCCACCGAGGCCTTGTCCTGCGGCCGATAACTGCGCGCCGGCACGATGGTCGCGCCGTAGTGCTCCCCCAGTTCTCGGTAGGACCGGTTCAGGGCCGGGTCGATGCCCGGCCGATCCACCGCCGACTTGAGGTTGTCGGGCACCAGGAACGACGAGACGCCGCCAAAGAACGTGAACATCCGGTTGTGGGCCGCGATCCAGTCCGGGATCGCCTGGGTCGCCACGGCCGTGGCGAAAGTCAGGTTCGAATAGCCCAGCACCGCCACGAACAGTTCGACGGGGACCTCCTCGCTGGTGTCGCGGTTGACGTACTTAGGCCGCAGCCCGGAGAAGTCCACGAAGCACTTCTCGCCCGGCAGATGCGTCTGCCGCATCACGCGATCGATGCTGCGCAGGTACGTGCGGAAGTGCTCGGTGAACTGGCTGTAGGAGAGCGCATCGTCCGGGCTCGCGCCGCGGTACTCCTCCCACAGCAACGTCAAGGTGACGCCCTTCTGCTGGAGCTCGGCGTGCACGACCGCGAAGTCGGGCATCCGCTTGCGGGTGAGCCGGCGCAGGACCGAGTTGAATTTCGCGTCCAGCCCGCTATCGGGCAAGGACACGAGTTCGTCCCACGAATAGCCCTTTTCGCGGGCAAGACCGCGATAGCGGGTGACGGTGTTCTTGGCGACCCCGGTGGCTTGGGCGATCAAGCGGTCGCTCAGCCCGGTGGTCAGGATCAGCTGGATGACATGGCGAATTTTCTGCATGGAAACTCCTTGGCGCACGGGCCAAGGCCCGTGACATGACGTGACAAGGAGGCACACCCGCCCGTGCCGGTCCGGAGGCGGAGCCGACGATTGACAATCGGGCGGGCGATTCGACTAGACTGTGGGCAAGGGGATTGGCGAATCCTTCCCTCAATCAAAGGCCCGGGCGTCGTTAGCGCTTGGGCCTTTGTCGTTTCGGGT
>Ga0075160_10002589_pt1 | contig 10693 bp, 9 predicted proteins | sample JI91814C2DNA_FD_70969 | JGI IMG/M metagenome (GOLD analysis project Ga0075160, IMG submission 70969) | Wastewater effluent complex algal communities from Wisconsin, to seasonally profile nutrient transformation and Carbon sequestration -... | ecosystem: Engineered > WWTP > Effluent > Algae...
GCGATCACCGTCATCCATCGTTTTGGCGCTAGCCTAAATACTCGTGTGCAGTTTCATGTCGGCATAGTGGATGGTTTTTTGAGGTAGGGGCACAGCCCCATAGCGATGCAGCTGATCCAAAAAATGAATTCAATGCCAGCTTAATCTAAGCATCCATCAGGTGTGCGTAATGACTACATACTCATCATTCGGTGATTTTTGTGCAACCCAGGCTGCCATTCGGTGTACGCCACTTTTGATGTCGGTCTTCCAAGGATGCGCCTCATTGTCCCACTTACTATGCTCGGGATGACCCGCTTTTGGCAAGGTAAAATGAGAATTAAGCGGGTAAATATGAATCTGACCTTGCTGCGCTCGGAATGGCGCATCGGTGTCACAGTCATAGATTAATAATTCTTTTGAATAAGCATGACGCAACTTCCAGGTATATGCTTTTTTGGCAGTGTGTTGATGCTTACTCAATTTAAGTTGCAGCAAGTAGACGCGCGGACCATTCGCCGGTCTTTCTGCAACCCATGCAATGCACATGTCATCTTCCCATTTTATTCCTGTATCCCAGCTATGCGCCTCATTATCCCATGCCCAATCCTGTACATTGGCATCGGGATTTACAGGGAAGGAGTGACGATCTTTATAAATATGAATTTTTCCTTGTTGCGCCCGGAATGGTGCCGTGCTTGAGGACTCGATCTGCAGTTTTCCATTTTTATTTCTTGCAGTGAGTGTCCATTCGTAAGTCGCTTCATTAATAATCGGCGTCATCACTTGTGGCGAGGTTTTTTTGGTATGGGCATTTAAGTTAATGATCGCTTCAACCCAGCCAAATTGTTCAATATAGTCGACGTTAATGATATTGAAGCGACGTTGATTCCACTCTTTTTTAAATTTAGGGATAAAAATACTCGCATTCCATTCTGCACGGGTAGGCATGGTATTGCCAATATCACCTGTATAGGGAATACCTAAATGCAAAATCCACATTCTATCGTCCCAAATTGCATACCTCTCAACGACCTTGATATAATTTTCTGGAAGGTTAGAATTACCATAGGCGCCTTCCCTATCCATGCAAGCAAGCTGACTCGGATCGCCAGTCAAAAGAAAAACTAAACGCGTATTTTTATCACGCAATTCTTGCAGGCTCACCTGAGAAAAATTTTTGCCATTAAAATCGGCCAGTTTGGCCATATGATTTTTTACTTTGTTCGTTGCATGATCCCAGCAAGTAAGCGTTTCATCTGTATCGTAAATCAATAAAGTTGCGATGACGATTTCCTGGGTATTCGCATTCAAAAATGCGTTAATCTGGTCCAGCGCCACATCGAGTTTAACGTTAGTCCAGTCTGAACCATGGTAAAGCCATAGTTCGTTCTCATAAAGTGCGGCGCGTAAATCTAAGTACCGACTTCCAGCTTCTAATTGCCCCTTAATATCTAAAGCCTGACATTTACTGGCATTATTTGCAATTTTATGCGCCATCATATAGGTGCCAGAATCATGGCTGCCTGGTATGCAAATATCCTTTAGTGCCATGTTATTAAGAAAAGCTAAATCATGCATCCACGATTTAGTGTGATATTCGATGCTTTTGTGATCATTTGTTTGCTCATTGAAGTACTGTATGGTGGGCATATAGAATTTCTTTCAGTTGTATTGATGTTAAATAATTATCATAACATTACTTTAGTAAAAAATAAACTTAAGCAGAAAAATGCAAACTTAAATTATGCGCAATTCAAGCAAGATCTACAGCGCCCGTAGCCGCACGATAGAGCCATTTCATGTGATGGCGCTATTGGCGCCTGCCAAGAGAAGCGAGGCGTCAGGTCTTGTTATAGGAAAGAAGCGAGGCGTCAGGTCTTGTTATAGCGCATTTTGGATTGAGTTAAACCCCACTTACAGGGAGCAAATCTAGCTATAGCGCATTCAATTAAAGAATATTGCATATCAACACTTGACACCAATAGGACTTACGCAAAATTGTCCCAGCTAGGCGTGCCGACGAAGACAGTGCTTGAGCACGGCGAGGCGGCAACAACGACGCTGGGGCGGTTTTGCGTAAGTCCTAACCAATTCTTGTGTCTGACGGTATGAAATTGCTCAATGGTTCTTATACCCAGTATGTCAATCGGCAGTATCAACGCGTCGGCCATGTTTTTCAGGGGCGATTTAAAACGACTTTGGCGCAGAATGAATCCTACTCACTTGTTACGTTCTCTGAATAAGAATGAGGCCGTAAGCATGGCCGAGAGAATGGAGATAGAATGAGGGCAAGTCTTGGCATCGCCTATTTTGTTCCTCACTATTTTTATGTCCAGACCGTTAAATTCTCTGCTGTTCAGTCACAACTAAGCCAATAAATTATTTCACTTTCAACGACCAGCCTCTATGGGTTTGCAAATTTTTCCTCCGTTGCCACGTTTCAAACAATTACTCTTGCATACACTTTGGTTGCCACAGCCAGCCAATCAAGCTTTTATACCTGCGATCTTATCTCCTTCCATCATGTTGATGGTACGAGGTAGCGCAGAGATAGTGCATGCGGATGGACGGCGCGAAAGCCTGCCTCGTTTCTTTTTGCGTGGGCCTTTCACCGAGCCCATATATGTCGAGTACGCGCCACAGACCATCACAATGACGGTCTGCCTTATACCTGGCATGTTATCGAAAACGGTGGCTCTAGAAATCGCTAACTTACTCAATAGTTCTATGGCAATGGATCAAATTTTCGATCCAATATGTGTTGCTGCGCTCTTGAAAAAAATCGATGCAACATTTGAGGCGGGTAGTGAAGTAGGTGGTGATGCAGAGAGTAATGTACGTGATTTTCATGCTTTTCTTGGCCAAGTTTTGCATGAGAAAAAAAAGAATATTTTGGGCGATGCCATTGTCACCGCACATAAAAAAATCTTCTTCCCCATGATGGCACTAAGCGCCTATTTTGGCATTGGAGAACGTCAATTAGAACGTCGCATACGCACAACTTTTGGCGTCAATTTGCGTGAACTACGTCGCCTAGTTCGCTTCGGTTTTACTTTGCAACGTATCGCCATTGAAGGTTCAGCATGGGGGGATCTGACCCAAGTCGCACAAGATTCTGGTTATTACGATCAGGCTCACATGCACAAAGAATTTCAGGATATGGCCGGCATCAGCCCTACGCATTTATTGCAAAGAATCGCGGCACAAGATCCTGCTTATTGGGTGTATCAACTTAGCCCGATAGAGTTCCAAAATCTATTTATACCGCCTCAATGATGGCGTGAATTACGCCTTGATGACGGCTCGGTACAAATTTGTCGCTTAGGTACAAGTATGTTTTTAGCTATGTGATTAAAATCGGGCTCAATTTTTCCACTCGGGAGTTGAGCATGCAAGCACTAGAAATTCTGAAAGAAGACCATGTTATTTTGGCGCGTCTGGATGACGTTGCCAATCTCGTCAGAACCAATAGCATGTGGTATTTATCATTTGGATTGGCTTGTTGCGCGATCGAAATGATACAAGCGGCCATGCCACGCTATGATATGGAACGTTTTGGCATGATTCCACGCGCTAGTCCACGGCAAGCTGATTTGATGATCGTTGCGGGTACTTTGACGAATAAAATGGCGCCCGCGCTGCGTAAAATTTACGATCAAATGGCCGAGCCGCGTTATGTTATCTCTATGGGGTCATGCGCTAACGGTGGTGGTTACTATCACTATTCTTACTCTGTCGTTCGTGGCTGTGACAGGATTATTCCAGTTGATATTTATGTACCGGGATGTCCACCGACAGCCGAGGCGCTAATCTACGGCATATTGCAATTACAGAATAAAGTACGCAGACAAAATGCCATTTTGCGATAGGGCAAAATGGGGGCGGCTCTCTCTTAAGAAACAATTTTCGCTAATTGATTTATATAAGATTAAAATTGGCTTCTTCATTTTGAACGAGTTTTATAACCATCCAGGTTTAACTTCAAAAACTAGAAATAGATCTATCTATCAGGTTTTAATCGTCTTTAAAGGAACTCTATGTTTGAAAGATTGTTGAGTAAAGTATGTCAGTCTCTTGATTCACAAATTCAGGTGCAAGGAAAAACAGAACATTCCCGCGCTCTGCTTTTTCTAAAGAGAGCGCCGTCCATTTTCCGAAACATGGTGATGTCTGCATTGGCGGCGATACTATTTACGAGCGGTTTTGCATCTGCGCAAACAGTTCGCTCTGAGGCCACTATCTTGTCGGATGCGAAGTCCTTCATGGCAAGCTATGCGGAGGATTTACTCGCGGGAAAAAGAGATGTCATTGTTAATCGATATGATGCGCGAGGTTCTTATCGCCTTGGCGAGGGACGTAAAGCGTTCGTCAGCCCTGAAGAGTTGAAGAAACAATATAAGGAAAGATGGCTCGCTCCTATCGCGATGGCATGGCGTGATCTATCGTATGAAGTTATTGGCACAGAAGGTGTATTGGTGATGGGCTTGTTAGATTGGGAAACTTCTCCTGACAGCAGGACGACTTTTTCTTACACAGGGCTGTTGACCTATCAAGACGGCGTTTTGAAATTGAGACTAGAAGACGAATCTAGACGCATCCCGCCTCCTGCAGTGATTAAGACTGATGCTGGTGCGGCGAAGTGAACTCAGTGTAAGCTTTTCGTAAGGTGCAACAACAAGGCTTATCCGCCGCAATATTCGAGGATTTTTATTTTGCGTTTCCGGTGCGGCGGATAAACGCTATTCGTTTTGGGCGGCACCTCAGACTATGTCGATGACTAAATTTTTAACTTTTGCTCCTAGCTGCTGCCGCATGCAAGCAACGTCTTTGATTGTTCGAAACACGCGTTGGTTTAATTGCTTCGTAATATTCACCTCAGTGTTGGCCGTGGGATGCACTCGGGAGTATGTTCCGACGAAAGATCTGGGGGCGGATATCGATGAGGTCGCCAAAACGCTGATCGAGCAGCCGCTGCTTCATTCGACCTCAATCGGAATCGTGTATCGCGGCAAGGAATTCATCCGTCACCGTGGCGACATGGAAGTCGGGAAGCTAACTCCTCCAACCGATGCGACACTCTACGAAATTGGGTCGTTGAGCAAGACCATGGCGGGAACCATGATGGCTAATGCCGTTTTGGAGCGCAAGTTGGGTCTGGACGACGATGTTCGGATTTATCTACGTGGGGACTATCCAAATTTACAGTACAAGGGTGAACCTATCCGTATCCGTCATTTGCTGTCGCACACGAGCGGCCTACCAAATATGTTGCCGGAACGCGTGAACGAAGTGCTTAAGAACTTTACTAATCACAGTACGCCAAACGAACTCAATGCCGTCTATATGCATTATGGAAAGGCTGATTTCTTTAGGGACTTGCGCACTGTCAAAATTAGTCAGATGCCAGGAAAAGATTATGCTTACTCCAGTACCGGAACGGAACTGACGGCCTCTATTCTAGAAATGGTTTACAAAACAGACTACGAAACTCTGTTAAGCAGATTTTTTCGCGACTCTGCAAACATGACTGACGTAGGAATCAGACTCAATGTTGCCGATGAAACCCGGCTTGCGGTTGGCTATCACAGCGATAATGCGGCGCCGACCACGCCGATGCCACAGTTGCCTTGGGGCGCATCAGGGAACGTGAAGGCGACCGTTCCAGAGATGGTGAAATACCTTAAGTTCCAGTTGGCCGGAGGACCTGTTGTGACGGAATCGCATCGCAAGCTCGTTGAATTCGATTCCGAATTCAGTATCGGCTACTTTTGGAACATCGTCAGAGGCGATCGCGTGAAGGGCGATTACTATTCTCATCATGGTGGAGTGCCTCGCTCGCAATGCTACATTTACATTCTACCAAAGTACGATTTGGGCATATTTGTCATTACCAATCAGAGTGGCGACAAAACTGCGCGCGCCATGGAAACGGCAATCAATACATTAGTAGAGAGGATCGCCGCGCGAGAGAATGCGGCTGGCAAGGGCTTGCCCCGATAATGGCAATAATTCTGGGTCTCATTTTTTTTGGCGCGTTCATCGTATGCCAGCAGTGACCACGGTAACCCAGATATTCAGGAATAATTGAGGACTAAAGAATGAAAATTTTAAATAACGCGATCGCCGTCATGTTTCTGTCGTTCATCATTGGATTCATCGCGGATCTTATACTGCGCCGGATGTCGTTTTATGAATGGATGAGTGCGCGCTTCTTGTTTGCGGATTCAAAGACATATGAGCGTCTTGGGGTTGAATGGTTTCGGAAGATTCTACTGGCGACGCCGCTACGGTTGTTCAATACCAATATCAAACTGCCCAAGAATCGTGACCTGCAATTGCTGAAGGATATTCGAGCGCACATTGCGACCGCTGAAGTATCGCATTGGGTGGGCTTTGCTGTGATGACGGTACTGACGGTCTTCGCTTGGGGCTTATACGGACCGAAGGTAGGACTCAGCTTTGTCTTTTTCAATGCTGTCGGCAATCTCTACCCGTGTTTGCTCCAGCAATACAATAAGCGACGCTTGTATCAACTTATTGCCGCCATGGAGCGACGCAAGTAACGGATAGAAATATTTGCTATGCGCTATTTAACCCGGTAGCTGTCAAGCTAGTTGTCGCCTAAATTAAAATGGTCATGCGATTTTTTGTTGAATAATTTCCTTCCGTTCAGATTTCACAGATTTAGGACTTACGCAAAATTGTCCCAGCTAGGCGTGCCGACGAAGACAGTGCTTGAGCACGGCGAGGCGGCAACAACAACGCTGGGGCGGTTTTGCATAAGTCCTAAGATTGATCGGGATTGAGGTAGACGATAGTGATGGGATTGCAATTACGTGTTTCGCCACTCCAGCGATTTGCAACAATAGGGATCAGCATCGCCTATTTTTTCAACTTAAGAACAATCAACAAAAGCACCACATCGTCCACGCATTCAGTTAGCGAGAGTCCCACAACATCTTGTACATAGTGGAGTCAATCGAGAGCAATGTTTTTTTTGCTGATGAAGATTATCGCCGTGTCGATATGCAAAGCCCAATTACGGTAAGATCGCACAACCCGATGCACCTTCCATGAATTGGAATTCCCATGCAACACAAATTCATAAGCGCTTTACTCTTGCTGCTTTGTGCGGCATGCGCAGTGCCGAACTCAACGCCAAACTCAACACCGTCATCACAGCTCGTGGCGGTCAATCCGGCCTATTCAGTACAATATTTACAATTACCCGGACCACTGCGCGCAGTCTTGGTGAAAGTTGATTTGACGCAGCCCAAGGTGCAGGTTGAAGTCGCTTTAGCCAATCCTGACGATCCTGATGGCGATGGTCCTAGTGTGGGGCAGCTTGATTTTCCTAGCCATGTGGCGCGCCAGCACGACTATGCTATTACGCTCAATGCCAGCTTTTTTGCGACACCAATTGCCACCACGCCGGATGGACGAAAGCTATCGTATTTTGCGGGAAATGGCGGCTATCCTGTGGGTTGGCATTATTCTGGCGATCGCCTTGTCTCCGCGCCGACCAAGGATAGTTTGCGTGCCACCTTGGTGGTGGATCGCGATGGCAAACTTAGCTTGCATAGGGAATTAATGCGAATGCCGGCCCGCACCCAATTTGCCGTGAGCGGCAATGCCATGGTGCTAGAACACGGTGTGATCACCACCACCGATCAAGGCACACGCCATCCACGTAGTAGCGTCGGTTTATCGGCTGATGCAAAAACCCTGTACCTGCTCGCGATAGATGGGCGCGCTGCCGACTACAGCATAGGCGCCAGCTTATGGGAGGTCGCCAAAATCATGCAAGAAGCCGGCGCGCATGATGCGATTAATTTAGATGGCGGTGGCAGCACCGCGATGATTATCAAAGACCCCACTAGCGGCAAATATGTGGTCGCAAATCGTCCCTCAGATCGTGCGGGCGTCGATGTCTCAGCCGCCAATGAACGCGCGGTCATCGATGTGATTGGGGTGCGTTTGCAGTGAGCACATTTTGGCTCACTTGCAGATTAGCAACCTAAATCAAAAATTAAGCAGCTAGAATAGTGCGCAAAGGCAAGCACCAAACGTATTAAATTTACAACGATAAATTGATTCGTCCTATGATGGGCAAAAACCAGCAAATGCGAAACCTTATCCGCTCAAAAATTCTGCATCGTCTCGTGTTGAGCGCACTGTTGCTGAGTGCTAGCTCGCAGGCTACGCAATTGGTCGTTTATCCCTTACCGGAATCCCACCTAGATCAAAGAGCCAACTACTATGTCGATTTATTGCAATTATGTGCAAGTAGATCGAACGGCCAAATCCAATTACAAGCCAGTGCATTTCATGCGCAACAAGGTAGAAATTTACGCTTATTAGAACAAAACAAAGGGGTCGATGTAGTCTGGACGCTGAGTTCAGAGGAGCGCGAGCGAAAATTTCTGCCGATCCGAATTCCGCTTGATCGCGGCCTACTTGGCTGGCGTCTCTTATTGATAAAAGAACGCGACAGCGCACGATTCACAACGGTGCACAATAACAGCGATCTCGCCGCATTGTGGGCAGGTCAAGGACACGATTGGCCTGACTTAGAAATCATGCAGAAAAACGGTTTTAAGACCGCTGCTAGTTCCAGTTATGATGGCTTATTTACGATGTTGGCACGTGACCATATTCAGTATTTTCCACGGTCAATTTTGGAAGTTTGGCCTGAGCTGAAATCCCATGAGAGTTTATCCCTGACTATCGCGCCATCTTTGGTCTTGCACTACCCGTCAGCGCTCTATTTTTTCGTGAATAAAAATAATGTCGGCCTAGCCAAGCAACTAGAGTCCTGCTTAGAGACAGCGATTATTGACGGTAGCTTTCGACGTCTATTCGAACACTATTTTGGCGCCGCGATTGATCAAGCGAATTTATCGGATAAGACCGTGATTCACATTAGTAATCCTTTACTGCCAGCGGCTACGCCACTGTCAAGACAGGGACTCTGGTTTTCGCCTAAGGAAAAACGCTAAATGCCGAAAAAATTCCATCCCATGCTTGCCATGCTACGCGATGCCACGATCGGTAGGCGTCTCAGTATTCGTTTGGTGCTGGCCACCTCGCTCTACAGCATTGTGATCGCCATACTGATCAGCGCCATTCAGATTTACATTTCGTATCAACAAAGTGTGCAAGCCGCGACTGAGCGTTTTACCCAAATCGAAGTAGGCTACTTACCGAGTTTGGAGGCTGGCCTTTGGGAGGTTGGCGTACCACGAATAGAGGCACTATTAGATGGCATTGCGCAATTGCCCGACGTAGGAAAAATTACCTTAACTGATGAAGTTGGTCAAATCTGGACGCGTAACACCAATCAAAAGGCGGAGGCATTTTCGAGTAAGGATTTTTCGCTTTTTTACAAAGAAAACGGCATGCGATTTAGCTTGGGACAACTGCATGTGGAATTGTCGAATAAGATGATCTGGTCACGACTCAAAGATCGTGCCATCGGCATTTCGATTACAACTTCCTTGACCTTATTTTTAGGTTCTCTATTTGTACTGATTTTGTTTCAACGATGGGTCACACGTCATTTGCAAACCATGGCCGAGTTCGCCTTGAAACTGGACCTCGGCAATCTCGATACGAGCTTGCAACTCAATCGCAAGCGGAGTAATCAAGGAGCAGGCTACGACGACGAACTTGACCACGTCGCAAATGCCATCAATCGTATGCAAGAAACCTTAAAATCAGATCTCGCAACACGGCTCAAAATTGAACAAGAATTACGCCTCTATCAAGAAAATCTCGAACAACTAGTGCAACAGCGCACCTTGGATTTAGCAGAAAAAACGGCACTCTTAGAGGCCCAAAACCTAGAGCTCGATGCTTACGCCCGCAGCGTAGCGCACGACTTAAAAAATCCCTTAACCGTTTTAATCGGCATGTCGACTTTACTGAGCTCTACCAACCTACATTTAAGCCCAGACCAAAGAGCCAACTCATTAACGGCCTTACATAAAACGGCCACCAAGATGAGTTCTATCATTGATGCACTATTACTCCTTGCCAGCGTCAGAAAGTCGGGCGATATCCATGTCAAGACATTGGACATGAAAAAAATCGCCACCGAAGCCTGTGAGCGATTGACTGACTTAGCAATACGAAATGACGTGAGTATTTCTTTCGTCGGCGATTGGATTCCAGTCCTAGGCCACGATCAATGGATAGAGGAAGTCTGGATGAACTATTTATCTAACGCGATGAAATACGGTGGCATCCCACCCGTCATCGACATCGGCGCACAACAAATCAACGAGCAGTACGTCAAATTTTGGGTCGCTGATCATGGTGCGGGCATTCCCGCAGCGAGACGCTCTGAGCTCTTCGTCGAGTTTTCTCGACTAGACCCGCATGTCTCCGAGGGACATGGATTAGGGCTATCTATCGTGCAGAGAATTATTCATCGCTTAAACGGTGATGTTGGCTATGAAGATGTGAAAGACGGCGGAGCTTGTTTTTGGTTCACCTTGCCAATGGCTCGCTAGCGTTTCAACAAAGATTCAGTCGCGTCAATTTGCTTTTTTGGAGACTATAATGAAAACACGGCACCAACAAATCGCTAGTTTAGTTTCACTGGCGTTATTCCAAATGAGCGCAGTCTGGGCACAAGAGTCGGTAAAAGAATCAACACCACAATCGGCAACCAAGCTGGCAAAAGAAAATAACGCACTCAATTTCGATA
>Ga0075160_10002597_pt1 | contig 10679 bp, 10 predicted proteins | sample JI91814C2DNA_FD_70969 | JGI IMG/M metagenome (GOLD analysis project Ga0075160, IMG submission 70969) | Wastewater effluent complex algal communities from Wisconsin, to seasonally profile nutrient transformation and Carbon sequestration -... | ecosystem: Engineered > WWTP > Effluent > Algae...
GGTCTGCCGTCAGTTGACAAGGAACCGAGCCCCCTGAGAATTCTGCGCAACCACCTAACGTTCCGCTCGCCGTGGTTCCGAAACAGTCTGCGCGCTGGTCTTGCGCTGGCGCTGGCCGTAAGCGTCGTCTATCTGACCGGTGTGGGCCACGGGTTCTGGGTTGTCCTCGGAACATTGACAGCACTGCGACTTGACGTCCTCGGAACGGGTAAGACCGCTGTCCAAGCGATCCTCGGAACCATCGGTGGCTTCGCTGTCGGAACTGTTTTGATCTTGCTTCTCGGCAACACCCCGTGGGCCCTGTGGATACTCCTGCCCATTGCGATCTTCCTGTCAGGGTTCACCCCTGGCGCGATCTCACTGACCGTCGGCCAGGGGTCGTTCACGGTGTTCGTCATCGTGTTCTACGGCATCGTTGCCGGACCTTCCCTGGAGACGGGCGAATGGCGCGTGGTTGATGTGGGGATCGGGCTTGCGATCAGCTTGATCGTCAGCTTGATGATGTGGCCACGCGGCGTTGCTACCAGAGTCAACGAATCCCTCATTGCATCCGTGCACGCCAGCACCGCGTACCTCGTTGCCGCTTACGAACGCCTCGCCAACGGGCCTTCGTCTGACAAACAGCTTGAAGCGGCTGCAACGGCGGCCGATGCTGCAGTCAGCAATGCCTACGAAAGTTTCGACCTTGCGATCGCGCAGCGCGGCTCTGGCCAGGAACTCGGACCAACGTGGTCGTTCGTCGCAAACGCCGCCGGGCATATCAGCGCCTGCGCCGACCTAGTGGTCTTCCTTGCCACAGTCGGCAGTAACCCGACTGCGGGGTCGAATACCGGCGAGCTTCTTGTGACCTGCGCTAAGCAAGTCCAGGCAAGTGCGGATGCCGCGACCGACAACCTGTGTCCAAGTTTGACGGAGAAGCAAACCCAGGACTACTGCAATCGGCAGGCGTTCACCTCGGAACAGTTCGAACAGCCACAGGTTTCGGGGCTTGGGAACACGTTCGCGCAGTTGGAAACTCAGGTTGATACATGCTTGGCGGATTGGCAAACCGGAGCGGCCACACCGTCTGACGACCCAGTTGGACAGCGGGCGCTGGTCCTCGTGTGGGCTGAGGAATGGCTCATCCACTTGATGTGGGTCACCAGCAGGATTGAGGCCGCAACGACTGCTGATTCAGGGTCGGCATCGTTAATGCCGATCGAGTCCGACAAGGCCACGGCCTGACAACCGTTGTTAAACCCGGCTCAGACCGTTTCCAGAGCTGGGACGAGATATTCCGCAACATCGGAAATGAACGCGGGCGGAGAAGTCTGGATGGGCATCAGGTGAGCCTGGGTGATTCCCACCTCCGCGTATTGAGCAAGCTGTTCTGTCAATTCGCCGACACCATTGGCATCCGGTCGCCCTGAACCGACATAGAGGATCGTCTTTCGGATGGCGTCGTAATCAGTTCCCTGCTCGTCGCAGTGCTCCTTCAAGACAGCCAGTTTCCGCGCGACGGTTTCCGGGCCTTCCGCACCATCACCTGCGAAGAAATTGCAGGCGTTGCCGTATTTGGCGACCAGCCTCAACGTCTTTCGTTCCCCCGTCCCGCCGATCATGATGGGCGGGTGCGGGCGGCTTAGGGTCGCGGGATTGTTCAGGGTCTCGGCAAGCTGGTAGTGGCGGCCTTCAAACGGACCATCGTTGGAACTCCACATTTGCAGCACGATCTGGAGCGTCTCTTCAAGCTGCTCGAAGCGCGAGGCCAGCGGTGGAAAGGGAACACCGAGCGCTTCGTGTTCACGCTCGTACCACGCCGCACCAATCCCCAAGGCCGCCCGACCCTGGGACAAGACATCCAGCGTCGTAACAATCTTCGCGAGTAACCCGGGATGGCGGTAGGTCACTCCGGTCACGAGCAGTTGCAGTTCTACCTTGGAAGTCAGACCGGCGAGATAGCCCAGAGTTGTGTAGCCCTCCAGCATCGGTTCATCCGGTCCCCCGAGCTGCTCCATCTGCAGGTAATGGTCCATCAATGACAGATTCGCGATCCCACCGTCGTCAGCGAGCTGACCTGCTCGCGCAAGTGTCGCCGCGATACCTGCGGGTCCATCCGCGAAGGCGAAGTCCACCAAGTGCACACCAATTTGCATCGTTGCCCCCATCGAAGCTGGTCTACGGCGTGAATCCCGTAAGCAGGCTTCGATCGTAGTACGACATGGGACCGATTCCGCGGGGTGCTGAAAATGAAGGACCCTCGCCACGGAACCGGCGCGGTGCGTGACGAGGGTCGCTCAACTCAGGACAAGTCCCGAGTTACCCCCGGCTCGATCAAGCAGCAGCCAAGATCGCCTTGATCGCTGCCCGCTTCGCAGCCTTTGCAGCCTTCACTTCGGCCTTAAGGGTGGCTCGTTGGGTAGTTGTCGCATCGCGGTATGCCTTGCGTGCGGCTACGCGTTCGGCCTTGGTGGTAGCGGCAGCGCGGGCGGCCTTGTAGGTCGCGCGCTCATCGACCGTAGTGGCCAGGTACTTATCAAACGCAGCCTTCACCGCAGCGCGGTAGGTGGTCTGGATCTCCTGCTTCTGAGCGGCAGTCAGTCCTGACAACCCGTGGCCGTTGTGGCGGTGTCCGGCGCCGAATGAGGATCCAAGTCCGTGCCCGGAACCGCCCTGTGCTGATGCGCTGGTGGCCGCTGCTGGAACAAGCAGGGCCGCACCGCAGACAGAAGCGGCAATCATTGTTCGTGCTTTGCGGGAAATCATGTGGTTACTCCTTGGATCGGCAAGTAGCGGAACGTGATCTCAACCTACGCTTCGCCTGAGTGCCAAGTAAGTCTGTTCTCTACAAGTATCGGTAAAGAAACCCATCCGTTTGTAAAGGTGGTCACCGATCTAGTGGCAGCAGTCACACCGCGCGGCTACTCACCCTCCGCCGGTCGGATCACTGCCACTGGGCATACCGCGTGATGCAGGCACTGGTGAGCGACTGAACCGAGCAACATTGAACTGAAGCCACCAAGGCCGCGGGTGCCGATTACGAGTAGCTCCGCATGGTCGCCGCTCGCAACCTCGGTGAGCACCGCACTCGGGTAGCCCTCAAGGACGGCGCTGGTGACCGTCAGGGAGGTGTCAGTCGGGATGCTCCGCGCGATCGAGTCGTCCAGGACCTTCTGTGCGTGCTTCGCCAACTCCGCTTGATCACCCGCGAGGAACGGCATCGTTCCTGCCAAGCTGTCCGGTGCGGCATACGGTGGCTCCCAAGCATGGACCACGTGCAATCGCGAGCCGACAAGCCCTGCCTGGTGAGCAGCCCACGCCAATGCCCGGTCACTGTCTGGCGATCCGTCGACTCCCACCACGATCGTCGATTGCGGTTCCCACTCCTGTTGCTTGCCAGTAATCACCACCGGGCATGGCGCGTAGGTCGCGACTTCGTCGCTGACCGATCCCAACAACAACCGCTTGAATCCACCGCGTCCACGACGCCCTACGACGATCAGGGACGCCCGATGCTCACGGGCAACTTCGATGATCGAACTAGCGCCATCGCCATCAATGACGTCAACTGTGACGTTGTCGTCAAACTTCGCCGGGATCGTTGCGCTAACGATTTCGGTCAGCATCTTGCGGGTCTCAGCGACCCCCTGCTCGTCACGGTGATGCACGACGGGCCAGGGCCAAACCGGCGCCGGAGCAACAGCTGTCACAGGAACTGGGTGAGTACGAACCAACACCACGCGAAGTCCTACCTGCATCCGGAAGGCATGTTCGGCGGCCCAGAGGAGTGCTCGTTCACTTGCGATCGACCCGTCGACACCAACAACAACTGGACCCGCTGCTGGTTTCGTGGTTGCGTTTGGTTCAGTCATCGCAGACTCCTAGTCGCTTCCTGGTGGCCTACCGCCAGGTTATTCGAAGATCGCGCTGCCCGACCGGCTGGTTGGCACGGGCACTCGAACCCGACAATTAATCGTTCCAGACGGGTACTAAAACCACCAGTGACATAGGTCCCCACGGTACTTTTCTGCCATGAGCCAACACGTTGCGAATCCTCTTCAGTCCGTGAATCGCAAGCGATCCCTGCGAGCCTCTATCGGCATATTTGGCGCTGGCGTCATTGCTCTCGCGGTTTCTGCTTGCGGTGGAGTTGATCAGGCCAATGCGTACACAGACGCCCTCAATTCAATCCAGGTGAAGATCAACTCAGTGGTGAGCGCAACGTCGTCTCCCGAGGCCTACGAAGCCGCACTGAACCAGAACCTGCCGGCGATCCAGTCGGATCTTCAGCAGCTCCAGGCGGCGCAAGGCAATCTCAGCGGCAACTCGCAAACGATCGCGCAGAAGTGCACCACGGATGTGCAACAGATCGTGACCGGACTTCAGTCACTCGAGACGGCTGTCAAAGCGAAGAACGAGGCCGGTGTTGAGGCTGCCCGCACTACTACCAACACCGAGATCGACTCGTTGAAGTCATGCATCGACGAATGGAACGCCAATAACGGCAAGGGCTAAACAAATGAAGAAGGTCCCCACTACGGCAATGCCGAGGTGGGGACCTTCTTCGTTGCGGGCCAACACTTAGCTGGCGAGCGCCTTTGCCTTGATCTGATCGAACTCGGCCTGCGTGATTGCACCAGAGTCGAGCAGCTTTTGAGCGTTCGCGATCTGATCGACCGTGGTTGCTCCGTCTTGATTGACGAGCTGCTTGGCGTACTCAAGTTGCTGCTTCTGCGCTTCTTCAGCCATCTGCTGGTTGCGCTTAGCCATGCCTGGTCCACGCACGATCACGTACACCAGCATCGAGATCAGCGGGATGAACAGGATGAAGATCAACCACAGCGCCTTGGCAAATCCGCCCATGTCGTGGCTGCGGAAGATGTCGAAGATGATGTTGAACAGGATCATGAAGTAGATGATCATGAAGAAGATCACGATCAAGCTGTAGAGAAATTGCCCGAATTCCATTTGAGCCTCAACGTTTCTGATTGGGAAGGGCTGGTTTGCCCAAAACTATTGTGCGGGGAAGCGGTTCCACCCGCCTCTATTGGATCACCAGAGTGTGTCGTCAAACACCCCCGACCCGTGGAACCACGACGTAGTCCGCGAGTCGGAGTTCACGCGTGCGCCGACGAAACTCAGAAGTACGACCTGGCCACAGCGCTGTGACGCGGCCTTCGGCGTCCAGATACCAACTAGAACAACCGCCTGCCGCCCACACGGATTGAGCCAGCCGTTGTTCCATCTCAGCGGTGAAATTTGCGAGTGCCTGCGCTCGGACATCAAGGGCACGATCCGGGTGATCAACAAGATGGCGGGCAATCGACGCCGCATACGCCGCTTGGGCTTCGATCATCACGACCATCGAGTTGTTCGCTAGCCCGGTATTGGGGCCAGTCATGAGAACGAGGTTCGGAAACCCTGGGATGGTCGAGCCAAGGTATGCCGTCGGAGTTGTCGCAGCCATGGAGTGCGCAATCGACCTCCCGTCAGAACCGAAGATGTCAAACAGAATTGAGCGCCGTTGAACTGCGAACCCTGTTGCCATCACCACCGCGTCGAACCGGTGTTCTTGCCGATTGCCGGCCGCCAGCCCGACAGCAATGCCGTCTGCTGTGAACCGATCGATGGGATCCACCACAAGATCGACGTTGTTCCGTTGGAGCGCTGGGTACCAGTCGTCCGACATGATGATGCGTTTACATCCGGCTCGGAATTTCGGCGTCACAAGCCGACGCAATTTGGCATCGTGCACCTGAGCACGAATGTGGTGGCGCCCCGTTCGTTCGACCACGCTCAACAAGCGCCCGTTCTTCGTGAACGTATCCGTGAGCATTTCGCGTCGAACGTACTCGGCCGTCCGCGTTACTGACATCGTGCCGGGGATCCGCGAATAGGTCGTGCGCAACCACTGCGGAATCGCGCGATCTCCCCTGGGAACGACCCACGGGGCCGTGCGTTGAAAGACAGTCACGTGAGCCGCAGCATCAACGATCTCGGGGACAAGCTGAACTGCTGATGCTCCGGTCCCAATGACACCGATGCGCTTGCCCGTTGGGTCGAAGTCCGATGGCCATTGCGCCGAGTGGAAGGTTTCACCCTCGAACGATTCGATGCCACTGATGCGCGGTATCACCGGTTCGTTAAGCGCACCGGAGCCGACGACCAACATTCGCGCCGTGACCGTGGCGCCATCGCCCAACATCAGCAACCAACGCTGCGACGACTCGTCCCAGCGCGCGGTCTTCACGTCTGCCCGCATCCGGAGGTGTGCCGTGAGCCCGAGATCGGTGATGCAATCAGCGAGGTACTGCTGGATCTCAGGTTGCGCCGCGAACCGATCTGACCAGTCTGGCTTCGGCTTGTATGAGAACGAGTACAACGCCGACGGAACGTCACATCGGCAGCCCGGGTACGTGTTGTCGCGCCACACTCCACCGACTTCGGCTGCCCGTTCGAGGATCACGAAATCATCGATGCCCTGCTGTTTCAGCGCTGCCGCTGCACCTATCCCGGAGAATCCCGCGCCGATGATTGCCACTTCAACTGACGCCGAGGAATGAAGCATCGGCGAGGTCACGCGATCAATTATCAGTTGCCGGCATCCATCCGGGTGAAGCCGACCCGGCTCGCTGATGCGTTTGGGTGTATTGGCGCGATTTGGCGTAGTCGCCCTCAGTCCAGCGAGTCGACGAGACGATGCCTAGTCATCAGTCTGACCAACTGATCGAACGGAGTCGAACAATGAAACGAACAACTCGCATCGTGGGGGCAGCAACTGTTGCGCTTGGCCTCACGCTGACATCAGTGGGAACCGCGGCCGTCAGCACAGCTGCGCCTCGCCCCGCCACCGCGCATCGGGCTCTCACGCCTACACAAGAGCAATGTCTTACTGACGCGCTTACTGGCCTGCTCGCCGCGAGAGCGGATGCCCGGGCAGTTCGCAGAGCCGCGCGAGCAGATGCCCGTGCCGCGTACCGCAGTTCGCTGGCACAAGCAGCTGATGTGCGCGATGCAGCACTAGCCGCTGCGACGAATCGTGGAGAGCGAGTCGCTGCGCTTCGGGCTTACGAAACGACTGCGGACAGTCTGCGCCGAACCTTGCGTCAGGCTCGACGGGCAGCCGATCAGGCGCTGAATGCGGCGTATCGGGAAGCACGTGCGGCGTACCGACAGGACCGCAAAGTGTGCCTGGATCCACCGCCAACCAGCTGAGCGCTAGTTGCTCTCAGGTCCACAGCCCTTAAAGCAACGTTGCGGTTCTCCACGCCATTGCGTGAAGAACGGTGGAAGTTCGCCGTATTCGCCGGACTTCCATTTCAGTCCTGACCACTCCAGGTGCAGGTGCTGTTCGGACGCCCGGCACTTGTTGAACTCACCGGACGTACCAGAACATCCGACAGCTCCGATCTGGGTGCCAGCGGCAACCGGACCGGGCTTGACGGTGATCTCCTTCAGGTGCGCGTAGATCGCTTTTGTTCCGTCACGGAACTTGATGACGACGTAGTTGCCGTAGCTACTCGGTGCGTAGGGCGGAATCTTCACAACGCCGTCAGCCATGGCGTACACGGGTTCGCCGATGGGCGCGAACAGGTCCATGCACTTGCCGACGTAGGTGCACGAATGCAGGCCAGCATTGAACAAGTAGTAGGCATGGCCGCCGTCGCGGAAGCGCGTAATCGGAGCAGCGAACGATCCAAGGGTTGGGTGAGTTCCGATGATCGGGGATGCCGGACTTGCGGCCGCGGGTGCTGCAGCGATACCGGCCGCGGACTCCGCGCCGATGCGCGACGCGAGCTCGCCGCCATTGGCTGATTCGAGGCGAGCGAACGTGCTCAGCCAGGACGGCGATGAGGAATTCGCGGCGGCGGGAACCGAGGCGGCGAGGCCTGCTTGCAACGGCTGGCCGTCGGTCAGGGAATCGTTGGCGGCCGAACTGTTGACGCCGGCCAGAGTGATGCCAATTGCCAACAGACCGATGACAAGGGCGTGCGAACGTAAACTGTGGTGCTTCATGTGGATTGCTCTCAATAGCGCTTGAATCGCGCGTCGGGGCTCTTGATCTTCTTCATCGAGGCTAAGCGTGAAATCCGGATTCCTGGCTCGGGGTTAGCGTTATGTGACCCAGCTAACGCAGCAGATTTGCCCAGATAACCGGACAATTGCGAACACATCGACGTCACGCACCACCCGTTCGGCGGTGTCGGAAATCCGGGATCCCTCGTACGAACGTATGAGAAAGCTTCGTCAGCGCTTCAGCTGCTGGTGGCCCCTACGAGAGCGTCCTGCGCTGTTCGCGCGGCAGTCTGGGCAGCTGGACTGTTCCTCCAAGTAGTCCAGCCACCGTCTAAGTTCTTGGCCGCAATCCCATGAGCGTTCAGCAGTTGTGTGGCCACGTGTGCTCGCTGACCGACCGCGCAATACACGAGGTAGTCCGTGCCCCGGAGGTCCTCGATTTCAGCGCGAATCTCATCGAGCGGGGCATTGAGTGCGCCGGGAATCGAGCCCTCGACGAACTCCTCGTGAGTTCGCACGTCCAAGAGCTTCCAGCCATCTTTCTGAAGTTGCTCGATCTCAGACCAGTCGGCGGAGTCCGATAGCCCCGACAACCTGTTCTCAGCGATGTAGCCGAGCTGATTGATTGGGTCCTTGGCTGAACCAAAAGGTGGAGCGTAGGCAAGTTCGAGGTCGATGAGGTCCATGGCCGTCAGGCCCGCTCGCATCGCCGTCGCGATGACGTCAATCCGCTTGTCAACGCCCTCTGCTCCCACGGCTTGTGCGCCGAGAATCGCTCCGTCTGCTCGATCCACCAACAGCTTGATGGCGAGGGTCTGGGCGCCTGGGTAGTAGGCAGCGTGATCATTCGGGTGTGTGTGGATTGTCAAGAAGTCGCGGCCTGCAGCACGCAGTCGTTTCTCGTTCCACCCAGTCGCCGCGGCGCTCTTGCCGAAGACCTTCACGATTGCTGTTCCTTGCGATGCGAGCACCTTGCTCGGGATGCCAGCAATACTGTCGGCGGCTCGGCGACCTTGGCGATTCGCGATGTTTGCAAGCGGGGTCAGCGTGGCACTGCCATCGAACATGTCAATCTTCTCGACCGCATCGCCCACGGCCCAGATCGCTGGGTCGTTGGTTCGTTGTTGGTCGTCGACTTCGATACCTCCGCGTGGTCCAAGCGTTAAGCCCGCATCAGCAGCAAGGCGTCCGTCTGGGCGCACTCCGATCGCGAAGACCACAAGGTCGGCGCTGACCACTCGACCGTCGTCGAGCGTCGCGGTGCCATCCGTAATTTCCGCCACCGAGTGCCCCAGTTCGACCCCCACCCCGTGGCGGCGCAATTCGCGTTCCAACGGCTTGGCCATCTCTGGATCTAGCGGTGCGAGGAGTTGGTCCCCGAGCTCCACAAGGGTCACTTCAAGGCCGGCCTCCTTGAGGTTCTCTGCTGCTTCGAGACCGATGAACCCCCCACCAACAACTACGACACTTTGTGCTTTGCGCACTTCGCTGACCATTCGGTCGAGATCTTCGATGTCCCGAAGAACCAACCCTCGTTCGGCGCCGGGGATCGGCGGAACGATCGGGGCGGCCCCAGGGGAAAGGACTAGCGCGTCGTAGTGGAGTTCATAGTCGACCCCGGTAGCCAGATCCCTGACCACGAGAGTCCGTTCGTTCCGGTTGATTGCAGTCACCTCGTTGCGAACCCTGACGTCGAGGCGGAACCTCTCACGCAAGCTCTCGGGAGTCTGCAACAGCAAATCACCGCGATCGGCGATCGTTGCCGACAGGTGGTACGGCAACCCGCAGTTTGCGAAGGAGACGTACCCGCTGCGCTCCAACACGATGATCTCCATCGACTCGCTGAGTCGACGCAGGCGAGCCGCTGCGGAGGCCCCGCCAGCGACACCACCTATGATCACAACGGTTTTGGTATCGGTCACTGCCAGTTCTCCTGATCGCTTTTGGTAGTTGTCTTGAGTAGTCCGCACCGTTCCTCAGGCGTGAGCGACTGGTTCGGGTGTGGGCGCTTCGTCACGTTGGACGGGACAGGTGCTGACTCCGAATAGGCGGTAGAGGGGGCAGAAGCCGACCGCAGCAGTCACCAGCATCACCGCGGCCACGACGAAGAGCACGATGCCGACAACGCTCGCCGGTCCGGCAAGGATCGCGACAATCACAGCAACGACCGCGATTCCAGCGCGAATCAATCGGTCAATGGAACTTTCGTTTGCCTTCACGACTTCTCCCTAGTTTGGCGTCATGTTCGTGGATACACGATTCAGGGGCGCATCCTGTGTTCGAGTTTGACTATACCCCCGGGGGTATATTAGATCAACCGCAGATGTTCATCAGTTCGGCTTGGAGGTTTTCAGATGTGCAGTCCGGCGACGTGTCCTGAATGTGGAATGGCGAGCTACACCGGGTGTGGTGCTCACGTAGAACAGGTCCTTGCGGGAGTCCCGGCTGATCGGCGGTGCTCCTGCGACTCGTCGAGCAGCCAGAGTCCTCAGAATTACGCCACTTGGCTACCCCGCTGGCTAGGCCAGGGACATGAATAGCTTCTCGAGATCCTCTTGAGTCGTCACGTTTTCAGTGTCCGCCAAACACTGGCGCAAGCCACTTGCGATGATCTGGAAGCCCGCTCGATCCAGCGCTTTGGACGCCGCCGCTAGTTGCGTCACGATCTCTTTGCAGTCGCGGCC
>Ga0075160_10002598_pt1 | contig 10678 bp, 10 predicted proteins | sample JI91814C2DNA_FD_70969 | JGI IMG/M metagenome (GOLD analysis project Ga0075160, IMG submission 70969) | Wastewater effluent complex algal communities from Wisconsin, to seasonally profile nutrient transformation and Carbon sequestration -... | ecosystem: Engineered > WWTP > Effluent > Algae...
TTATGGGGCCGCCAACTGGGTCAATAGGAATCTGAAGAGCATCATTAAACTCTACTGGTTGACCGGGCCCTGCTTGCTTGGAATATTGCAGCATGTTTGGGTCTTCAAGGCCCGCTAAAAAGATGCGTTTTGATGCAGTGTGAGTCGCAAGTACACGAGCAGAAGGTGCAGCAGTATTTTCTAGAATTCCGCCGGTTGTGTAGAGAGTGCGGCCTGACAAAATTGTTGCGTCATTTCTACCGTCCAAAAACACTACTGTGTCGGCGCTTGTCGAGTTGAGAAACGGCACACTAACGTCATTTACTAGATAAAAAATGGTGCCAGCGTCTTCTGTGCGGTATACTTCGACCACTATGCCAGATTTTTCAGTAAGTCTGCACGTAGGAATAGTAACTTGAACGCCTTTTGCGGCGCCGACAGTAACTATATTAACAATTTCACTAGGCGCTGAACGATGTTCTTGGCCCTGATTGTCGGTCCATCTATAGACTACGCAGTATCCATAATCACCAGCTACAATGTCTAAAGTAGGATTGTTAGTGGGCGTACCAACAGCAACTTCCAGCAAAGTGGGCGCTTCGGGAAAAACATTAAAGCCTTGTTCTGCAATTGTTTCACCGTCGTAGGTTTGCACAACTCCACCGCCAATAATTAGATTATTGTTTAGCGAAGCGTTTTGATAGCGGTCTTCTACGACGAAATCAACCTCAGTATTTGTTATGCCCACAAGGCTATAGAATTTGCCGTTGTCTGCCACAAACTTTGTTTTATAGAGAGACGGCACAATAACAATGTCATCGTCTACGTTGTAGGCAGCAGGTACTGTACCCCGTAGCAAGTGACCTCCGGCCACACCTTGACTAACTCGACTTACAACTGTGCCAGTACTATCAACTACATAATAGGTTGGTTGTACTTCAGATGCATAACTAACCAGCAAATAGTGGGAGCCTTGCACAACAAAACATTTTGAAGCCAAATCCACACTGCGTAAAAAACTAGCAGGAGTACCAACCACGCCTAAGCTTGTGGCAGTTGCATACCGAATTCGGTGATTGTAGGTTGCAGCTGCAGAAATTCCATAGTAAAAAGTAAATTGGCCTGCTTCGTTTTCATAACCAGTGATTTTGCTAACATCGGCAATTATTTCAAGCGTTGTTGGGGCTAAAATACTGCCCAACAAATTTGCGGCATATATGAGGTATTTGGCAACTGTGGCGCTGGCATAACTAATCACCAGTCGATTGTTAGAGCCAACAAACATGTCTAGGGCATTGGACGCATCTTGAGATGCAAAAACCACGGGAGTGCCGGGCGTATTGTTTAGGCCCACAGAAATTAGCGTAAGGCGCTGGGCCGGGTTAGTGCTGTTGTAGGCGCAAATAACTTTCGAGCCCACACTCACTGCCTGCATGTTGGCGCCAGTAGTCTCGTAGTTGTTGGTCAGCGTAAAAGCGCCAGAAAGTGTGCGGGGCGCAGCCACATTAATTCGCTTATAAAGTATGTCATTGCCGCTTCCATACAACAAATAAACAACATTGCCAATGTTTGTAAGCTTGGGAGTACGCGCATTGGCGGCCACTAGCAAGTCGGAGGCAATCATTGTCTGCGTAACTTGGTCTTGCACGCAGTAACGCACTTCATTAGTAGTGGTATTGCGATAGACGAAAAACTTCAGCCCTTCAATTAGCAGCATGTCCAACTCTGCCGCACTATAGGCATTATTAAGCACTGGCCAGCTGGTGGGAAAAACTGAATAAACGGTACCTTTGGCCTGCATAGTCTGCAAACCTTCGCTAAAACTGTACAACTTGCTGGAATCAAACATGAGGAGTTCGTCTTTGAACTTTGTAAGATGTTCGGCGGTAGTAATGGTAGCGCCATCTGTATTTTGCAGCAAAACACGGTCGTAGCCGTTGCGTTTACGAGCACTATCAAGTGTCTCAAATACTACGTTTTCTGCCTTCCGTAGCATCCCAAACACTTGCTGTTTTTTATCCTTTTTAGTATCTAGGCCTTGCCCAAATGCCAGAGGAATAAGCTTTTTATTTAGCATTTGTCCTCGTTAAATTATGGACCAACGGTCGATGCCGTTTGTAATTAGCCACATGCCGCCGTAATTGCTGTTCAAAGACTGTGATAATGCACCATCAATTGTGTCGGAGCCATCTGGCAGCACAGTAATTGCAAATGTTTCGCTGTTACCAGTTGCATCTTTAATTACAAACACCCTACCAGCACTAATTGCACTAGCAGAAGGGAGTGTGATGGAGCGTGCTGCAGATGTGTCTACGGCCAACACTACTTCTGTGCTGGCAGGCGTTAGCACAACGTCTGTAGAGATTGGATTGTACGCAATGGTTTCTAGGGCTGATGGCGTACTAACAATGCTTCCGCCAGACGTTAGTTGAATTGCAGTACCACCACCAGACGTATAGTATAAATCTCCAGCAAAGCTAAACACACTCATTGCGTTGGCTGCGCCAGTGAGGGTGGCTAATTGCTCTTCCAACTTAACCGACATCAAACCAAATGCACGAAAGTCATTAAAATCTAGGTCCGCATTAATGTCTAGACCAGCAGTCTTAACGCGAGTACCTTTGCCATCGGAATGGTCGTGGCTGTCAATTTGCTGAAAAGCTACTGTATTTTGTTCAGCAAACAACGGGCCCAGTGTAACAGATGGTACCGGCAACTCGAGATACATAAAAGGTGTAAGAGCCATTAGCAAGCCTTCCAATAATGTTTATAAGCATCGTGCCTTGTTTTAAAAGTCCCCAAATATTTTCTAGGACTTGCTCCAGGCTCTCTTAATCTATATAAACCGCTTGCACTGGAGAAATTTATTTGTGGCTGTTTTTTTGTATTAAACGCACCGCGTTTGAGTTTTCGATAAGCTTTGTATGCTAATCTTACTGTTCTATAGTTTCCCACACACACACGCTCTTTATTCAAAACAACTCGAAGCCTATACTCGCCGGTAGCTCGACGCGCAATTTGGCAATCTATAGGCATCCATTTATATAATTTTCTGGATTGAGAAATCTTAGTTTTTGTAGTTTCGTGAAGTTTTTTGTTTTTTCCTCCAGAGTCTAGATTATATCCAGCAGGAGATAGTGAACCTAACTTGGCAATGTAAAATTGCTCAGCACTATTCAATTGCCCAACACTTGCACACTCTAAAAGCACTTCAAGCTTAAAATTTTTAGCACCATATTTCCTAACAGCTTTACCAATGAAAGTCTTATCGCTCTTATGACCCTTAAAACGCTTTTCGGCAGTGTAGGTAGTTTGTCCCACATATTTTTTACCGTTTATAGTGTTTGTTAATAAATAAATCTGCAAAATAATCTCACTGTAAAAAAATTAAAAAACCCACAGATTAACTGTTACTGGGGCACTGCTTTGTAGCGTTAAAAATGCTCTACTAAGTTCTTTAGACGGTTCCCAAATATCGCAAGTCGCGTTTTTGCCGACTACAAGCCAACCAATTGGGGGGCGTTGTAATTTGTGCTCTACTTTATTCTCGCCTGCTGCCAGCACCACACCAGTTAGTAAAGTGCCGTCTAAAGTTGGGTTGGACAGTAGCGGAGCAAAAAACTCTTGCAACTTAGATTGCAGTTGCGTAAGTTCGGCATTCTCAGAAGTGAAGCGTTTAAAGTCTCTAAGCATTATCCATTGCCCACTACAATAATGTCGGTATCTTCTGCATAAACATCAGTCACACTTGCGGGTTCGTTTGCATCTCGGCCCGCTGCCATAGACACGATACGTTGGTGCATTGCTTCTTTTTGGGCCATGAGCACGCTAACGTCTGATTCTTCTTTTTGCATCATTTTGATTGCCGCATCCAACACCACATATTCGCCGTACTGGTTTAAGTCGTCATATTGGTCAGCGTCATCGACGAGTTTTGTTAAAGTAGGATAGTAAAAGATGCGAAATTGCAGGGCCTGGTCGGGAGTACCGTTGAAACGAATGTTTGAACCCACTAGCCGGTATTCCATGTATGGCAAACCAAGCATGTTCCAAGCATAGGCGTTTTGCTGCTCGTTGCGTCGATTGAAATTAAAACGTTTTACAGTTGCCCATTGCCCATTAGGGCCTCTACGAGTGTCCACGCCACGTAGTTTGTAAAAATCTGCAGGTAGGGCATAGGATTGGGAGGTGTCGGAAGTAAATACATACTCATTCATCACGTAGTCTTCACAGTACGCAGCAATAAGCAAATCGTGAAGCTCTGCCAATGACGCATTAATATAGCCAGTAAGTTCCGAGTCTTCAATAAAGTCGGAGTTTTCTTGGTCGGCACGTTGACGTGCTTGAGTTTTAAGCTCGAGTAGAGTTACCACAGCATTCCTTTAGCAAAATTAAAGGACACCTTTCGGTGCCCAATCGACTAAATTAGTCTTCTTCTTCGGAATATTTGCCGCAGAGTTCCATCATTGCATCAAATGCCTCTGCCACTGCTTTGGGGCTTTTAGATTCCAAAGCACTTAACAGTTCTTCTGCAGCGGACTCCTTGGCCACGCTGTCATCAACTTGGTCGCCCATTTCATTCTTAGGGGCCTCAGATTCAGCATCTGGCTTCCCCTCGGACATGCGGGCCACAATCAATGCAGCAGGCTTTTTCTTGTCTGACATAATCATACTGCGTGCCTATTATCGTTGAACGCTGGAGTTTTTGAGGTCAATTTTCAAGCGAAGTGTGGTGCCGTTGGCAGGGTCTGCGGCAACACCGGAACCGTCTACAAATTCAATAACAATTGTTTTTGCAGCAGCAACGTCTTGCGAGCGAATAACCATGCCACCCAGAGCAGCAGGGGAGCCTGCAGCCAACTGACGCGACTGCGACACTTGCAACAAGTCCACATATTTGTCGCTCAAAGTAATTGTGTAGTTGCCCGTGGAGTTGCGCGCAATAGATGCAACGCCCAGGCTTTTGGATGCCGACAAAGTAGGTGCGCCTGCAGCCCCAATGGCCACTTGAGCGAAAAGTGCCTTTACTTCTTTAGTTAGTGCCTGATAACGATTAAAGTTTCTGTTAGCCATTTGGCTGTCCTTTAGGCCTGGAATCTGTTTAGTCTGGAGTCTGCGAGATTGCAGCTGCAGCATTGGCCTACACATGTACATTTGTTAGGCAAGGGGAGATATAAACTATAAAGGTCTTAGTTAGAGCAGTTATGGGAGGTTTGGGGCTTTAATATGCCTTATAAGGTATGATAGTGCGGTAAACTATGCTCTATAAGGTATATTAAAGTCACAAATTATAGGCAGTTTTTGTGACTATTGCGACAAAATATGTCCCAATACCCCTAGTGCTGTCGCAATTCGGGCTAGAAAAATGTCCATGGCTGAGCGCGACTTCAGCTACGTGCGTACTAAGGTTCAACAGCGCGATTTATTAAGGTAGTGGTTTAGTCCTAGCCACACGCCATGACACCCTTAAAAAATCTCAGACCCTTACAGTCCTACATTAAGTCCTTAGCAATGCGTCTGGACTCTGTGATTACCCTTGTGTTCGGCACCGAATATTATCTTCATCTGCGTGTCTCTAGCAGCTCAGGTCATACACCTTGGTGGGCTACTTACCATTTCTACTGCAGCTTTCCACGCCGCATGGACACTTATAATTTGACACAATTCCGCGTAGTAGTCAAGTAAAAAATGGCTTAATTAAGTCCACAAACCCATAACTTTTGGCCCCATCCAAAAATCTTATATAAAGGCTCCCATTTACTCCATCTTTTACTTGCTAAAAATCCGCTCTCCGTTTGCAACTTCTCAGTACCATATTGGACATATTCTGCCTCAGTTATTTGCGGCGGCTTTAGTTTGCGGCCCATGGCCCGATGCATACGCAATCCTTTTGAGTGCAAATAATAAAACCAGTTCAAACTATCGGCCTCCAGCTGTTTAAACCCGTTGTTTGCATAGACTTTGCCTACCGATATGTGATTGTCACTTGCAGACACAACATGAGTAGCAAGTTTATGTGCCCGAATATGTTGTTTGGCCATTTTGAGCATTTTACCAAATAGTCCGTAACAGTTAAAATTATAGTTGGTGCAGAACCTGCTTAATTCTTGTTGTCCTTTATATTTGCCTGCCATATAGGGACGAAATCCCATAAAAGCAACGACTTCATTAGATTCATTGCGAGCCACAATCGCCCAACTAGAGCGCCCATAGCCATCCATATGGTATTTATTGCAGAATTCTCGGTGCGTAGAGGGGCTTTGCACTATCTCGCAGGTAAATTGAGCAATTTGTTGGGCAGCGCCTAGGCCCAGTCTATGCCGTATCATTTGCTTTACAAGTTCAGGCTTTTGCAAATATTGGTCTTCAAAAATTCTCATACCCTGAAGGCCAAGGGCTTTAAATTTTGCAAATCTGGCAGCTTCGTTAGCTGCAGTTGCTCTAAATTTACTACTATGCCAAACAAGTCCATCATATTCGATGAAAAAGTTTTTACTTGGTACATATAAGTCGATTTCAAATCCAAAATCTCTATGACTAACTAATACTTCTATGCCCAGGCCTTTAATATACTCGGCCAACTCTAGCATGGGTTTAGACACTTGATTCGAACACTTGCTACATTTGGTGCTGAGACCGAGTTTCAAACTACTGGTACTAATTTCCGCAGTAGTTCCACAATTACACTGGCACGTCCAACCTCTAGATTTGCCCACTCCAGCGCGAGCTAATACTGTCCACTTTCCAAAAGTCTGTCCCGCAAGCTCTACCCGATTGTGGGCTGGTTGTCCCGGCTTACCCCCTTTAGCAATGAAAGGCTTAGGAACCATGTGAGAGCAAATATCATCTAGCCATTTTTTTCTCATCGCAGTCAAATAAGCGCCTTTATCCTGTTGTTGAAAATCACTTCTGTGGGTGTATTTTTGTGCAATCACACTACATTCAACTTTGGTAAGGGCATTATTACCTCGTTTTATGGCAACTAAAGGTAATTCTCCGATTTTTTGCTTATGACGACAATAAAATGTGTGCAAATGCGGAAACAGTTTACGCAATTCTGCAAATGTTTTTAGGTCATTGTTGGCGATAATTTGTTCAAAATAAGTTAAATTGTATTTCATATACTTCTACTGTATCAGAAATGGGGGAAAAAGCAAGGAAAAAGATGCCGTGGAGGCATTATTTAGGCAAAAAAAAGCCCAAACATTTCTGCTTGGGCCTCAAGTAACTAGTTAATAATACTAGCGAAGTTTGATATTACAATTCCAACCGGGCGCGCGGCAGCCCAATTGGGCATAGTAACCGACTCTTACCTCTACCGCATCCGCTGCGTTCTCACGCAACATTTTCATGCCGTCTGCATCCAAAATCTTGGGCGCTTTACCGAGAGAGTAAAGTTTCCAAGTATCAAGTTGGAGCATGAATGCACGACCTGCAGGACAGTTTTGGTCAGGAATAACCTTAATGGGTCCACGAGGTCCGTTAACCACAATGCCACGGAAACCAACGTCAGCGTTAACTTTCAAGTCAACATACTGCACTTTGCTTCCAAGAGCCTTTTCAAGGTCTGCGAATTCTGCATAGTTCATCATGCAGTGAGTGGGCTTAGCGCCTTCACGCGCAGTACGAGAAGCAGCAGCAATAAGTCCTTCTTCAATCGGCATAGCCGAAGCATCAAAACGAATTCCGCCCAAACGAGTGCTGTCTGCAGTACGAACAACGCCGAAGAAAGGAGTAGCAGAAGGAGCAGAGTCCGGCACCCATGCACGCAAGCCTTTAATCATTGCATCGTAGTTACCTTCAACAACGATGTAGTCGTTTTGTGCAATTGCAGCAATACCTGTAGACAAGTTAGCGGAAGTGGTGATTTGGCCGAGGTCGCGGTCAACGCCAACAATCGTCAAAGTACCTGCTCTTACAGACCCGCCGCCGTCAGCTGCCGAAGTTTGCAACTTCTGACCGACTTCGAAGTTAGTAATGTCTTCTACTTCCGTAAGTTGCAAAACAGTGGTGGCAAACGACGAATTCGCCACTTGACCAATGCTACCCGAACCATTACGGTACATAGCAATTGCAAGTTGGCGAGTGGCAGCTTGAATAGCTCCATCGATTTCAGTTGTTGCGGCTTCCATGAAGGCGTTTTGATTGCCTTTCGAGGCCTCAAGTACTTCGTTCGAAATGCTAGCAAGCGAGTAGAAAGAATTACGTGTGAGTACGAAGTCTTTTAACTGCGAGTTAGTTTTGTTAGCTTGAGCAGTTGCGAAAACTGCGCTTGCACCCTGGGGGTTACCAAAAATGATTGGAATCGGCAAGTTTTTACCACCGAAAGATTCCATTTTGGGCATCAAGGCCAGCAACGGGTTATCTGCATAAACCATGTTTTCCACACGGTCAGCAGTGTAGTGCTGCTTAAGTGCAGCTGCGAAAGTTGTTACATCTAGTGACATATATAGGGTCCTTAAAAATAGTTAAAAAATGTTAAAGTTTAGTGGCATGTGGGCTGGCTTTAGTCGTTCCAACGAATCAGCTTTGCAGCTTCTGCTTTGGATTCTTCATCGCTTAGTAATTTGGCAGCTGTTTTGGATGCTTGTGCTGCTTGAGCATTGGAAAGGGTAGGTGACGACTTTCCTTTAGGGGCCGCAGGTGTTGGCGCTTGCGGTGCAAATAGTTTTTTGACTTTCTCGCGGTCTACCAGCTTTTTGGCTTCTTCTAGCAGGTATTCTTCAACTATATCACATGCTTCTTTGTTAGACAGAATTTCACCAGTCTTTTCGTGGTGAAGGTCAATAACATCAAACACTTCGCCTACATAGTCGTGTGCGCGAATAAGTTCGTAGTCAGCAGTTGTGTTGACAAAATCAGTTAATTGCGCCTTAAAAGATTCAACGGCAGTATTTACGCGCTCTTCTTGCTCTTTTTTCTCTTTTTCTGCCATTTTGCGTTCAAATTCTTCAATGCGTGCAGTCATTTTCTTTTCGTATTCGTTTTGCACCATGTCGGGAGTGGGTTTGCCATCATTCAAAATCAGTTGGGCTAAGTCTTCCAACTTAATTCCCTGCTCTTCCAGCACCTTGAGAGTGTCTTTTTTAAGGCGTTCGGGCATTGCCTTATACTTCTCTACATCGCCTTTTTCGGCTTCAAATGCCTTAAGACGTGCTTCCATTTCTTGCAATTGATTGGCTACTTGGGCTTCACGGTGACGAAGTTGCTTCTCTTTGCGGCTAAGGGCGGCAAATTTTGCAGCAAACTTTTCATCAGGAGCTTCGCCAGGAGGCGGTTCAGCAGGTTTTTCGGCCTCGGTAGCAGCGAGTGCGGCTGCGGCAATTTCTTCCGGCGTGCCTTCCGCCACTACTTCTTGCACTTCTTCGGCGCCAGTTTCCGGCGTGTTTGTGTTTTCCATAAGTTTTCCTTACTTTTTGCACCACACATAAGCGTGTGGGGCGGTGATTGGCCTCACCTGGGCATATATTAAGCTAAATTATTCTAAAGGCGGTACTACGCCTTCGGGCGGTTGTTCAATGGGCGCTTCCAGCTGCGGTACTTGTTGTGCGGCCTGCGATGCGGCAGCCAAGTCCACTTCTTGACGTTGTTGCTCCAGCACTTGCTGCTTAGATTGTTGTAATATGCTTTGGGCATCCTCAATCCAGCGTCTAAACAACTCTAGTCTTTCTTCGGGTGCGTTTGCATTCTTATACATTAAGTAGGCTTGTTGCATCTTTATCAACCCAAGGTCCAAATTTTGATATGGTTCGGGGGTTTGATAGTCGCCATCGTCAATCATAAGTTCAATTGCACGTTCAATGTTTTCGAGGCCTGCATTATTGAAATTGTAATACTGCTGGAGGTCGGGAAAGTCGAGTAGCTTCATGCCGTCTTCTTTGCTTATAAGACCTGCACTCATAAGTTCTTGCACATCTTGCAATCTACCTGCAGGAGACTTGGACAACGCACTTACTGGAAAAACTTGCATAATATACATGTCTTCTTCCATGTGCACGTCTTCCCAATCAAGCAATTCCATGCCTCGCTTGCCTTTAGTCTTTACTTTATACTCGCCAAATTCTTCGTGAATTTCTTTGCCTAGGTCTATTAGCATTATGGCGGCTTGCATAGCAGTTTGTTCGTCACGTTGGCCAACAGTCATGAAACGTTCTGACTCAATGTCATTAAACTCTCTTAGGGCCTTACCAGAGTTAAGTCCTTGCGGCTTCGCAGCCATTGCGGACAACTGCGAAACTCCAATTACTTCAAACGCCCTACTGTAAAGGCGGTCTAAGTGGCTGAATAATTCAGCAGGAATAGTGCCTAACTTACCTTCAATAGGCGGTTGGCCCACAAACTTAATAATGCCACCAATCTTATTGTTGAGGTGGCTTTCGATAATTTTGCTGGAGGCTTCAATAAAAATTTTCGGCACAGATACAAGGTGCATCGAAATTTGTATAGTCCGTAAAATTTTATTAATTTCTAGTTGAATGCCTGTAAGCTGTTCAGCAATTCCTTGGCCCCAAAATCCAACAGGTCTTACAGACCAACGCCAAAAAAGGAACGGAAAATAGTCTTTATCATATTGCTCACTGTGCAACTCAGCCTTATCGAGCACAATTGCATGTTTGCCGTCGTCGGCATCAGGCCCACTGCGGAGTTTCCAACTCTCAATCACTTGCAGCATGTCGCCGTCACGTTTTAGTTGCGAATT
>Ga0075160_10002599_pt1 | contig 10678 bp, 7 predicted proteins | sample JI91814C2DNA_FD_70969 | JGI IMG/M metagenome (GOLD analysis project Ga0075160, IMG submission 70969) | Wastewater effluent complex algal communities from Wisconsin, to seasonally profile nutrient transformation and Carbon sequestration -... | ecosystem: Engineered > WWTP > Effluent > Algae...
AGCTGATCGGGACGAAAGAGAAAGCGCTTACTCCAGCTCGCCACATGCATCGGGCGCCCTTTGAATGTGACCGTATCACCAATAGGGCAGAGTGCTTGCTTAAGAGTGATGGTCTGATCGAGAGCCTCGCGCATCTGGTCAAACCAGACGACCTTGAGACCTTCTGCCCGTTTGATAGTGCCTGTATCAGGGGCGAGTTTGCCAGCCAGCATCTTAAGGAGAGTAGTCTTGCCACTGCCATTGGTGCCAGCGAGACCGAGCTTGAGACCAGGTGCCAGGATAATATCCAGGTCCTTAAAGAGTGTACGCGAGACACCGTTCTCGGTATAAGTCTTGGAGATACCTTTGCCCACCACAAGCTCTTTGGTACGTCTATTGCTTGAGGTAAAATCAAGAGCAGCAGCCAGCTTTTGCGAATTACGAAATTTAACTTCTTCCAGCTCGTCAGCCAACTTACCGGCTTCTTTGATACGGCTCGAAGATTTGGTCTGCCTCGCTCGGGCTCCCCGCATAAGCCAGGCCACTTCACGCCGCATCTTGCTAGCCAGTGCCTTTTGCTCATTAGCCTGAGCACTTTCGTATTCTTCTTTGGCCAGGACATAGTCGTGATACTGCCCTTTGACCGAGAGGAAGCCATTTTTGTAAAAAGAGTTAAGCTCAATTACACGGGAGGCAATGTTTTCGAGGAAGCTTCTGTCGTGGCTGACCAGCATAAAACTAAAGCTGGCGTTGCGCAAAAATTCTTCCAGCCAGAGCACACCGCTCAAATCAAGGTGGTTAGTAGGCTCATCCAGTAGCAAAAAGTCAGGCTCTTTAACCAGCTCAGCGCATAGTGCCAGTCTTTTGATCCAGCCACCTGAGAGTGTGCCCACTGATAAATCCAGATCGTTAAAACCCATTCGGGTCAAAGTTGCCGCTGCTCTCGCTGACATGATGCCAGTCTCATCATGGTCGCCTTCTACCGCCTTAAGTGAGGCAAGGACAACATCATGGACCCCTAGAGTTTTATCAAAACTATGATACTGCGGCAAATAAGCCACTTTAAGGTCACGTCTTTTGACTACTGAGCCGTCATCTGGCTCCACCAGGCCAGCCAGAATTTTGAGCAAAGTAGACTTACCGGAGCCATTTGGTCCAATAAGAGCGACCTTTTCATCGTCTTCGATGCTAAAGCTTATCTCTTTAAATAAAGGTCTGGCACTATAAGATTTGGTCAGAGACTGACAAGTTACAAGGGGTGCGCCCACTATAGATTCCTCAAGACAGCCAGAAGTGGCTCAGTAAGTGGCGTTGAACGCCTGGTTTTATCATCGGTCAGGACGATGACTGATTCAGCAGTGCTGTAGCAGGTGTCATCCATAAATATCGCCTGACCAATACGAAAGGATGAACGACCTATAGAAAGGATTTTGGAGCCAATGCAAGCTGTGCCGGGAAAATTCATTTCTTTTAAATAATCCAGGGTGATTTTGGCAATAACAAAATTGAGACCGTCTCCGGCAAAATGCGAGCCGTCTGCCTTAAAGAGAAAATCCACTCGGCCAGACTCAAAGAGTGAGCAGTAAACAGCGTTATTGATATGCCCCTGTTTATCAGTGTCACCATAGCGCAATTGCACCTCGGTCCAATATTTGTAGGCCGATTTGTCAGTATCACATACGGTGCCACGCAGGCTACCGGGCTCAGCGCTCATAATTACTCTATGCTCCTATCTCCCCAATGTTAGCAAAGATGGTAAATTTAAAAGGCAATTACTACGTTTTCGCAGCTATTGACAACCACCATTTGAGGGGCATCCATGCGTATACTTCCCGGCAAACCGTACCCCCTGGGCGCAACCTGGGACGGTCTGGGAGTCAACTTTGCAATTTTTTCAGAAAACGCCAGTAAAGTTGAACTCTGCTTATTTGATAGCCCCGAGTCACGCTATGAGAGCAAACGCATCGAGCTGACCGAGTACAACAACCAGATTTTTCATATCTATTTAAAGGATATTCGCCCCGGTCAAGTCTATGGCTACCGTGTTTACGGTCCCTATGACCCCGAAAAGGGACTTAGATTTAATGGCAACAAAGTCTTGCTCGACCCTTATGCCAAGTCAATTGTGCGCACTGAGACCTGGGACGACAGTCTCTTTGGCTACGAAGTAGGGCATGAAGACGATGACTTGAGCTTTGATGGCCGGGACTCAGCCCCTTATGCGCCCCTGAGCGCAGTTGTAGACCAATCTTTTACCTGGGGCAACGATACTCCGCCCAACACTCCCTGGCACGAAACCATCATCTACGAAGCCCACGTCAAGGGCATGACCGCCCTCCATCCCGATATCCCCGAGGAGCTGCGCGGCACGTATGCCGCTATCGCCACCGAGCCGGTCATCCGCCACCTCAAAAAACTTGGCGTAACAGCTCTTGAATTAATGCCAATACATAGCAGAAGCGACAATCAAAATCTGGTGGCAGCGGGTCTCAATAACTACTGGGGTTACAACACTCTGGGTTATTTTGCCCCGGACTTGCGCTATTCGCACTATAAAGGTGCCACCAACGAAGTACGCGAATTTAAAATGATGGTGCGCGCTCTGCATGCCGCTGGTATCGAAGTAATCCTTGATGTGGTCTACAACCACACTGCCGAAGGCAACCAGCTTGGTCCCACTCTTGTATTTAGAGGTGTGGACAATACCAGCTATTACCGCTGTGGTGGAGAAGACACCAGCCGCTATTACATTGACACCACCGGCTGTGGCAATACTCTCAATATGACTCACCCCAGAGTCTTGCAACTGATCATGGATAGCTTGCGCTACTGGGTCCTGGAGATGCACGTCGACGGCTTTAGATTTGACCTGGCATCAGCCCTTGCCCGTGAGCTATACGAAGTCGATAAGCTCTCCTCATTTTTTGATATCATCCAGCAAGACCCGGTGATATCTCAAGTCAAGCTCATAGCAGAGCCCTGGGATCTGGGCGAAGGCGGCTATCAAGTCGGCAACTTCCCTGTACTCTGGACTGAATGGAACGGTCAGTACAGAGACACCATGCGAGCCTTTTTTAAAGGTGACCAAGGTTTGCTTGGTCAAATGACCACAAGACTGGCTGGCAGCTCGGATCTCTATGCTCATAGCGGTCGCAGCCCCCACGCCAGTATCAACTTTGTCACCTGTCATGATGGCTTTACCATGCGCGATCTGGTCAGCTACAACCAGAAGCATAATTTGCTCAATCTAGAAGACAACCGCGACGGCGAAAGCAACAACCACAGCTGGAACTGCGGCGTGGAAGGCGAAACCGACAACCCTAAAGTCAACGCCCTGCGCATGAGACAGAGACGTAATTTGATGGCTATTTTGATGCTATCGCTTGGTGTGCCCATGATCTCGGGCGGCGATGAGATGGGTCGCACCCAAAAAGGTAATAACAATGCCTATTGCCAGGACAACGAAATAAGCTGGACCAACTGGGACCTCACAAGTGAAGAAGAAGACTTCCTGCATTTTGTGCAAAAGCTAGCAGCCATCAGACATTCACAGCCAGTCTTGCGCCGTCGCAAATTTTTTAAAGGACAGGTACTGGAAGCGATTCAGGAAGGACACAATCAGATCAAAGATATTGTCTGGCTCAATCCAGATGGTACTGAGATGAATGAAAAAGATTGGACCGATACTAAGCGCCTCAACTTTGGTGTGCTCTTTGAAGGCTCCACCATAGACGATACCGATGAAGACGGCAGACCGATTGTAGGCAACACACTGCTTTTACTCTGTAATGCCAACTGGGAAGATATCAGCTACGCTCTGCCACCAAATCAAGTCTCACAATACTGGCGCATGTTTGCCCCCCACCGTATGGACAAAACCTGGAAGCTGCATTTTGAGACATCAAACAAATTGAGCTCAAGCTGCTGGCCATTGCAGTCGCAATTTTTGATGGAAGGTCGCACACTGGCTCTGTTTGAGCTGGTGGATAAAGACCAGCAGTAGATATTAGCGCTGCTCTAGCTGTTTTAGTTGTTTGCGCAAAGTATCCATTTGCGGTCCAATACTGGGCTTGACCAGACTGTAGCGCAGACCACTAAACAATCTAAAATCAAAGCCGCTCAGCCCAGGAGCACTGTGGGCGCCCCAGTTCCATATAGGCTCAGCGCGCACAAAAGCATCAAGACCAGGCAGCTTTTTTACTGAGACCGGTCTGGCTAGCTCAAAAGCTCCGATGATTGAGCTATTGCTTATGGGCGGTATAGCTGTATTGTTTCTATAATTATTGACCAGCGTACCAGTGGATGTCATCGTCCATCTGTCTTTGCGCAATACCAGGCCAATGGTATAAAAGGGATCGATTTCACGTGTGGCGCCCTGAAAAATATTGCGACTGCGCATTTGCAATTGAGTATTAAAAAAACCAATAGCATTTGGTTTGAGCACCCGAGTATAAGTGATACCAGGCAACAAATCGGCTTGATGCAAATTAGCAGCTTGAAACAACTGTCTCACTTGAAAGTTTAACTGCAAATTTGATTTGTTATCTATGGGCAAGTCATGCTGGATGCCCCCTGAGACAGAGTGAAAGGTAGATTGATTGAGTCTAGGGGTATTGGCAAAAACATCTTTGAGCATAAAGTAATTGGCATAGACATTTGTCCGAGGCAAAATGTTATAGCCGAGCGTGACGTTAGGCAAAACACGAAAAGCATAATCTCGTTTAGGTTGCCTGGCATTACTAAAGACATTACTCTCAAAACGTTGAGAGACTTCGGTAATACTACTGAAATACATTTTGGCAGGCAGTGTTTCCAGTGCTTTTAGTTTGAAATTTGAAGTAAACAAACTGCGCTCATCACCAATGTGAGTCGGTGTTTGATCAGTTGGACTGATACTGGGATCTGGCAATCTCACTGCTGCCAGTAAAACAGCATTGTCAGCACCATATACAGGTGCTGGAGTATGCAGCGAGATAGGAGCTAGACCCTGGGCATGACAGGGTAACTGTAAGGCGAGAGCGACAACTAAAAGACAAGTGTGATTTTTCAACTTAGTGCAAACCCTTGTATAAATCGGGGCTTACATAAAACTGCTCAGCACTGGGACTGGCGCTATCAAGCGCTGCTTGAGACTTGAGTAGAGCCTTTAGTAATTTTTTGTCAAATGCGCTATCACGCTGCCAATTACCCAAATAATATGGACTGGCAAGCATAGACGTAAGTAAAAATGAATTGGTGGCAGCAGTGGACTGCCCATCTATATCATGCAAAACCACTTCTTTGCGCGCCAAGCCATCTGCCGGTAGTACTTCTTGCCGAGTAGGTCGGTGATCATAAAAACGAAATTCTTCAAATGGCTTGATATGCCTGTATTTTTTGCCGCTAAAAAAAACAATCTCGTGGCTTGAACAATTAAGTAAGCTGAGGCTTGAAGCATCTTGAGCCAGAACAAGAAAAAAACGAGAATGGGCTTTTGCTTTAACAACTCCCAGAGACGTCAAAATATCAATATCTTTGGGCGGACAAATTAAAACCGACCCTGACTTTAGCACTATGGCACCAGAGGAATCTTGCGATAACGCCCCCTCACCGACATAAAAGATAGGTCTGCTTTTATGGCTAGCGCCAGATGCTAAAACATCTGAGTCTGTAAAAAAGAGATATCTATCTGCCAGTCTTATTCTGCTTTGAGCCACCTGCGCAAGACATACAGGTGAGGAGACTAAAAACAACCAGGCAATAAGCAAAACTAAAAGCGCTGGAAGATCATTTTTAATAGACAAAGAGGCACTACATGAATGATAGGCAAACCTATCAAGCATTTCCTATTTTTAACCAAGTAAACTATTATACAAACAAACCCGTTAATTAGAGGCACACATGGTTAAACTTGCACACCTGCTTGCTGGGGCATCACTATTATTGATGCTAGATCAACCGGCACTGGCTCAAGGTGGAGATCCTGTCCCTCCCCCCACTCCCACTCCCACGCCCACGCCTCAGGCTGTCCAGCAGGCTGTGCCTCAGGGTCCAAGCTTTATTCAAATCATCCAACAGCAACAACAAATTCAAAACGCCACTCAAAATTTGCAGTTTCCTTCTTATCTGCAAGCCAATCCCACAGTGACACCACTGGATCAGCGCTCAGGACTGGCTAATCAAGCCACCAAGGTTATAAATTTAGAGCCCACCAGTCTAAAAATAACTACAGTCACTGCACCAAACATAGTCAACTCAAACTTACTTGCTCCGACACAAGTGACAGGTCCTCAGACCAACCCCAAAATGGACTTTAGTGGTCTATCCACCTTGCTCAATAACCTGCAAAAAGGTAGCGAGCCCAAAGTGGCGCCTGTTTTGGTCTCAAATGATTTTGTCGGTGAACTGACCACCAAATTTATCAACTTGCCAAATCTAACAACGCCTCAGGACAGACAAAAATCTTTGCTTGACTTGAGCAGCAATTTTACTAAATTGCTCCAACTTGGTCTTTTGCCTGAGTCAGCCCGGGACGATTTAAACAAGCTGATAGAAATCGCCAACAACCCCAATCATCCCTCCATCAAAACGCAAGATACCACCACCGCTCGCTTTTATATATCCAATATCTTGATAAAGCTCTCCACTAATGTAGAGGGTCTTAATATCAAAGGGATCACTCTGGCGTCTATCAACGCGCCTGATAGCGAGACTTTTAAAACAATCAGCAATATCAATAAGGCCACGCTTGAGCGAAATCAAAAGCTTTTAGCTGTAGCCGAAACCAACGTCAAAAGACAAGATGCGCCACTGACTGTAGCCACTAAGGCCATAAGTAACGCTGCCAGTGTGGTAGTAGCAGCCATCACTACTGGCGGTGGCGCACCAGCCAGCGCAAGAGCGATGCCGGTACAAAAGCAAGTCTCGACCAGCACCACACAACAGTCAATTACGCAGCAAGTGACAGCGGCAGCAGGAGTACAAAAAGTTGAATCCACAAGCACTCAAAAATCCACCCCCCAAGGACCACCACAAGCTCCGGTTGTAAACACAACGGCACTACAAAACAGTTTAAATACTGCTACAAATACTCTCGGAGATCTCAACACCAGGCTGGAGAGTAAGATAACCAGTCTCGCGTCTCTCACAGCGACTATTGCCAAAACCACGCCGACTGCTACAAACAAGCAGCAACTAGACATGTACAAGAGTCAGCAACAAAGATTGCAGGCGGAGATAAACACTTTGAGATCCGACAAAGCCGTTGCCCAAAATAGTTTTTTGACATCTTATGCCAAAATTTACGGCACTAGCGCAGCCAATGTACTGAGCGGCAAAATAGGCAGCACAAATCCAGATACAAAAACACTGCAAAGCCTTATAGCCGGACCCTAATTGCTCTTGGAGCTATTTGTTTTCGGATTTTAAAATCAACATTGCCAGTGGTGGCAAGGTCAGACTCAAGCTATGGCTGCGACCATGATGACTGTGCTCGTCAGCGTGCACACCACCAAAGTTACCCAGACCGCTACCACCATATACAGAAGCATCACTATTGATTAACTCTTGCCAGTGACCGCCCTCTGGCACGCCCACTCTATAGTTATAGCGCGGCACTGGCGTAAAGTTTATAGCGACAAGCACTGCTTTGCCGTGCTTATCTTTGCGCAAATAAGTCAATACACTTTGCTCGCCATCCTGACAGTCAACCCAATCAAAACCATGACCATGACAATCCATCTCATGCATCGCTGGCTCATCGCGGTAAAGCTTATTGAGATCGGCTGTATAACGTTTCATGCCGGCATGGGAATCGTATTCAAGCAAGTGCCAATCGAGACTTTGATCTTCGCGCCATTCGATCCACTGCCCAAATTCGCCACCCATAAAGAGCAACTTTTTGCCTGGTTGGCTGTACTGATAGCCCAAAAGCAATCTCAGATTGGCAAATTTTTGCCAGTGATCACCGGGCATCTTGGATAGGAGCGAATACTTGCCGTGCACCACTTCATCATGGGATAAAGGCAAAACAAAGTTTTCGGAAGAACTGTACATCGCTCTGAATGTCAGTCTGTTGTGGTGAAACTTACGATATACCGGATCCATCGAAAAGAATTCGAGTGTATCGTTCATCCAGCCCATGTCCCACTTAAGTCCAAAGCCCAGACCACCTACATAAGTCGGTCTTGTCACTTGCGGCCAGGCAGTGGACTCTTCGGCAATCATCAAAGCCGAGGGATACTCAAGATAGATTTTTTCGTTTAGCTTACGCAAAAAATCAATTGCTTCGACGTTTTCGCGTCCGCCCCATTGATTGGGCAGCCACTCACCATCTTTGCGTCCATAATCGAGATAGAGCATGGAGGCAACAGCATCCACTCTCAGGCCATCAATATGGTATTTATCAAACCAAAACATGGCATTGCTAAGCAAAAAGTTAGCCACTTCAAAACGACCGTAGTTAAAGACGTATGTGCCCCACTCTTTGTGCTCACCCTGACGGGGATCAGCGTGCTCGTATAGATGTGTGCCATCAAATAGACCAAGAGCATGGCCATCTCTGGGGAAGTGCGCTGGCACCCAGTCCATCAATACACCGATACCATTATTATGGAGCTGGTCTACCAAATACATAAAGTCTTCAGGCGGTCCAAAGCGACTGGTGGCGGCAAAATAACCAGTGGTCTGATAGCCCCAGGACATGTCGAGAGCATGCTCAGATAGTGGCATCACTTCCACATGAGTAAAGCCCATTTCTTTGACATAAGGAATAAGTTTGTCGGCTAATTCGCGGTAAGTAAGCCAGCCGTCTTCGCGCTCAGGCACACGCATCCAGGAGCCCAGATGGACTTCGTAGATTGATATCGGGGCAGATAGATTGGATGATTTGTGACGATTATCAAGCCAGTTTTTGTCTTGCCACTTGTACTGATCAAGCTGCCACACCACTGATGCCGTGCGCGGTCTGAGCTCACTGGCAAAGCCACAGGGATCGGTTTTCTCGGCTCTGACGTCGTTTTTGCCGACAATATAATACTTATAGATGGCACCTTGTTTGATACCAGGTAAAAAGGCAGTCCACACACCGGTATTGGCCATCAAAGTGAGAGGATGCTTGCTGGCATTCCAGTCGTTAAAGTCGCCAATCACAGCCACTGACTGCGCATTTGGTGCCCAGACAGCAAAGTGTGTGCCTTTGACACCATCGCGCTCGATAATATGAGCACCAAGCTTTTCGTAGATACGATAATGAGTGCCTTCACTAAATAAGTGAGCATCAAAATCACTAAAAAATGAGCGAGCAGTAGAAGCGGACATGATTAACCCTCTATAGCCACTTTAGATTATCAGAAAGGTAACGGATAATGGCTCAATGACAAAGATAATAATCGTGATGGGCGTATCCGGCTCAGGCAAATCCACAATTGGTGAGCTTTTAGCCAGTCGGCTGGGTTGTCGCTTTTATGACGGCGATGACTTTCATAGCGGCGAGAGCATTCAAAAAATGGCAAGCGGCATCGCTCTGACAGATAATGACAGGCTACCCTGGCTAAAATCCATGGCTGAGGCTATCAAGCACTGGCAAAGCAGCCAAGAGTCAGCTGTACTGGCCTGTAGCTGCCTCAAAGAGAGCTATCGCCAGATACTTATTGATAGTGCCAAAGTGACCCTTGTCTACCTTGATATTACGCCAGAGCTAGCCAGAGAGAGGCTGACTCAGCGTCAGGGGCACTTTTTTAAGGCGGACTTACTAGACAGTCAGTTTGCCGCTTTGCAAAAGCCTGACAATGCCATCAAAGTAAGCTGTACCGATGAGCCAGCCTGTATGGTGGAGGCAATTGTGCGACAATTAGCCAAGAGATGAATAAAAATACAATCTGGTCCAAAACACTATTAAGCCTGGTTAGCCTCTCCTGCCTCAGTCCATGGCTTGCCTGGCCAATGGCTGTGAGCGCACGCGAGCACCATCACAAAAAGACAGAAGAAAATAACTTTGCCCCCTGTATGTCCTGGACTGTGCCAAAGCCCAGAGCGATATTACTTTGTGTCCATGGACTGGGGCTAGACAGCACTGCCTATACAGGCTTTGCCAATAAGATGAATAGTTATGGCATCTCATCTTATGCCATCGACGTGCGCGGCTTTGGCTCCTGGATGAGGGCGGCAGGGCACGAACAAGTAGACTTTGATGCCTGTCTCGATGATGTCAAAAAAGCACTGAGCACTATCCGTGCCGCTAACGTCGGTGTGCCAATCTTTCTTGTGGGTGAGTCAATGGGTGGTGCCATTGCCCTGCATGGAGCAGCGCACTTTCCCGAACTGATGGACGGAGTTATTTCATCAGTGCCAGCCGCTGAGCGCTTCCAGGAAAAACGCACTGACTTAAAAGTGGCGCTGGCCTTTCTCAAAGGACCAAATAAAGACTTTGACATCGGAGACTCTATAGTCGACCAGGCCACCAAAAACGAAAAACTGAGAGCTGCCTGGGAAGCAGATCCGCTCAGTCGGATGAACCTTTCGCCCCATGAACTATTGCAGTTTCAGCGTTTTATGAACAGCAATCACGATATTGCCAAAGACATCACCATGCCAGTTTTGATGCTGCAAGGCACGATGGACAGACTGGTCAAACCACAAGGTAGCTTTGAGCTTTTTAGCAAGTTGAGCAGTGTCAAAAAAATCTTTATCGCATTACCCAGCGAGCATCTCATATTAGAAG
>Ga0075160_10002600_pt1 | contig 10676 bp, 10 predicted proteins | sample JI91814C2DNA_FD_70969 | JGI IMG/M metagenome (GOLD analysis project Ga0075160, IMG submission 70969) | Wastewater effluent complex algal communities from Wisconsin, to seasonally profile nutrient transformation and Carbon sequestration -... | ecosystem: Engineered > WWTP > Effluent > Algae...
ATCCAGGAGGCTATACTCATACTTCTGTTGCACTGGGTGATGCCATTGCAGCCATTACCACTCCGGTAATAGAGGTTCATATTTCTAATATTTTTGGCAGAGAAGATTTCAGGAAACTATCTCATGTTTCGGCCAGGGCCAAAGGCGTTATCAGTGGCCTGGGACTAAAGGGATATGAACTGGCGCTGCAATATTTTTTATAGTTACATGGTACGTATGAAATAATATGCTGCAAATGCAACTATAAAAATGATCGCTGAGTAAATTATGATCCCCGGCGTATTGGATTTTCCTGTTTTTCTGTTGAACCTGTAACCACAACCTTCACACTTTGTATGATGTAATAATTTTGGTCCTAAAACGCCACCCCACCAGGTATATCCAACTTTAGATATTGCTTTACTGCCACATTTGGGGCATCCGGTTTCGTTTGAAAATTCGTTAAGCTGATCCTGCATAAAAAAATATTTTACAGGAATAAATGTACAAACTAAAAATCCGGCTTTATAATTTCTAGTTGATATTTTTTATAGAATAATCCGCAGCAGCAATGCATACCCCGTATCTTCTTTCGGGTTATCGGCAACAGTTACTATATGCAGCCCGGAAGGAGACCACACTTTAAACATGTCACCTTTTTTGTGCTTTACCATTTCCTTATCCAGTTGTGGCAGCATTACACCTTTAATGAACCAGCCGAGATCGCCGCCTTTTGGGGCGCTTTCATAGTCAGCACTGAAAATACGTGCCTGCTCTGCAAAAGTGGTTACCCCGTAATTTATATTATTTATGATCTCATCTGCTTTTATTTCTGCAAAATTCTTGTCAAATACAGTCGTGTCCAGCAGAATATGTTTGATATGGTAAAAAGTATTGGGGGCTTTCACCAGTACTTTTACCAGTATATTCTCTTTTTTAAAGGGACCATATGTTTTACCAACTTTACCATGATAAGCCAGGCTGTCGGCCTTACCCATAAATTGCTGGGTACTTACAACAGTAACCGTATCAATAAAATACTTTTTCTTCAACACATATTTTACAAAACCAACCGGGTTATTAGTGGTGTCTAAAATACCTTTTATCTGGGCAATGGTCTGGCTTTTTCCGGTTATTGCAATTGCTGCAAAAAATAAAAGACAAGTAATTTTTTTCACGTTTTTTAATTGATTGGCAAAGATATGTTTTAAAAAAGAAGACAGTTGAATGAGTAACTGTCTTCTTGCTATATTAATCTTTTGAATTTATTTTAAAGCATACAGTGCTTTAACTTCAAAACGAAGTTTGATCTTTCTGAAATCGACCCCGGCATCAGTTATGCCATAACCACTTAATTTAGGTCCATCTCTGTAAAATTCATTGGAGCCCTTATCTTTATTATTGTAGTAAGCTGCAATGACATCTGAACTAACAGACTCTTCTGGCTCATATATTTCTATAGCCTGGCCAAGCTGTTCATTAACTGCTTCTGTTAAGTACTGGGCTTTTTCCCTCGCAGCTTTCACTGCTTGTATTTTAAGCTGTTTGCGGTAATCAGCTATTTTACTGTGTGTTGCTTTGGTGATGCGGAAATTATTCGTTGCCTGGTCGTCAAGCATATTTACCAGGTCATCGATAAGCTTTGTACTGCTGAACTTTATCTGGTAAGAAATGGATGCCAGCAGATCAGGATCCTTTTTGCGGCGGCGCCAGATATTTGCCATATTGTAACCGTCAAATGAAGCAACAGAAATATTGCTTTCTGCAATACCAACAGACCTGCAATAACCCAAAAAATCAGTTTTGATCTTTTCAATATCAACTTTATCTTCTCCCTTCTTTTTATACTCTCTCAGATCTACCTGTACATAAATTTCATCGGGTATCACTTCCATCTCGGCACTACCGGTCACTGAAATGGTTTTTGGAAATGGATAACAGCCTGGTTGCGTTGTTGATTGGCTTTGTGCAAACAGAAAACTGAAAAGTAAAAGGCCTGCAAATAGCGTTGTAATCTTTTTCATGGCTTTAGTTTTAATTGGATGAATTAATGTTGGTTGAAACTCTCAACGGTTATTAAACCTCCAATAAATATAAAGACTACAAATGTTGGGAGAAATGAAATGGCCTATTTTAACTTCCTGATAACAGCTTTTACCTGTTTTTTCATCAGTTCAAGATCGGCCAGTTGTTGCTGTATAAAGCTATTGTCTTCCAGTCGGCCAATAACCCTGTTCATCTCTTCATTGGTATCGTAAACCATTTTGCGGAAAGGGTTGCTATAATCCTTTGCACGTGAATCAAAGATGCCCTTGCACATCCACTCTTTGGTTTCAAGTACCTGTTTTAATAATACTTTTAGCAATGCCGGTGTAAACTGCCGTGGAGTAATATTCAGTATTTCTAACAGAGAAGTGTAGGCATGGCTCAGCTTATCATTTTGATAAACAAGGCCCTGCTGCCGGTAAAAATTATGTAGTTCAACCCAACTGGTAACTTTGCTGTTTTTAATATTGCGTTTTAAATTTTCTATTTCAGTTCGCTGAATTAATTGTCCACCAACATTCAGCCATTCGCTACGCTCTATTTTTGCAGAAAGAGTTTTTTTTAATGCGGCAAAATCGGCAAACTTATTATTGTTGATATGCTGCAAAATTTCCATCACACCATAATACCTGATCAGTTCCTTGAAAATTAAAATAGCCTGGGGAACTTTATGCAATTCAGTTTTGCGTTTAGAGTTTTCCCAGCCACTGATCGTTGCAGTTCCTGAATCATCAGGTTTTAATTGTTCCAGCAGTTTAAGTGAAGCAAACATTTCATTGATAGTATCCGGAGCCAGGTAATTGTATTCAATGTGCTGTATCTTCTCTGTTCTGCGGTCACGGGAAATATACTTCCACTCGTTACGTGCAAGGGCGTACATATTGTACATGAACCAATAACCAGGTATTACTATCAGCTTGTTATTGGTAACATCATTGCTAACCAGGCAAAATGGGATCTGTATATTCAACTCCGAAGGAAAATCTCCTTTGGCTACAATGCTGAAGGATGCAAATTTTGAATTGTGTTTTAAGCTTACGCACAGGCCCGGCCAGAACCCCCGTCCGGCAATCATTTCACCGTCTGCCGCCCGGCTGTTGTGATTGCTGCCAATAGTAGCACCGGCAGCCATATTGCTTTGCCCCATAACAAGCGCAGCACATAAAAATGAATTATTATGGTGCTGTTCATGCGATGGAAAGATCAGAGAATTTAAAACCTCGCAGCAGGAAATGGTTGAATTGTTGCCCAGGAATGAGTTGATCAACCGGGCACCATATTTTAATTGTGAATGGGAAGACATCACGAAACGTACAGCTTTCACCCCATAAAATATCCTGCAGCCATAACCTACAATGCCATTCACCAGTTCGCAACCTTCACCAATTTGTGAAGTGCGGTTTTCATCGCTGTTAACAGTCAGGTTCTTTAATTTATTGGCACCTTTAAAATAAGCATCGGTTCCTACCCAAACATCTTTAATGATCTTACAGTTTTTAATAACTGTTCTGTCGCCAATCTTACCGTAATAACCACGCTGCTTATCATAACGCTTTTCAGTAAATTCTTTAAATTTATTCAGCAGTGCATCATCTTCTCTATACTTGCTCCAAAGCCATGCATCGCCTGCCAGCATGCCGTTAAAAGGTATTACGCTGCGACCACCAGCCTCATTACACAATTCCATCCAAACTCTTGTCTTTTCTTCTTCGCCATCCTTTAAAATACCATTGCCAAATTTTGCATAATCGGTGGTGGCCAGTTCATTTACATTGGCGATCATTACTTCGTTGCCAATAATATAATGACTGAGATAATTTACATTATCAATACAAACATTATTGCCAACATCAGTGCTGATAATGGTGCTGTTGTATAGTCCTACGGCCATGCGCAGGTTATGAAATTCCAGGTAAAATGGTTCCAGTTTTCCAATACGTACAAGGCCATGAAATTTACAATTACGAACCAGCTCGGGATTAAATTCTTTGGCAACCAGTATCTTATTCCAGTCATCCGATGTATTCCGGTTTCTTATCAGCGTTTCAATATCATGTGCAGTAAGCTTACGGTAATCTATCCCATTTTTGTTATGCTGATAACGCAGGTGATATTCATCCTTGCCTTTGGGAATATATTTTTCATCTACAAAGCTGTAGCCAAGATTATTTACCGGATGTTTTTTGATGATGTTCATAATACAGTTTGTGGTTAGTGGTTTATAGTTTGTAGTTGGAGACTTTAATGATTAAAAACCCTTACAACTACAAATCACAAACTACAAACAAAAAACAATTTTTATTCTACTGTTACACTCTTTGCTAAATTCCTCGGCTTATCTACATCCACACCTTTGGCAATACCCACATAGTAACTCAATAATTGCATAGGTATAGAGCTTAGCAATGGTGCAATTATTTCATCGGCAGCTGGCACATAAAACACATCATCAGCCATGCCCGGAATAATATCATCGCCTTCTGTAATAACAGCAATCACTTTTCCTTTGCGGGCTTTAATCTCCTGTATATTGCTTACAATTTTTTCGTGGTAAGAATCTTTGGTAGCAATGAACACAACCGGTAAATTTTCATCTACCAATGCAATGGGACCATGTTTCATTTCCGCAGCTGGATAACCTTCTGCATGTATGTAAGATATCTCTTTCAGTTTTAGAGCGCCTTCCAGGGCTATCGGAAAATTGTAGCCACGGCCAAGGAACAGCGCATCAGAAGCTCCTTTGTATTTGTGGGCGATGATTTTAATGTCTTCTGCACTTTTCAAAATGGCATTCACTTTTTCAGGTACAGCATCCAGCTCAAGCAGCAGGTTCCTGTAACGCTCGTCACTGATGGTTCCTTTTTCTTTGGCAATTTTCAATGCCATCATCACCAACACAGCCAACTGGCCGGTAAACGCCTTGGTAGATGCAACACCAATCTCCGGCCCCGCATGTGTGTAAGCACCACCATCGCTAATACGGGCAATTGATGATCCAACCACGTTCACCACACCAAAAATAATAGCGCCATTCTCTTTGGCTCTTTCAATGGCAACCAAGGTATCTGCAGTTTCACCGCTTTGAGAAATGGCAACAATAATATCGCCTTTGTTCACGATCGGGTTGCGATACCTGAATTCAGAAGCATATTCAACCTCCACCGGAATGCGGCAAAGTTCTTCAATAATATATTCTGCCAGTAGTGCCGCATGCCAGCTGGTGCCGCATGCAACCATGATGATGCGTTGCGCATTTTTAAAATGCTCAATATTATCCTCAATGCCTTTCATGGTAATCGTTCCTGCTGATGCATCCAGTCTTCCTCTTAAACAATCATGGATAGTGCTGGGCTGTTCAAAAATTTCCTTCAGCATAAAATGATCGTATCCGCCTTTTTCAATGGCCGCCAGTTCCATATCCAGTTTGGTAACAAATGGAGTTATCTTTTCGTTGCCCAGGTTTTTTAAGATCAGCTCATCGGGCTTAACGATGGCCAGTTCGTAATCATTTACATAAACTACTTCCTTGGTGTATTCCAGCATGGGCGATGCATCGGATCCAAGGAAATGCTCGCCTTTACCCACCCCAATTACGAGCGGACTTCCTTTGCGTGCTGCAATGATGGTATCAGGGTGTTCTGCATCGAGCAGCAGAATTACATAGGCGCCGGTAACTCTTTTCAAAGCAATGCGTACTGCTTCTTCCAGGTCGCACTTATTATTCTCTTTAATGTCTTCAATAAAATTCAGCAGTACTTCGGTATCAGTATCGCTTGTAAAGCTGTAGCCCTTTTTGGTAAGGTCCTGTTTTAACTGTGCATAGTTTTCAATAATACCATTGTGTATCATCGCCAACTTGCCGCTTGCAGACGTATGCGGATGTGCATTCCGGTCGCTTGGTTCGCCATGTGTTGCCCAGCGGGTATGGCCAATGCCAGTATGTGCCTGCAGATCCTGTCCCAGGATGGATTCTTCCAGTTCGGCAACACGGCCTTTCTTTTTGTAAACTTTTAAACCGCCATTAAGCAGTGCAACACCGGTACTGTCGTAACCACGGTATTCAAGCCTTTTTAAACCGGTTATAACGATCGGGTAAGCTTGTTTTGGGCCGGTGTAACCAACTATTCCACACATATTTTAAAGATTTTTATTTTTGAGCCCGGCAGAAGAGCAGAGCCAGTCTTCATTGGCGTCGCACTCTTGTACTTTATCGCTTTATTGAACATTGATCGAAGTCGAAATATCATTGAAGCGAATGGGTAAATATTTATCGTGCAATTTAGCAAAATTGTACTCATTTGAGCATTTTGCAGGCTAAACCAACCCGTATTTTCATTTGATTAACTTAAATTAGATTATTAATATTAACTGTATGAAAAATTTATTGATCTTTTTAGTTGCTATCTGCTTTCAAAACATAGTTTTTGCACAGCAGGAACCTGCTGTCACCAAAATATTTATTGTTCGTCATGCCGAAAAAGAAAGCGGCAAAGACCCTGTATTAACACCCGCAGGTAGTGCCCGTGCAGGCGACCTGATGAGGGCTTTGCAAAATGAAGCTGTGCAGAAAATTTATGTAAGCCAGTACAAACGAACACAGCAAACCGCCGACAGCATGCGTATTCAGCTAAAGATAAATACGGTGCAGTATATGGCTGATACTTTGTGCGATAATCTTGTTAATACCATCATGGAGAATGCCGATTTTGGCAAGACCATTCTTATCATCGCTCACAGCAATACCATACCACAAATTATCCGCAAGTTTGGTGTAACCGATTATCCTTATGGCGATATACCGGATAACGAGTTTGATAATTTATTTGTGATAACATACAAGAAAGAGAAGGCAAAACTAAAGAAGATGAAGTACGGGGCTCAATCATCAGTTTCTGCGGCTATGCAATAGTTACAATAAAATATCTTTTAGGAAAAGATAAGCTACCGAAAAGTAAATAACTATTCCTGTTACATCAACCAATGTTGCAACAAATGGGGCAGAGGAAGTAGCCGGATCTAACCGCATACGTTTTAAAAAGATGGGTAACATGGATCCTGCCAGCGAACCCCATAAAACAACGCCTAAAACCGAAACTCCGGTAACCATTGCCAGCAAGAAAGTATGGCCACCATATAAATGCGGCTCAATATAACTCCACATAAAAGTTCTTAAAAAACCAACCAGGCCTAATATAGCCCCCAGTGCCAGTCCGCTTTGCAGTTCTCTTTTAAAAATAGTGAACCAGTCATTGATGCTGATCTCCGCTTTCGCCATCGCTTGTATGATGAGGGTTGAAGCCTGGCTTCCGCTGTTACCACCACTGGAAATGATCAACGGTACCAGCATATTCAGTACCAGCACTTTTTTAATTTCATCTTCAAAAAAGCTCATGGCACTGGCAGTGAATAATTCGCCTACAAACAAAATAACCAGCCAGGGAGCCCGCTTGCGTATCAGTTTCCAAAGGGGCATTTCCAGGTAAGGTTCGTCCAGAGCTTCGGTACCACCAATCTTTTGTATGTCCTCGCTATATTCTTCTTCTGCCACCCAAAGAATATCATCAATAGTTACAATGCCCAGCAAAATATTATTATCATCCGTGACCGGTAAAGCCACTCGGTTGTTCATTTTAAAAACTTCGCTGGCCATTTCCTGGTCGTCGTTTACGTGCAATACAATAAAACGGCCATCCATCATGTCGCTTACTTTGGTGGTTGGTTCTGCCAGAATAAAATCACGTATCCTGATGTCATCCAGCAGTTCGCCCTTTTCATTGATCACATACAACACATCAATGGTTTCGCTGCCACGGGCATGCTTGCGTATGGTTTGAAAAACTTCTGCGACCGTGTTCTCTTCGTACACATACACATAATCGGGTGTCATTATCCTGCCCATACTGTTCTCCGGGTATCCCAAAAGTTCCAGTGTTACAATGCGTTCTTCCGGGTCCAGCGTCTTTATCAGGTCACGAACAATACTGGTAGGTAATTCTTCCAGAAAAGCAACACGATCATCTGCAGGTAATTCATTAAGCAGTTCGGTTGTTTTAATAGAGGGTAAATTCCTGATGATCCTTTTTTGCGTGGGCAGTTCTATGATCTTAAATACACTGGCTGCCCGGTGTATAGACAGGTTGGAGATGATCTGGCATTCATATTCCTCATTCTCATAGATCAGGTTGGCCACATCACTGATGTTCTGGTCATTCAGGAATTCCTGTATGGCCAGTTTATTTTCAGAAGCGATCACTTCTTCAAACTGTTGTTGCAGTGATATTTCATCCAGTTCCAGCGACATCGGTTCTTTGTTATTAAATTGCAGTGTAATCGGGCTGCAATTTAGCCCAATTATTATTAATGAAATGTTATGCTAAAGCCTTATTTATTTGTTGAGGATACTGATGGAAAGGGAAGAGGAGTTTTCACCAGGGAACGTATCCCCGCCAATACTATAATAGAAATTGCTCCTGTAATTGTTATGCAGCAGGCTGACCGGTTGCACCTGGATAAGACTTTACTGCACGATTATATTTTTGAATGGGGGCATGACAAGGATAAATGCGCCATGGCTTTGGGATTGATACCGGTATATAACCACAGTTATAAAAGTAATTGTGAGTATTATATGGATTTTGATGATGACCTGATGATGATAAAAACGGTACGGGCCATTAAAAACGGGGAAGAGCTAACCATTAATTATAACGGCGACTGGAATGATGCCAAGAAAGTATGGTTTGATGTAAAGTAGCTTTCTTATTTACGATTGATTCTTTTCAGGGCTTCTCTTTCGCTAAGGGGCGCCAGCTTATGTTGTTTCACAAAGCGGTTTACCCAAACTGCATCCGTTTTACTATACTCCCGCAATGCCCAGCCAATGGCTTTTTGAACAAAGAATTCTTTTGATGTTGCAAGGGCAAGGATATATTTTCCGAGGCGATCTGTATTGGTATCCTTTTTATATTTTAATTGAAATAAAATGCTGCTTCGCTGCAACCAGAAGTTTTTTGAACGATTCCATTTGCCGGTTATAGAATCGGTTTGGCCTGGGAATAATTTAAAATATGCACCTGTCAAATTACTGGTAGCATCAACTGTATCCCACCAGCTTTTATTAACAAGCACAAATTCTATCAGTTTGATAATATCCTTTGTCCACTGTTTTTTTAAAGCAGCAATCAGATCAATGGCAAAATACTGGTATTCTCTTTCCGGCATTTGCCATAATGCCTTTACAATTGTTTCCAGCTCATCATAGGCAAGAAGTTTAGATTTTATGTAAGTTTTGCTGATATGTTGCCTGACCGGTGCGGTAAGACCCAAATACTCAAACTGGTTGCGCATGTATGCTTTGGCACCTGCAGCTTTTTCCGGATTGGCATGTTGCTCAAATATTTTTTTTAGCTGTGAGATATATGGATGCATGCAGCGAATATAATAAAATAAAAAAGCGAAACCCATAGGATTTCGCTCTTAATAACCGGCCGGTTTTTCTTATGCTTGTTCTATCAATTGAATTTCAGCTGCAATTCTTACTTCGTCGCTTACTACGACACCTCCAGCTTCAGTTACAGCACTCCAGGTAAGGCCAAAATCTTTACGGTTTATCTTACCGTTAATTGTAAAACCAGCTTTGGTATTGCCATACGGATCTTTTACAACTCCGCCGAACTCTACCGATAATTTTACATTTTTGGTTACATCACGTATGGTAAGGTCGCCATATAAATCGTAAGAACCATCACTGTCAACATTCTCAGATTTAGTTGCTTCAAATTTTATCTGTGGAAATTTTTCGGCATCAAAAAAATCGGCACTTTTAAGGTGACCGTCTCTTTGTTCGTTGTTGGTGGATATTGAATTTACCTCAGCCGTAAAGCTTACTTTGGCTTTTGTAAAATCTTCGTCTTCGGTTTGAGCCGATACGGTAAAAATGTCAAAACTACCGGTCACATTAGTGATCATCAGGTGTTTGATCTTGAATTGTACTTCGCTGTGTGTGGGGTCTAATGCCCAGGTTTTGGTTGCCATGATTTTTTAATTTTAATGCAAGTTAATAATTAATGTTTAAACATTGAAATTTATTTTTTAAATAGTATGTTAAAAAAAAGTCCCCCGACATGTCGGGGGACTCTATATAGACACATAAAGTATTCTATTTGTTCGCTTCAAACTCCCTTCGGATGATATTTAATGCCGCACCGGCTTTAAACCACTCGATCTGTTGTTCGTTGTAAGTGTGATTTACATGGATGGTATCTGAAGTTCCATCTGCATGGTTGAATACCATTTGCAGTTGTTTACCCGGGGCAAACTCTGTTAAGCCAATAATATCAATACTGTCATCTTCCTGTATTTTATTGTAATCTTCCTTATCGGCAAAGGTAAGTGCCAGCATACCCTGTTTTTTCAGGTTGGTTTCGTGAATACGGGCAAATGATTTTACCAGTACGGCACGTACGCCCAGGAACCTTGGTTCCATAGCCGCATGTTCTCTTGAAGAACCTTCGCCGTAGTTTTCATCACCAACTACAATGGTGCCAATACCAGCTTCTTTATAAAAGCGCTGTGTTGCCGGCACCGATCCGTATTCGCCATTTAACTGGCTTTTTACGCTGTCGGTTTTTTCGTTGAAGAAATTGGTAGCA
>Ga0075160_10002603_pt1 | contig 10672 bp, 6 predicted proteins | sample JI91814C2DNA_FD_70969 | JGI IMG/M metagenome (GOLD analysis project Ga0075160, IMG submission 70969) | Wastewater effluent complex algal communities from Wisconsin, to seasonally profile nutrient transformation and Carbon sequestration -... | ecosystem: Engineered > WWTP > Effluent > Algae...
GCGTTAATTCTCCCATTGGGCTTTGGTTTAGCATTCCAATTACCGCTGGTGATGGTCTTCTTGAATCGCATCGGTATGTTTACGGTTCAGAACTATTTGCAGCAATGGAAGATTGCGATTTTGGTGATCGCCTTTTTGTCGATGATTCTCACACCGGGTGGCGACATCTACAGTATGTGTGGAATGGGCTTGCCGTTGATTCTCCTGTACTTCGCGGGAATTGGCTTGTGCAAGTATTTACCGATGGGTCGTCCGATGGGTGCCGACGGTTACGATCCGGTGGCTTAACGATTGCTTGTGGAGGAGAAGCGTTTCATGGCCCATCGAGAATGCCAGTTCTCTCGCATCTGACGCAAACCTATAATGAAACAGTAACGCTTCGAAGGCCCTTAGATGACAGGCGGGGACGATCATGAGCATTGCACTAGCGACAACCTGGGAAGAGCGCCTTCAGGATCTCGGCAACATTCCTGCTTCACGCATTCGAACAAATCCCATGCCTGGTACAGCCACAGTTGAGGATGTGACGCGATTGCGAAACACAGAAAGACGACTATATGAGTTGGTGGATGGAACCCTGGTGGAGAAAAGCATGGGATGGCAAGAGTCGCTAATTGCTGGGATCCTATTGCAATGGCTCAACAACTATCTTGATATGCATCGACTAGGGGTAGCCACGGGCCCAGATGGCATGACTCGATTGTTAGGCGATACGGTTCGAGGACCGGATGTCGCGTTTGTTTCCTGGGATCGAATGCCCAATGGGCAAATCCCAACCGATCCGATCCCCGAATTGGTTCCCAATCTTGTCATAGAAGTCCTTAGCACCAACAACACCTACGCAGAAATGTCGCGCAAACGGCGAGAGTATTTTCATGCGGGAGTGGAACAACTGTGGATGGTAGACCATCGCGCTCGAACCATTACGGTATTCCGCGCTGCCCTGGATGCGACCGTTTATACCATCGACCAAACTGTTGATGCAGGAAGTGTACTTCCTGGTTGGCAAGTGAATATTACTGAGCTATTCAGCCGTTTGGATCGCCAGCCTTAATGACCTTGCGTCCTGCGACGCATTTGTTAAATTGCGTCCGAACCCCGTTCGCCGGTTCGGATGCGGATGCAATCATCCATTGGCAGCACAAAAATCTTCCCATCGCCGATTTGTCCTTTATCGCCGGAGCGAGCAGCCGACATAATCGCTTGAATGGTCGGCTCGACAAAATCTTCGTTGACGGCGATCTGCAATTGCACTTTGCGCAAGAGATTGACCGAAGGTTCTTGGCTGCGATAAATGCCGAGCTGACCTTTTTGCCGACCGAAACCTTGACAATCCACCACCGTGAGTCGAAAGACTTCGACTTCGGTGAGAGCATCTTTTACAGCTTCGAGACGATTCGGTTGAATAATGGCGATGATGAGCTTCACGGGGAACCACCTTGGTGAGGATTCAAAGCTTGAGGCAATGCAGATCGCCGCAGAGCTTGATGAAAGTGGGTTGGAACGAAGCAGACTACAAGAGAAGTCGAGGAAAAGAAATACCCCGGCCCGAACAGGTGAGGCGGACACCCATCCGAGGCCGTTGGGGTACCCTTCTGGCCCAGGCAAGAGCCGAAGACCATGACGTCCGAATAAACACGAGGTGTTTGAGACCGCGTGCAACTCGAGACCGTGTATTGTTCTCGCTAAGGAAACGATCGAGCTAAATCAGATTTATGTCTGCCGCCTAGTTTCCCGATCTAAGGCTCCCTGTTTTTTGACTTACATGAGCAAGTAAAAAATATGTCGCTCCGCGGTTGACCGGCAGAAAAAGTCTTCCGTCGGAGCGACACAGGGTAGGGTTTTGTAAGGCTGCAACTTAGCCGCGATCAGCAGGATAAGCGTGCATGCCGTGTTCCGAGATATCCAAACCAGTTTGTTCTTCTTCTTTGGTGACGCGGAGCATTCCGACAGCCTTGAGGGCAAAGAATACGATCAACATTGTGAAGAAGCCCCAAGCACAGTAAACCAATGTGCCGACAACTTGAGCAAGCATATTTCCTTCGATCGGAGTGTTTGGATCGGCCGGCGGATCGAAATTGCCAAACAATGCAACCGCTAGGCAGCCCCAAGCACCACACAATCCATGCACGGGCCAAGCGCCTACTGGATCGTCAATCTTGAGGTTTTCCAATACCAACATACCTACGATCACCAAACCACCTGCGACAGCCCCGATGATGATCGCTTCAAAATTTGTAACGCAGTCGCAATTTGCAGTGATACCAACCAAACCGGCCAGCATACCATTCAGTGCCATTGACAAATCAGGCTTGCCAAACAGAACCCAAGCGAGTGCCAACGCTACGACTGTTCCAACTGCGGCAGACAGCGCGGTGTTCGTTGCCACCAACATCACTTTACCTGTAGCAACAAAGGTATCGAATGCCAACTGACTTCCTGGATTGAATCCGAACCAACCCACCAACAACACGAAAACTCCCAATGTCGCTAAGGACATATTGTGACCAGGAATAGGAGTGCTCTTACCATCGCTACTGAATCGACCGATACGCGGTCCAAGCAGGATTGCTCCAGCTAGGCCGGCAAATCCACCTACCGCATGCACAATGCAGCTACCCGCGAAATCGTGAAAACCCATTTCATGGAGCCAACCATAACCCCACTTCCAAGAACCGCTCAAAGGATAGACCAAGGCAGTGATGATTGCGCTGTAGATAAGATATGCCACGAACTTCATGCGACCAGCAACAGCCCCGGACACGATGGTGGCAGCTGTGGCAGCGAAAGCAACTTGGAACAAGAAATCAACCTGCGGATGCAAAGGTGCTTCGCCATCCCATTCGGAAATCGCGAAAATTCGTTCGAGATTAACAGCAAAAACCTTCGGGCCCTCTCCCCAGGTCGGATACATAATTGCATAACCAATCCCGAAGAACAAAATCACACCGATTGCGAAATCCATGACGTTCTTGCACAGAATATTCACGGTGTGTTTAGCCGGATTCATGCCGACTTCGACCATCGCAAAACCAGCTTGCATGAAAATCACCAATACGGCACATAACATCAAGGTGACGTTATTGAAACCAAAGTTGATTTCTTGAAGAACCGCTTTTTCTTCTGCAGGAGTGACTTGCGCACTCTCGACTGGCTTTTCTTCCGTCGCCGCTGGAGCGTCCGCTGCTGGTGTTTCCGCGGCGGGTGCGGCGGTTTCAGCGGGTGCTGCCGGTGCAGCTTCTTGCGCTAAGGTGATACTTGCTGGTGAAACTAAGGCCATGGCTACTAAGCCAAGGCAGAGCCATGATTGAACTTGCCGCAATAAACCCATTTCCTCTCGCCTCTTTTGTGTCTTCAGAACAATGGATAGGGAGTGATGCTTGGCACTACACCAAGCGAGAAAGCACTCACCGGAATCCTGAAGCGTTACCCTTGCCCGGGCCAATGCGGAACCACTTCTTTTCTGCTGGAGAACTTGCCAAACCCGGAGGATTTGTCGTTTCCAAGCAGCTTGCCCAAAGTGGTCGCGAATGCTTCAGAATGCAGCAAACCGGCAAAGCAGATACCGTGCCAGAACGTGAGCCAAACGAGCACACTTCTGTCACAAAGAGTTGACAGAACAAGAGTTACAGAAATTAACAATTTCTAAAAATTGCTGGCAAATGGGTCGCCTCCCCCTAGATCGCCCAAGAACTAGGCAACGAAATGCACGAAAAGGGGCAGGGTAGTGGTTCAGTTTTCAGTGATTCAGTGATTCAGTGGGAAGAGAAAAACGGCTCTCGATCGCTGGTTCCACTTCCTCACTGAATCACTGAATCACTGAATCACTGAAAACTAAACAAAAAACCCCCTGATGATGGCTCACCAGGGGGTCTTCTTTTAACCAAGTGGATTTGGAGATTCAATCAACACCTTAGAAGGTGAAGATCGCGTCCATACCGAATGTGGTTTGGCTGGTACCGAGGTCCAAGCCGATGATACCATCGCGGTCCCAGTCCCAGCGAACTTCTGGGCGGAACAACAAGTTGGAGTGAGGACGAATGTTCAAACCGGTGGTGTAAACATAAACGTCGGAGTGACCAGGAGTTTGTTTGCCCAAACCGCGTTCAACGTTGTACCATTCGAAGCGGTTACCCCAAGCGAGGCAATCGTTGAACGAATAGAGCAAAGCGTTGTTAACGTCAAATGTTTGACGTTCAACAGCTCGGTTGGTCGCGTTGTCTGAATCGAGGTAGTCGGTCCAGAAAACGTGAGTCAACTTTTCGGACAACTTGGTGGTCACGATAACGCTGTGCATTTCACCAGCTTCGTTGGCAGAGCGGGCGCCGAAGCGACCGAGCACCAAACCGTAGGTGAAGCTAGTGTTCTCGGTTACATTGGTGGTGATACCAGTTAACCATGCATCACCGTTGTCATCGAAGCCGCTGTCCCAACCCATGACGTATCCGTTGTAGATTTTGGTATCTTCGGATACAGAGTAGGTGGAAAGCACGCCGGTGTGAGTAAACGGCTCGCTGTTGTACATGGTGTAGCTGTGCGAGTAGAAGAAGTTACCGGTTGCAGCAACAACTTCGTATCCGATCGTGGTGAAGAAGTGACCGGCCTTAACCGACCAATCTCCATACGCAGCTTCAACATAAGCTTGTGGTAGGGCATGGCCATAAATACCATTGTCCCATGGGTTATCCCAACCGCTTTGTTGAGTACCGAAAGCTTGAGTGTCCTGAGCATCGGTACCGTAGAGGTAATCAACGCGTGCACCCCAACCTAACCCGCAGCTACCATCGGCAACCTTTTCTGCATACAACCATTGTTGTTGCAAGTTGACACGATGTTTGTGTTGGTTGAAGTTGAATGGGGTGTTGTAGGTGTTGTACCCCAATTGAGTCCAACCACCGACGTTGAATCCGCAGATATCGCCATCGACGAGCTTGTAGGGTTCGCCTAAGCAGCAATCGAGACCGATGTCCCAAGAACCGCAGCAATCGCCCATTGCATCACAAGCGGTGTCACAGCTGCTGCCGTTATCACAAGCTGCAGTTGGGGCGGGTGCTGGAGCGGTTGCGGGTGCAGCATCGCTGGGTGATTTTTCTTCGTCGTAACCGTAAGAATAAGCTGTTTTTTGGTAGCTGGTCGCTCCACGGTGACTTTGCTGAGCAAAGGTCGTTCCGGTAAAGCAAACGCAGGCTAGAGCGGCGCTGAGCGCCATCCTGCTAATTTTCATCTTCCTGACTCCTCACAAATCCATTTGTTGGCAAGGCAAAAAGCGCGTCCCGGTAAATTCCGAGACGATGCGGAGATCTCCATGGCCAAAGGCTCCCGCCAGTGTTAGCCGAGTCATTTCGCTCTCCGTTCATCCATGAACGCGATTCAACGGTTGGTATCGGATGCCCCTTTTCTGTTAAGAGAGGCAAAAAACGCACGGATTACAAATTTGTGAAGCGACTTGGGAGAGTTTTGGTAAACTTTGACGCGCAGGCAAGAAATGATGAGCCAAAACGCGAGTGAAGGTGTGCGTGTGGTGTGCGTTCCCTGAAAAAATGGGCTCAATAATCTTCCTGTACGACTCTCCGTTGCCTTCGGTTTTGAGAAAGCTTTTGAGAATATTTCAATGACTCGTAATCTTTGGACCTAAGGTGTCCACACTCCGGCGAAAAATAATTTTGTCGGTGGTTATTGCAAAATGGTCACCTATGCGATACTAATCATTCGTATACAACTTTGGCAAAGTGCTGATTGACGCATGCACCCAGCCGTGGATCTAAGGAGAAACTAGGGATGGCTAAGAAAAAAGCAGACAAAGACCGAGCAAACAGCGAACCTACTGGCCTGGAAGCAATGTTCAAGCGAGATCCGAACCTGAAAACGGCTCTCCAACAAATCGAGAAGCAATTCGGTGAAGGCTCCATCATGCCCCTTGGTGGCGAAGGCCAACTCAAGGTCGAAGGTATCAACACCGGTAGCTTGTCAATGGATATCGCCCTCGGTGGTTTCGGCGTACCACGTGGTCGTATCATCGAAATCTTCGGACCAGAATCCAGCGGTAAGACCACCCTAGCTCTCCACATCTGTGCCGAAGCTCAAAAGGCCGGCGGTATCGCTGCCATCATCGACGCCGAACATGCCTTTGATCCTAGCTGGGGTAAGAAAATCGGTGTTGAACTTGATACCCTCTTGGTCAGCCAACCGAGCAGCGGCGAAGAAGCGATGCAGATCACCGAAATGCTAGTGAAGAGCAATGCGGTTGACGTGATCGTGATCGACTCCGTCGCCGCTTTGGTCCCCAGACAAGAACTGGAAGGAGAAATCGGCGATTCACACGTTGGTCTGCAAGCTCGCTTGATGAGCCAATCAATGCGAAAACTCACCGGTGCCATTGCCAAGAGCAAGAGCGCGGTGATCTTCATCAACCAGATCCGCGAAAAAGTAGGTGTGATGTTCGGCAGCCCAGAAACGACTCCCGGTGGTCGTGCCTTGAAGTTCTACTCCTCTTGCCGCATCGATGTCCGTCGTATCGGTGCCTTGAAAGAAGGTGAAGAAGTCGTAGGACAACGCGTTCGTTGCAAAGTCGTCAAGAATAAAGTGGCTCCTCCGTTCCGAGTCGCCGAGTTCGATATGATGCACACCAACGGTATTTCGTTCGAAGGAGATTTGCTCGACCTTGGCGTCAATTGCAAAGTGATCAACCGCAGCGGTGCTTGGTTCAAATACGGTGAAACCTACCTCGGTCAAGGGAAAGAAAAGGCTCGTAACTTCCTGATCGAAAATCCAGAACTCGCTGAAGAAATGCGGCAACTCATCCTCGCCAACAACGATCCTGCTGCATCCGTAGAAGCTGAAGGAGCTGAAGCGGATGAGGAAGAAGAATCGATTGTAGATTCCTGATATTTGCCTGGGGCTTGCTTAGCTTTCCCCCGGTAAATCCTGATTAAAATCAACCCACAGCCCCAAATCTCGACCGATTTGTGGGCTGTTTTGTTTTGAACTATTCTTCGTAGCAATTCGTTCTAGCAATGCGATAAGCTATAACAGAGCGTACATTTAGTCCTACTTCGTCCCTCACAACAGTGACATCATTCGCCGCGATGGCCAACATCCAGCCTCTCCCTAACAGCGTGCCATGCGTTCCGGTTCGTCGCCCGAACCCAACGAGAGCCGTTGCGCATTGGGTCGGCTGCTTCGCTGTGCTACTGCAATTGACAATGGTGGCGTGGGCCCAATCTCCCCCGGAAAGCGAACCTCAAGCGTCACATTCGGGAGCCGAAGAGCCCGCTGGGAGTGCAATTCAAGGGGACCTCTTCCTAAAAGCGATGCAAGAAAAATCGATTCAGGTTGCTCAGCGATCCGCGCGTTCTGTTGTCGCCATCGCACGAGTTCGCCGGGAAACCGATCCACGCACAGAAACGCTCCGCTTTCAATTTGGCCCCGGAATTCGCCTTAACGAATTGAGCCGCCCGACCGATCCGGATTTTGTACCAACAGATTATGCAGCAGGTGTGGTGATCGACAACGAAGGGCACATTGTTACTTGCTTTTCCGAACTGAGCGATCCACGCAATAGCGACTACTATGTCTGGTGCAATAAAGAACCGCGCACTGCTGAGCCCACTTGGGTCCCAGCCGAAGTCCAAGCGGGTGATCCGTTTTCTGATATTGCGGTCCTCAAGGTCAACGAATCGATCGATTTAGTACCGATTGAACTTGCATCCGATTATGAAGCTCGCAAAGGCGAATTGGTTTTTGCGGCTGGCAACCCTTACGCCGCCGCGCGTGATGGCTCGACATCGATGGCGTGGGGAATCATTGCCAACGTCGATCGAGCGTTAGCTGGCCAACCGGGACAAACTTCTTCGCTGCAAGAGAAACAAACACTTCATCATTTCGGCGGACTATTGCAAATTGATGCCAACCTCAGCAACGGCTTTAATGGGGGGCCCGTTTTGAACTTAGATGGAGCCATGATTGGTTTGATTATCCCCAATGCTTTTGTCCCTACGGCAGCCAAACATGGTGGCTTTGCGATTCCCGTCGATGAAACGTTCCAGCGAGCTGTCGATTCGCTGAAGCAGGGCAAGATCCCCGAATTCGGCTTTCTGGGAATTGTCCCCGAAGAAATTCCAACGTCGCGTCGCGAAGCCGGAATCCGTGGTGCCTATGTGTCGCGAGTCGTTCCGGGCCTCCCTGGCGACTTGGCTGGACTTCGCCCCGATGATGTCATCATGGCCGTTAATGACCAACCCGTCTTCGATCGCAATAGCCTCTTCTTTGCGTTGAGCCGCCAAGGGGCTGAAGAAAAAATCGACCTCGCCGTTCGCCGCTTCAGCAGCTTCGGTGGCTCGGCCGAGAACATTACCCTCAAGGGCCAGCTGAGCAAAAAATATGTCGCCTCAAAAATCCCAGCCTATACGATTAAACCTCTTCCAAGCTGGCGTGGTTTATCGGTCGAATATGCCACCGCTCTTCCCACGGAAATGCTCCGCTTTATGTCCCGCTCACTTCCCACCCCACCCAAGTTGGCGGCTCTCCAGGTAGAACCCAACACGCCAGCCTGGCAGGCTGGTATCCGACCTGGACAATTGATTCTGGCTGTACAGGGAGAAACTGTCTCGACTCCCGATCAATTTACCGAACTGGTAAATAGGTTCAGCGGTCAATCTATCGAAATAACGCTGATCGATGCCGCCGATACTCTACGCAAGGTGCCCGTCCCTTAATTCCGTCGTCTAATCCGCTCCCTTATTTGCCCCTGGCCCGGTTTGGCGAGTGGCGAAGATTGTTTTCTACGCGAATTATCGGGGCTGCGCGAACCGTATGGGCAATGGTGGACTTTAACGAGTATTTGTATAGTACTAACATTCAGCGGGCACACAAAAACTAAAGCTTTTGCACGGACTTTTGCACGGATAAGATCAGCTTACTATGAAATGCGACGAACTACGCGAGAAATACCTTTCCTTCTTCCAGTCTCAAGGCCATAGCCGTCAGCCAAGCGATGTGCTGGTGCCAACTTGGGACCCTTCGGTCCTCTTCACCCCAGCCGGGATGAACCCATTTAAGGACCATTTCCTTGGCAAAGTAAAACTCGAATTCACTCGTGCCACCACTTGCCAAAAGTGCTTGCGTACTGGGGACATTGATAATGTCGGTCGAACCGCCTATCACCACACGTTCTTCGAAATGCTTGGCAACTTTAGCTTCGGCGATTATTTCAAGAAAGAAGCTATCCACTGGGCATGGCAATTTTTGACCGATCCCAAATGGCTCGGCATCCCCAGCGAGCGACTGAGCGTCACGGTTTATAAAGACGACGATGAAGCTGCCAACATTTGGAATTCTGAAATTGGTCTGCCATCACAACGCATATCGCGCATGGATGAAGACGAAAACTTCTGGCCAGCAAGCGCACCGAGCCAAGGGCCTGACGGTGTATGCGGTCCATGCAGCGAAATCTATTATCAGCTCGATAACGGCAAGTCGGTTGAAATTTGGAACTTGGTGTTTACGCAATTTAATCGCGTCGGCAATCCGCCCAACAATTTGCAACCACTCCCAAGCAAGAACATCGATACGGGGATGGGCTTGGAGCGTACGGCCAGCGTTTTGCAAAACGTACCAACGAACTTCCATATCGATACGCTTTATCCCATCGTCTTAGCTGCAGCTGAGGTGTGCGGCACTAAATATGAATACACCAGCGACAATGGTCGCCGACTGCGACGTATCACGGACCACATTCGCGCTTGCACGTTTGCTGTCCATGAAAACGTTTATCCAGGCCCCAAGAAGGCACGCTATGTCATCAAGCGTTTGATTCGTCGAGCTGTTCTCGATGGTCACCAAATGGGAATGCATGAACCATTCCTTCACAACTTGGTGCCAATGGTCGCTCAATGCATGAAGAGCATCTATCCAGAACTGAGCGAAACCACAACCCGCGTGGCTGAAGTGATTCGTCGCGAAGAAAACGAGTTCTTCCAAACCATCGATGCTGGCCTCAATCGCATCCATCAAGTTTTCACATCGATGGACAAAGATGGCAAAGTAATGGTCGATGGCAACGAAGCCGCTTCGCTGTATCAGACACATGGTGTACCACCTGAACTGTTCCAAACTCTAGCAGCTGAAAAGAACTTCACGTTCGATTGGGATGGCTATCGCGCTGCGATGGGACAACATGGTCTCGATAGCGGCGGCGAACAAAAGAAACTCTTCCAAACCGGTCCTATCGAAACGCTCAAAGAAGCTTTGCTGCGCACCGACTTCATGGGCTATGAAACGACCGAATGTTCCGCCCAAGTACGCGGTATCATTGTTGGACCAGAAGAAGATGATCGTTTAATCGGACGCTTGTCTGCTGGTGGTGACCAAACGATTCTCACACGAGTCGTTTTGGATCGCACTCCGTTCTATGGCGAGAGCGGTGGTCAAGTAGGCGACTCGGGCGTTCTACAAAACAGCGAATGCGTCTTCCGCGTTACCGACACACAAAAAGCGGGTGAGCTTTTCATTCACTATGGCCACGTGGAAAAAGGTGAACTCAAGGAAGGTATGACGATCCAAGCGATCGTGGATACCGAACGTCGGCAAGCGATTCGACGCGCTCACTCCGCCACACACCTTTTGCATTATGCACTCCAGCAAACGTTGGGTGGACATGCACAACAACAAGGTT
>Ga0075160_10002604_pt1 | contig 10671 bp, 9 predicted proteins | sample JI91814C2DNA_FD_70969 | JGI IMG/M metagenome (GOLD analysis project Ga0075160, IMG submission 70969) | Wastewater effluent complex algal communities from Wisconsin, to seasonally profile nutrient transformation and Carbon sequestration -... | ecosystem: Engineered > WWTP > Effluent > Algae...
AAAAGACAACAAGCAAAAAAAGACAAGGACTTTGCTCTGGCAGATTTAATTCGTAATGACTTGTCTGCAAAGGGAATTATTCTAGAAGATAGTCCAACCGGTATAAAATGGAAAAGAAAGTAATCAAAGGTGCCATCTACGGCAAACGCAACGTAGCCGAACTAGTTCAAAAGAATCATGAAGAGGGACTCCCGACTAACAAATGGGGATTTAGAGAAGTTCTTGTTAAAAAAAATCCTTCCCGTGATTTGATTGAGGATATCATCAGCCTAATTCCAAAGGGAATTAAAATTACATATCTGACAAATGGTGAACTAGATTCCATGTTTCATGGAGTCAATCATCAAGGTGTAATTCTACTGCGAGAAGAAAGTAAAAAATCCAATTACTCTGGAGATTTTACAGGCTTACAGGAATTAGTCGCGGAAGAAAAATTACCGATTCTTATACTAGATAGAATTCAAGATACTGGAAATCTTGGAAATATTTTAAGAACAGCAGAATGCTTTGGGTTTACAACGATTGTTCTCTCTGAAAGAGAAAGTGCTCCCATCAATGATACAGTAGAGCGTATGTCCTCCGGTGCAATTCATCATTTAAAAATATTTAGAGTTACGAATCTTAGGCAAGCAATTGATTTTCTAAAAGAAAACGGTTACTGGGTAGTAGCCACTAGTGATAGAGGCTTAGATAGTTGGGATAAATTACCCGAAATCCACGAAACGGCTGTTATCATGGGAAACGAAGAAGCAGGTGTTAAAAGAATACTTTTGGAAAATGCAGATTTTGTATTTCAAATTCCAATGCATGGAAAAGTTTCTTCGCTAAATGTCGTTGTTGCAACCGGAATTGTTCTGGATAGAATTGTAAACCGTTAGTCTCCCCGAAATATATTATAATATATCTATTACAATAAAAGTAACGTCATCACTAAATCGTCCCGGCGTTGCGGAGTATTCATTCAATGAATTCACAAGAGAATTGGAGAACTGCTCTGCGGTCATATCTTCGTTCATCACAGCAAATTTATATAAGGCTTTTTCTCCGAATTGATCCCCATTACTATTTTCGCATTCGATTAGACCATCTGTATAAAAAAGAATCCGATCCCCTACTTCCAATTTCATAATTGTATCATGCAAAACAATATCGCGGGAAATACCGATTAGCCGTCCTCGTGGTTTTAGTTCTATAAATTCTTTCTCTTCTTTTCTCCATATTAAGAGAGGAGGATGACCGCAACTTGCATAGGTCAGCCTTCTTTTTTGTAGGTCTAAATAGAAATAGCCGGCTGACAAAAGATTATTTCCAATTCTTTCAAATAAAGAGGCGTTTATATTGGCTAAAAGTTTTGAAGGCTCTTTGATCAATTCTGTTTCTCTTGAAAAAGAAAATTTAACAGTCGATGCAAATAAAGCAGCAGGCACTCCATGACCTGTTACATCTGCAATGAATACTCCTAAATGATTTTCTTCTGAATGAAATATATCATAAAAATCCCCACCTATTTCGCCTGATGGTAAATACTTTGCATGCATTCTTGCATTTTTTATTTTTGGAAGACTCGCAGGAAGAAGCGATTCGTGAATCTTTTTGGAAATCTCTAATTCGTTTTGAATCCTACTCAGTCTAGAATTTATCTGTATAGACTTTGTTTCAATTTCTACATTTTGCTTTTTTAGAATATAATATCGATTTGCCAGACCAATAGATAAAAGGGAAATCGCTATACCGGAAGCGATTTGCATCAAATCCGGAGAAGCATAGCCCGATAGAATGCCTAGATTATTCATCATGATAAATACCGAGCAAACAATAAAACCGGAAAATCCTAAAAGAAAAAATTTTGCCATAGGATTATTTCTAAATAGGCTTATGACCGTTCCGACTAATATTGTTATGCCTACAGGTGCTATTAGGATGTAGATATAGTAAAAAGCAAATTTATAAGGAATTAAAAACAGCAGGAAAAGATTTAATAAAACCAAAACGGATTCTACGTCTAAAATGTCTTTTATTCTTACTGAGTATTCTTGAATTTTCAAAAAATGAATAGATGTTCGAATGGAAGTTAAAAGCGAAAGAGTCATAAAAAATGGATTTGCAATATCATTCCAGTAAGTCGAATTGGGCCAGAAATAAGCGTAAGCAAAACCATTGAATACAAAAAAATACATACCCATCGAGAAAGTAAACATTACATAGTAGATATACAATTTTTCCTTCAAAGACAAATAGAGATAAATATTCTTTAAAACTAATAAAATTAAAATTCCATAGAACATTCCAAAAAAGAACTGTTCTCTCGTCGTCTTTTCATAGAAAGAATCTACATCAAAGAGCGTCATCCTAAATACCATAACGCTTTTTGTTTTCAGCTTTAAAAAATAGGTTTTTGATTCTCCAGTGCCAATGGAAAGCGGAATGACATGGTTTCTGTGGTTTACAATTCTTGCGTTAAACGGAATGTTATCTCCAAGGATAAGGCTTTGAAATTTTCCATTTTCTAAAGTATACACTTCGATAAAATCGATTGGAGGAAAGGCTTCTTCCAAATAAAAATTATTCTTAGTAAGGCATTGATTGTGAAAATCTATTTTAATCCAATAAGTAGAATCTTGAAATCCGAAACTGGGGTTGTCGTGGTTACTTGATAAAAATAATTTGAAAAATTCAGGACTAGCAATTTCCTCAATTTTAAGTTGATTCGTCTTGTCTTCAAAGTAGCTAAGACTCTTTCCTAAAGGATATTTAGAAATACTGTCTTCTATTAAAACACTATTAGAGAAAACAGGAAAGGAAACCGCCAGCAAAACTGAATAGAGTAGTCCTTTTAATAATCCCATGGCTTTATTTACTTTTTCTTTTCTATATAACACATCAACTCTTGCTTACATTTACAATGTTTTTAAAAACCATTGAAAGTGTAAAGTAGTTTGGATTGCAATTCAAATAAAGATTTTTTTCGGTTGAAAGAATTAGGATTATCTTTTTCAATGCGTATATAAACTGGAGAAAATACAAAAATGGGTAATTACAAAACTCTGAACGAGATGTTCTTTTCTATTAACGCAAACGCGGGAAACGTTCCAACGTTCTTCACAAAAGATACAAATAAAAAATTCCACGGTGTTACTTTTAGAGATGCCTACACTCAAGGAGAGAATCTCGGTCTTTATTTAATGTCACTCGGAATCAACCCCGGCGACAAAGTCGGGCTGATGTCTGATAACCGCGTTGAATGGGCAATTGCTGATATGAGCGTTCTACTTAATGGCGCAGCTAACGTTCCAAGAGGATCTGATTCCACACCACAAGAAATTCAATATATATTAGAGCATAGCGAAAGTAAAGTATGCTTTGTAGAGCACGGAAAGCTTCTAGAGAGTGTATTACCCATTATCCCCCAGACAAGTGTAACCAAACTAATTGTCATGGATAAAGAATATAAAACAAAGTATGACAATGTAATCAATCTTTACGATGCTATCGAAAAAGGAAAAGAGATAAGAGATGCAAAATTAGCAGAACTTTTGAAAAGAGCAAGAGAAACTAAAGAAGATGATTTATTTACAATTATCTATACTTCAGGAACTACTGGTCTTCCAAAAGGTGTAATGCTTACTCATAAAAATATGATTTATAACGTAGTATCCATTCCTCCTTTAGTTGGATTAAAAAAGGGGGATAGAGTTCTATCCATTTTACCAGTATGGCACGTTTTTGAAAGAGCAAACGACTACTCAATGGTAGCTGCTGGATCTGCCATTTATTACACAAATATCCGCGACTTACGAGATGACTTCATCAAAGTAAAACCAACCTTCATGGCATCTGCTCCAAGACTCTGGGAAAATCTCTACGCCGGAATCAAATCAAAAGTAGAAAAATCAGAGCCAATTAGACAACTTTTATTTAACACAGCTTTTGAAGTTGGAAAGACTTACAAAAAAGGACTCGATTACATTCAAGGAAATGAATTACAATCCAAACAAGAAGAAGGTGTTGAAAAAATCACTAGAACAGTTCAGTCAATTGTAACAACGGCTAACCTTGCTATACCTTCCACTGCTTTAGATAAAATAGTATTTGAAAAAATTAGAGAAGCGTTAGGCGGTCAATTACGTGGAACTATCTCCGGTGGAGGCGCTCTTCCTGCACACGTAGATGAATTCTTCAATGTAATTGGTATTCCAGTTTATGAAGGCTATGGAATGACAGAATGTGCTCCTGTAATTTCTGTTCGCTCTGTAGGTAGAGTCATTCAGGGTAGTGTTGGATTTACTCCAGCAGGAACAGAAGTGAAAGTTCTAAATGACAAAGGACAAGAAGTAAGAACGGGGGAACTCGGTATTATCCACGTTAAAGGTCCACAAGTCATGAAAGGATATTATAAAAATCCAGAAGCAACTGCAAAGACAATTGTAAATGGTTGGTTGAACACTGGCGATTTAGGATTCAAAAGCTTTAACGGAACTCTTTCTGTAAGAGGTCGTGTTAAGGATACTATCGTATTACTCGGCGGGGAAAACGTTGAGCCGGTCCCAATCGAAAATCTTCTTTTAGAGCATCCACATATCAACCAGGTAATGGTTGTGGGACAGGATCAAAAATCTCTTGCTTGTTTGATTTGGCCTGATGTGGACAAATTAAAAGAAGCCGGCTGGAACATTAACTATGGTGACGATTTGAATAAAAATGAAAAACTTCGTGCGCACTACATGACAGCAATCAAAGACATCATCTCAGGACAAAATGGATTTAAGAGTTTCGAAAGAATTTCCGATTTCCGTTTTCTACCAAAGGTAATGGAAGTAGGAGATGAAATCACAAATCTCTATAAAATGAAACGAAATGTGATCTCTGATAAATATGCAAAACTCATCAAGAGTATGTATGAGTAAAATTTCCCTTTGAGAACCTCGGGGTGATTTTTTTAAAACAACTCTAATGAATAAGCCGAGCTAACCACTCGGCTTTTTTTATTTTCCACTTGCAAAATATATTTCGCGTAAGAATGCTAAGTATATGAAAGAAATATTTTCAAAACTTATTTATACATTTTTAATCTATTTTATTTTTTTAAATCAAATTCATGCAGAAGAAAACAAGCAGGTCATCAAAAGAATTGGCTTTGGTTCCTGCCTCGAACAATGGAATCCACAAGAAATTTGGAAACCAATGATTTACTCTAAGCCAGAATTATTCTTGTGGTTAGGGGATAATATCTATTATGACTCCTACATTGCAGATGAAAAGAAATACTATTACAATCTGCTCACAAGCAGAAAAGAATTTCAAGACTTAAAGAAAATTTCCAGAATGCTTTATACCTGGGATGATCATGATTATGGAATCAATGATTCAGGCTCGGAATATGAAGACAAAGTAAATTCCCAGAGAATTTTTTTAGAAGCATTTGAGGAGAATCCTTCTTCGCCGCGATGGAAACGTAAGGGAATCTATGACTCCTATTATTTCGGAACAAAGGGAAAGCGGCTACAGGTAATTATGCTCGACACACGTTACTTTCGTTCTGAATTAAAAAGAGATTGGAGAAAATACTTTGGCATTAAAAGAAATATTCCAAACACAGATGAAGGAGCGACTGTTTTGGGAGAGGCTCAATGGAAATGGTTCTCGGATGAATTAGAAAAAGAAGCAGACCTTAGAGTTATTGTTTCTAGTATCCAGCTTGTAAATACATTTCATCCTTTCGAAAAATGGGGAAATTTTCCTTCGGATAGAAAAAAGTTTTTTGATTTAATCAAAGAAAAGAAAGCGAGGCGAGTAATTGTTCTAAGCGGTGATAGACATATGTCTGAACTGAATGTAGAAAGAGAAAATATCCCCTACCCGATTTATGATTTTACTTCTAGCTCTTTTAATAAGCCATTCAAATTCATTGCACCAGAAGAAAGTCCAAAGCGCGTTGGCAAAGCAATTGTCGAAGAAAACTTTGGAACGATGGATATCTATTGGGAGGACAAAGAACCCTACTTAGAGTTAAGAATCATTAGCCTCGGCGGGAAAGAAGAATTCTATCACAAAGTTAAATTTAAAGAAATTGAATAGAATAAATATTAATTGCAAAATCTAAGGTAAGACCTACTATGAATATAATAATTATTTAAAGAGGTTCTATGAAACAAATATTTTTAATCGTAAGCATTTCTCTTTTTTCTATCAGCCTATATGCTGATAAGTTAGAATGTGTCAAAAAAGCAGAAGAGTCTTTTAAAACAGAGCGTGAAGCTTGCAAAGATAAGACTGGAGCAGACAAAGAAAAATGCATAACCGATAGCAAAGAAAAGAAAAAATCAACTATCGAAGAGTGTCGTAAAACTGCTAAGGCTTGTATTGAAAAAGCAAAGGAAGAAAAGAAAACCGCAATGGGTCAGTGCAAAGAGAAAAAAGGACCTGAGCACAAAGAATGCAAAGAAGGTGTAAACGCAAAATTTAAAGAAGCACAAGAAGCTTGTAGAAAAATCTAAACCTTCTTTAAAAAAAGGGCGCCTAATTCATAATTAGCGCTCTTTTCTCATTTTTATTTATTGCTTGCTAGATTCATCAGTAGATAGAGCGACTTCTGCCTGCTCTTTTAAAGTATTTGCGAATGCAGCGTAGGTTTCTTTTAGTTCATGGGTATTTTCCATTAGGCTAGAAAGAGAATGAGGGATGTCATCTCTGCTTGCCTTTAAGACGTCTAAGAAATATTTCTTTGCAGAAGATGGGGCATGTAGAACATTCAAGTAAAAGTAGGCTAATTCTAATTTTGCGTCATTATTAGAAGGAGCTAACTCAACTGCCTTACGCAATGAAAACTCTGCATCTTCTTTGTTGAAATTTTCCGGATCGGATACTTGAACGCATATTCCGCGAAGCAAAAAGTATTCAGCATTTCTTTCCTCATCTGGAACTTTGTCCATCAAAGGAAGAACTGCATTGTAGTTCTTGTTTCGAATTTCTAATTTTATTTGATCGATAAACATACAACTTCCTAAGTTTTTGCAATCTTGAATTCTTTTTCAAATAAAGCAAGCACAATTCATCTGCATCTACTCGTTCTTAGGAGTTTTCGCAGGTTTTATGTTTACTTTATCTAATAGTTTAAATGGCTCCTGAGGAGATTCCCCTTTCTTTACAATACTAGCATAGCCGGCTGGAATTGTAACTGTTTGTCCTTGAGCGGTTACTTGAATTATGCCACGACTACAAATAAGCTTGTCTACGCCTTCCTTATCTGTGGATATACTAATTTCTGTTCCCCTTACAGTGGATAAGGATGTTCCTGTTGAAACTTGAAACGGTGCGTCTTTGTCATCTTGCGAAGTCTTAAGAAAACTTAGAAAAATTTCACCCGTAGTCAATTCAATGCTACGGGTTCTATCTTTTTTAATTTTTAAAATCGTGTTCTCTCGAATTTGAACTAAGACTTCGGGCTCATCTAGAAAATAAATTTCTCCACTTGCATTTCCGAATACTTTTACTGTATCCCCGGACTCTAAGAGTTCCCCCACGCTTGCAGCTAACGCAGTGTTTTTTTTCTCTCGCACGTATTCTATTCGTCCAACGCTAGTGGATATTTTAGCAATTGGACTGGATTGTATGGTTTCTTTTTTCTTCTTAGCAACGTCCGATTTTTTCGGTTTCTCTTGCGAATAAACAGGAGCGGCTAAAGTTAAAAAACAGAGGGAGAGTAAGAATATTTTATTCATATAAATTCTACCCAAAGTATTCCTTCCATTTTTTGTCTGCTTCACTTCCGAAAAAAATCTTACATGCTTCTTTAAGCCCTGCTGATTTTTTTAAATCTTCTTTCTTCACTACTAAGGAGATTTTAGAACGACGGCGTAAAAAATCTTCTAGCTTTGTAATCATCTCTCTGCGGGAAGCTTCTTCCAATTCTGCGCGAATGTATTCCGTTCCTTCGATTAAAACTTTTACTCGTTCTGGATTTTCGCGGATATCGTCTAGTATCCCCAAAGCCTGTGATCCATATCTTCTCCAGAGTCTTTTAGATAGAGGCTCACTTGATTCAGAATCAGTCATTTCATCTAGGTTCATTAATTTTGCCTGATGCAGGAATTCTGTTTTTAATTCTAGGGAAGGCTCTCCATACCATTTCTGATCGAAAAAGGGAAATTGAATTCCAAGTTGCCTTGTAATTTCCGCTACTTCATCTCCTACATTGATACAATCTGTTAGCTTTCCACCGAAAATACTAATATGCTTATCTTCTTTGTTCACTTCGACTTCATGTTTACGAGAGAGTTTTACCCAATCAGCAGTTTGGTCTCCTGTGTTGGTTACGACTAAGGGACGAACTCCACATCTTTCGGCAATGATATCTTTTGTTGTTAAAGGATGCGTTAGTTTCACACGCTTATTGATATTTTCTAGGACAAATTCTCTATCTTCCTGTGTGACTTCCGCATAAGGAGAAGTAACCTGTGTATCGGTTGTTCCAATACAAGTTCTATTTCCCATTGGAATTACAAAGAACAAACGTCCGTCATCTGCAAAGAAAGTAAGAATGTGTTTAACTTCGGTTAGCCTTTCTACTATTAAATGAATTCCTTTGCTGAATACATGTCGGTGATTTGTTTTTTGATTCGTTAAACCATTGTGCTCATCTACAAAAGGTCCACATGCATTGATTAATACTTTTCCTCTGATGGTAAATGTTTTACCACTGATTGTATCCTTCGCTTTTACGTTCCATAGATCACCTGCTTTTGTGGCACCTTGCGACTCAACGTAATTAGCCGCTATGCATCCATAGTTTAGAGCAGCGCGGATAAATAAAAAAACAAATCTTGCATCATTATCATGCAAATAGGCGTCAGAATATTCGAACCCACCTACTGCATTGTCTAATTTGATAATATCCTCTTCCTGGTTCATCATCGCTTTAGTTAAATATTTTGGAGGCTTTGTAAAGAAATTTCCCATAAGCCAATAGAATAGAGTTCCTGCGTATAATTTCAATACACCATGTCTAAATCCTTTTGTAATTGTAGTAAAGAATCGAATTTCTTCTACTGTTGAGGGGTAATTACGCATTAGCTTGTTGCGAGACATACAGAGTTTACGAACAAGTCCAAACTCAAATGTTTCCATGTATTTGATTCCACCCCAGGCGAGGTTAGAAGAATTCTGGCTTGTAAATCCTGCAAAATCTCCTTTATCTATTAGAGCTACTTTTGCACCCTTAGCCGACAAAGCGGATGCGGCTACTGCACCGTTAATCCCTCCGCCTAGAATAATCACGTCAAAATTTTCTTTTTGTAACTTTGTAAGGTTACTTTCTCTTAGTTTCATATATCCTCTTTATCCTTAAAATTAGTCCACCAATCCATGGCGGATACCGCATCAACTATGATTCCATATTTTTTCTTAGCCAGAGAAAGCTGTGCAAGCTCGGGCTTGGAAATATAAGTTTTGATTTCGTCCATATCTAGAAATATATCATCGACTAGATTTAGTTTGAAAGCTTGTTTTACTTCTTTTAGAAATGATTTTTTATATAATAAAATAGCACACTGGCATAAAACCGACCAGGGGAAAATAGGCGTTTGCTCCAAAGTCTTAAATAATTCATTAAAGTATTGATACAAATCTTCCCTTGCGTATTCCCCTATTTCTACCATCGTAACGAGTGCTTCGATGCAGGCAGCTCTACAGTATTCATTTACCTCGGTGTTTTCAATTACCTTTTTCAAGGAAGCATCATTTCCATTGGCAATTGAGGCAAGAATAGGACCTAGATTTTGAAGAACGATATCACCTGTAAGAGGAGTTAAAAAATTTCCCTTTCTAGAGAAAAGTTTTAATGTAGGGGCTAATGCATTTTTATCTCTAAACTCGGCTAGTAAATAAAGAGAATACAACCAATCATTGTATTCCACTCGCTCTGTAGGATTCTGAGGTTTAGCCGCTTCTCGTTTTAGAATCTTAAGTAAGTCCTGACGGTATAGCTTTGGATTGTGTTGAATTTCTGTTAGCTCCTCGCGCGTCATTTGACGACCGGCAAGGTTTAATTTTTCTAAGACCGTTTCTTTTTTCATTTTACAAACTTCAATGTATTCTCTGTGTCTAGATATTTCTTAATTTTTTCGTATGGAATTTTTACTTCCACGGCTTGTAGTGCATGAATGTCAAATAGGTTAATCAAGACTAAAGAATCGGCTGTGAGATAATAATCGTATTGATTTTTTTTGAGTGCGATAAACTCTTCTTTGTCGCTGATGCTTTTGTCTTTTAACATTACCTCTGTCATAAATTTATGAAGAGGAACTATAAACTTTTTGTCTTTTTTAAAAAGCGAATCAAAAGGAATTTGCTTTCCAGTTGTTAAATCGAAATTGTATGTTTTAAAAGTATTATTGGGATGAGCATTGCCTTCTTGAAAGCTAGAAAAATCAGAGTGAACACTCAAAATTGTATCGGTCTTTAGCTTTACACTAAAACCACCTAGAACTGAAAAAGGAGGAGCATTCTTATCCTTCTTATTACATTCAAATTCATTGTCATAGGATTCTAGTTTTGTAAAATCATCTACAAAAATCTTACCGATTAAGCGAATGATATTGCCATCGTATTTGGAGTCTTTGCCTAATTTAAAAATTGGATATTGAATTTTATAAGTGCAGTTGCTTTCTTTTTTGT
>Ga0075160_10002610_pt1 | contig 10667 bp, 11 predicted proteins | sample JI91814C2DNA_FD_70969 | JGI IMG/M metagenome (GOLD analysis project Ga0075160, IMG submission 70969) | Wastewater effluent complex algal communities from Wisconsin, to seasonally profile nutrient transformation and Carbon sequestration -... | ecosystem: Engineered > WWTP > Effluent > Algae...
GTAACTGCATCGGCCGGGCAACAGGAAACACCGGCATATTGAAGGGCTGGTAAATCAGGAAGATCATCTCCCATATAAAGCACCTGTTCTCTTTTGAGTTTTTTACCCGTTACGAAATCTGAGAGTAGTTGCTTTTTATCCATTACCGACATACTCACATCCTTTACTCCCAGTTTTTCCAATCGATCCTGCACTTCCGGTGAATGTCCCCCGGAAATGATCTTGATCCGGTATCCTTTCTTTAATGCCATCTGCAGGGCAAAACCATCTTTGATATTCATTCTCCTGGCCTGCAAACCACCATCCAGTACTAAAACAGTACCGTCTGTGAGCACCCCGTCCACATCAAAGACAAAGGCCGTAACCGGTTTGAATAATTCCAGGATATTCATGGTATCAACAAAATATTCGTTTTAAACATCTCAACAACTCAACCTCTCAACTACTCAACCTCTCAACCCCTCAACCATCTCACTTCTGACTATCCCTCCACTCATATACCCAACTGCTCTGAATCATTTCCAGATGACCTTCGTTGCTTTCCTCTCTGGTACCGGTAAAGCCGGGAATTTGCAATACCCACTCCAGCAGATCAGTGAAACGGATCCGGTAAATCTTTCCTTCATTGAAATCATCCCCAAAACGCTCATAGAGTTTGAGGGCAATATCTTCATAATCGTTCCAGTGTATGGGGGGCTCGAATTGAGACATGTGTATTATTTTTTAGACTGATCAGGGAATTAAAAGATTAGGAAACATTGAATACTCTGTCAGCGATGATCGATTCTTTATTCTCCCAAAAACTGCGTCTGATCAGGTAAAGTTACTTCAATTAAACCAGTACCATCCAGCAAAAGGGACTGACAGCCCAGTCTGGAGTTCAGTTTCGGACTGATGGCCCGGTCAATAAAATCTTCTTCCCGGTCAGACAATTCATCGATATGTTCCATCCCCTTTTCTATATACAAATGACAGGTGGTACAGGCACATACACCTCCGCAGTTATGGTGGAGGTCAATATCATTGGTCAGTGCAATTTCCAGCAGGCTTTGTCCGGGTTCCACCTGTTCAAGGGTGACGGGTTCCAGTCCTTTTTGTTCAAATTTGAATTTTACAGTGTACATCTCGTCTTGCTTATTGATGATCTGGTTCCGGCCTGCTTCATTGGTAAAGCCGGCCGGGGCGTTGCAAAAATAGTGGTAAATCGAGCAAGGGATTTACTCGTTTGGTAAAAAGACAATCAGGGCTGCTGAATGCTTTCGGTCATCATCAGGTAGATATTCCTGAGTTTAGGATGCGTATGCAGTATTTCGAGGTGTTTTTCGATGGTCTGCTTATCGTGACGGATGGCCGGACCGGTCAGAGACTGGGCAGGGCTGTGATCGCGAAGGCGAAGGGCCGTTTCTTCGATCAGGGGCTGGAGTAATTTGAAATCAAGTCCTTCCTTGCGGCAATATTCTTCTGCCAGCTGGTACAGATGATTGGTAAAATTATTCACTACTACGGCGGCCACATGCAGCTTGGCCCGGTCATCATCAGCAGCCACCCCCACCTGTTCTTTGGAAATGGAAGCTGCCAGGCTTTGCAGCCGCCCTTTGGTATAGTCATCATTACCATCTACAAAAAGAGGAATTTCAGTGATTGTGCCAATATCCTTGCTCAAACTTTGCAATGGATACAGCACCCCATAATGTTCTGACACATTCTTCAATATGTCCATTGGCACCGAGGCTGCTGTATGTACCACGATCTTTCCGGGCACACGAAGGTCATCGGCTACGTCATCAATTGACCGGTCATCCACCGCAATGATATAGAGGTCTGCATTTTTCTGTATCATGCTTTTGTAGTTCGTGGACTCTGAATCCAATTCATAGGCCAGTTCTGAAGCGGCACTGGCATTCCTGCTATACAATTGCACGATTGTATGTCCTGCAGCTTTTAATTTTCTGCCCAGCACAGCTGCCACATTTCCGGAACCGATCATGACGATATTCATACTTCCTCCTTCCTGTTTGTAATAACCAGCATTGAATGACACAAATTGATCCGGCCATTATAAAAGGCCTTAACCATTATTTTTGCATCAATGAAATTGTCGCAACGTCTGGCTATTGGTTATATCAGGACAAAATTCAAGCTTCTTTCCACCATCTCCAAAAAGAAAGCGGCTGAACAGGCATTTACCCTCTTTTGCACCCCGCAGCGTAGAAACCTGAAAAAGCCTCCCAAAATATTTGAAGAGGCAGAAACACTGCAGTTGAAAGTAGAAGGGATCCTGGTTAAAGGCTGGCGCTGGAACCATCCGGCTGATAAAAAAGCCCTGATTATTCATGGTTTTGAATCTTCCGTTGTCAATTTTGATCGTTATATCAGGCCACTGATCAAAAAAGGCTATGAAGTCCTGGCTTTTGATGCCCCGGCACATGGGAAAAGCGGTGGCAAACAGATTACGGCCCCTCTTTTCAAAAAAACCATTCAGGAAGTATGTAAAACCTTTGGCCCGGTACATTCATTCATGGCACATTCTTTTGGCGGACTGGCCGTTTCCCTGGCCCTGGAGGAAATGAGTCATAACCCCGATACCCGCCTGGTGCTGATTGCACCTGCCACGGAGACCCTCACCGCCGTGGATACTTTTTTCCGTTTCCTGAAACTGGATGATGACGTGAGGACAGCATTTGATAAAATCATCATTAAGAAAGGCGGTGTCAGTCCAACCTGGTACTCCATCCGCAGGGCCATGCAGCATATCAGGGCCAGGGTTTTATGGATTCATGATGAGGAGGATGATACCACTCCGATTGAAGATGTAAGAAAAGTGCAGGAAAAAAACTATCCGCAGATTCAGTTCGTAATTACCAAAGGCCTGGGGCACCGGCGGATCTACCGGGAGAACAAAATCACCAGGTTGATTGTTGATTTTTTATGATACGCATCCTGTTTATATTCTGTATGTTTATTTGCAGTAGTTCCTGCGACAAAAAAGACATGCCGCCGGTTAACCCAACCAATATGGACAGTATCCCTTCCCCTGCCAATAGCAGGAAATATTATTACCTGGCCCTGGGAGATTCCTATACCATTGGGGAATCCGTTCCCATCGGAGAAAATTTCCCCAACCAGTCGGCCTTTTATTTTAAGACAGATAGTTTTTATCTCGATACCCGCATCATTGCCCGTACGGGCTGGACCACCGAAGAATTGGAAGCCGGAATCCTTGCGGCGGATGCGAACAGCCCCCTGCGGACCGAATATGATTATGTAAGTCTGCTGATTGGCGTCAACAACCAATACCGTGGCAGAACGGTTGACAGCTACCGGCCGGAATTTGAAAATCTCTTAAAAAAAGCCATCCGTTATGCCGGTAACCGACCTTCGAGAGTGGTGGTTCTCTCTATTCCCGACTGGGGGGTAACCCCATTTGCCAGCGGACTGGACCGGGCCAGAATAGCCGGGGAAATTGATGCATATAATGTGGCCAATAAATCCATCAGCCAGTTATATAATGTACAATATATAGATATCACTCCCTGGACAAGAGAGGCTGCTTCAGACCCTACCCTTCTTGCACCGGATGGTCTTCATCCCTCCGGTAAAGAATACCGGCGCTGGGCTGAAAGGGTGGCCAACTGGATGCGGGCTGTACGCTGATCAGCGGCAACCGCCATTATAAACATGAAAAATATCGTTCAGATAATTTCTGTTCTTACGTAAAGCTTTCCGGATCTGACCGTTTTTCAGATCGATCATCTCCACTGCCTTCGGGCAATCTTTTACAAAACGAATAATATCTTTCTGACCAGCAATTGGCTCCAGGTCACCATTATCCCCTACCTGTACATAATGATAACAGGTAAGTCTATCGCGAAAGGTCGTCATCCCGGTTCTGCTATTGGTGGAGGAAACCGTCACCATTTCTTCCGTATAATAAACATTGAGTTTGCCGCTGATGATTCTTTTGGCATAATTTGCTCCTACCTGACCATAATATTGTCCGTTATAAAAATATCCCCGGGTATCCTTGATGCGGTATTTCTCCCCATCTACTTTTATTTGGTCTTTTACTACCAGTCCGGATTTCCAACTGATTTCATCACCATATATTTTCTTTCCATCCTTTAACAACACATATCCCCTCCCGCTTCCTTCTTCGGATTTATCATAATAATTAAATGCCCCGCAGTGGATCTTATTAATCTTCGCACTGCCGGCAGCAAGGATCATAAAAAGGGCCAAAACGGCCAGGCTCATCAAGTGTTGATGCTTATTTTTCATATCGGTGTTTTAAGATTCCTGTATTTCGATAATAACAGATTGAAGCCAATAGCGATTCCATAGCCAGCGGAATAAACCAGAATATCCAGCCAGTCGGCCGTTCCCGGCATCAGTCCTGTTTTTTGCAACCACTCGGTAACTACTAACATGAGCCAACCGGCCATCAGCCAGAACAGTTTTGGTTCGTTATCCCAAATGAGCAGTAGGGCGGACCCCAATGCATAGGCCCATAACCCATCCGGTAAATAATTTTTGATGGACAGAAAAAAGGGATCTCCGGAACCTGTCAGGTAGATGATAAACCCTGCCATTAAGGGTATAAAGCAGTGCAGTATTAAAATTTTGAATCGACTGTAGCCCATGTAAATGAAGTACTTAAAGCTAGTGGCAAGAGTACGATTTCACAAGTTTCCGGAAAAATTTATTATCCTTGTCCTAACTTGCGACCGCCAAGGCCTTAAAAGCAAAGGCGGTTTTTTTATAAGTTACTACCCATTATGGCTAAAAATCTGTTGATAGTTGAGAGCCCTGCGAAAGCTAAAACCATTGAAAAAATCCTGGGAAAGGACTTCCAGGTAAAGAGTTGTTTTGGCCATATCCGCGACCTGCAAAAGGCGGATATGGGCATCGATGTCGAAAAGAATTTCGAACCCTCCTATATTGTACCGGCGGATAAAGAAAAAGTGGTTGCCGAATTGAAAAGACTGGCCAAGAGCTCCGAAGAAGTATGGCTGGCAACGGATGAGGACCGTGAAGGAGAAGCCATCAGCTGGCATTTATGTGAGGTGCTCGGACTGGATCCCAATAAGACCAAACGGATCGTGTTTCATGAGATTACGAAGCCAGCTATTCAGGCCGCTGTGCAGAACCCCCGTCGTGTGGATATGAACCTGGTGATGGCCCAGCAGGCCCGCCGGATCCTGGACCGGATAGTTGGTTTTGAACTCAGTCCGGTGCTTTGGAGAAAGATCAGCATGCGCAATAACCTGAGCGCCGGAAGGGTGCAAAGTGTAGCGGTAAGACTGATCGCAGAAAGAGAAAGAGAGATCAACGCTTTTAATACTGTTAGCACCTTTAAGATTGAAGCTCAGTTTACTGCAAAGGATGTCTCTAATAAAAATGTAACCTTTTCAGCCGAAGGCAAGAAGCAAAATTCACCAGAGGATGCCGAGACGTTTTTGAAAGGTTGCGTAGGTGCTGATTATAAGGTAACCGATATCCAGGTTCGTCCGGGTAAACGTTCCCCCGCCCCTCCTTTTACTACCTCAACCTTACAGCAGGAAGCCTCCCGAAAGCTGGGTTATGGCGTTTCGAGGACCATGCTGATTGCCCAGAAATTGTATGAAAACGGGTACATCACTTATATGCGTACGGATAGTGTGAACCTGAGTAATACCGCCCTGGGCGATATCACCAATACAGTGAAAGGCATGTACGGTGAAGAGTACCACCAGTTCCGCAAATACAAAAACAAAAACGAAAATGCTCAGGAGGCCCACGAAGCCATCCGCCCTACTTATATGAGCAATGCCTCCGTTCCTGAACAGGAATGGGCCAGGTTGTATGAACTGATCTGGAAACGCACGATGGCCTGCCAGATGGCTGATGCCGAACTGGAAAAGACTACTGCCAAGATTGAAATCTCTACCAATAAAGAAGAACTCACAGCCGCTGGTGAAGTATTGAAATTTGACGGGTTCCTGAAAGTATACCGGGAAGACAAGGACGATGATGAACTGGAAGAAGAAGCCAACGAAGGCATGCTGCCGCCATTAACGGTAGGCCAGCAACTGCCTTTTAAAGAAATGAATGCCACCGAACGCTTCAGTCGCCCCCCTTCAAGATACACCGAGGCCTCCCTTGTAAAGAAACTGGAAGAACTCGGAATCGGCCGCCCCTCTACCTATGCACCTACGATTTCAACGATTCTGAAAAGAGGGTATGTGGAGAAAAGAGACAAGGATGGAACTGAGCGTTTCTATACCGTCTATTCACTGAAGGAGGACAAAGTGAATAAAAAACAATCCAGTGAAATGACCGGAGCAGAGAAGTCTAAACTCTTCCCTTCCGATCTTGGATTGGTAGTGACCGACTTCCTGAACAAGTATTTTGATGATATCATGGATTATGGCTTCACGGCCCGGATCGAAGGGGAGTTTGATGAAGTGGCGGAAGGCAAGATGAAGTGGAATACAATGATCAAAGATTTCTACAATCCTTTTAAAAAGGATGTAGAGAAGACCATTGAAACAGCGGAAAGAGCCACCGGTGAAAGAGAACTGGGGGTGGATCCGGAAAGCGGCAAACCGGTGATGGCCCGGATGGGAAGATTTGGCCCCATGATCCAGATCGGGGAAGCCAATGATGAAGAGAAACCGCGTTTTGCCAAGATACCTACCGGACAAAGTATCGAGACCATCACATTCGAAGAAGCCATGAACCTCTTTGGGGCGCAGGGCGTGATGGGACAGTATGAAGAGAAAGATGTGCTGGTGAATGTGGGTCGTTTTGGCCCTTATGTAAAATGGGGAGATGATTTTATTTCCCTTCCCAAAGGAACCGATCTGGGGACCATCACCCTGGAAAAAGCCATTGAAACCATCAAGGCCAAACAGATTGCTGATATGCCCGTGGGCACATATGATGATAAACCCATTACCAAGGGTGCCGGTCGTTTTGGTCCTTATATCAAATGGGATGGCATGTTTATCAATGTTCCGCGCCGGTACAATTTTGCCAAACTGAGCCAGGCGGATATGGATGAACTGATTGATGCCAAGGTGAAGAAGGAAGCCAACCGCTATATCCAGCGCTGGCCAGATGAAAATATTTCGGTGGAGAACGATCGCTGGGCACCGATTATCAAATTCGGCAAGAAAAAAGTATATCTCCCTAAAAAGAAAGATGATACCCGCTATACTGCTGAAGAAGCTGCAGCATTTACATTAGAAGAAGTGAAACAGTTTATTGAAGCGTCGATACCGGGAGCATTCGCTAAAAAGAAAAAGGCGGCAGCGAAAAAGGCATCGGCTAAAAAGGCGGCACCCAAAAAGAAAGCAGCGCCCAAAAAAGCAGCGAAGAAAAAATAATAGAGAAAGAAGCTAACTCAGGTTTGAGTTAATTGCCACAAAGTCACTAAGCCACTAAGTAAATTAACCTTAAACTCATTTCTTCGTGTCTTTGTGCCTTTGTGGCAATTCTTTTACTACTGAATTTAACAGCTTCTTTCTCTTTGCTACTAACGCTTAATTACGCAACTGTATCGTTCCAATGTCCGTTTCTCTTCCGGTTTGAATGGCCACTCCGGTCAATGTGGTATCCCGGTAACCGTTGGCCGTGGCATTGACATACACATCTGCTGTAGTCCCCCTGATACCCCTGATCTTGAACCGCCCGTCTGAATTGGGAAAGGCAACGAGTGTGTCATTATTGGCTATTACTGATACCACGGCATCCGCACGGTCGGGAAGGATTTTTCCTTTGATGGCAGCCGTTTGCGGCGGTAACCAGATTCGCAGGAATGATTTCAGTATAAACTGATTGTTTTGAATCCGTACAATGGACCGGCCCGCATCAAAATCCAGCCAGATCTGCAGATCACCCGGACGGATTTCCTCAATATCTTCTCCCCTCACATTAACCGTAATCCGGTTATAATTATTCCATAAGCGCAGCGGATACTGCACACTGTCGATCACTACCGAATTTTGTGTGCCCAGGGTCAGTCTGATTTTTTTGATCTTTCCGGCCACAGTAATCCCTGAAGCCAGTAAGGTATCCACACCGTTTGAAAGGTCAAGCAGGTTATAAATACCCGGACGGATATCCAGCGTATCCCAGATCATACAACTGTAATCCTCATGATCATCATGCTCATTATCATAATGGCAATCCCCATCTCCTCTTCCGCCACGATCGTCATCATCATCTTCATTACTTCTGTTGCGGCAGCTATCAGGGGCTACCAGTACTTCCACCCGCTGAATATCCACATTCACGGCATCATAATTCACCGGACCATCACTCATCCTGATACGGATCCTTTGCTGGCCTTCAGGAATTGTGTTTTCGGAGGCTTCTTTCTGACAGGAATACAGGACAATCAGGAGCAGGCCGGACAATAGCACGGCTGCGTGTAATTTTTTCATACACGATTCAATTTTAGGTCAAATAAATATTGTTGGTTTCAGGTCTCATTCAAGGACCCGCCCCTGGTGGAAGATTGTGGTGAACTTTTAATAGCGAAAAACAGACCAAACTGTATTTTGTGGAAAACTAACCTGCATGGAAAGAAACTACTGGGAAAAAATGGCCCCTACTTATGGAGATGAAATTTTTGATGTCCTGGCGAATGACCGGAAAGCCCTGATCCGTGCAGTGATCATGCAATATGCAGGTAAAAACAAAAGCGTGATCGATATCGGTTGCGCCATTGGGAAATGGCTGCCTGTACTGGCACCGGCTTTTAAAAAAGTGGTAGCGGTTGATATCTCAGCCAAAAATCTCGACATCGCAGCTGCTCTTTACCCCCAGTATAAAAATGTGGAATACCTCCGGGCCGATATGAGCGGCAAAAAAACAAAAGTTCCCTGCTGTGATTTCGGTATCTGTATCAATGCCATTCTTACACCGGTAGCAAAAGACCGGAATAAATTTTTTGAGTCGCTCCAGGCCTGTGTAAAAAAAGGAGGCCGTATCGTCATCACTGTCCCCTCCCTTGAATCCTGGCTCCTGACAAGTATGCTGCAGCAGCAATATGGTATCGATAAAAAATTATTCCCGCCGGAAAAAAATGCAAAGCAGGCCATTCGCAAATGGAACAATATCCGGCAGGGTAATGCGGATATAGATGATGTGCCACATAAACATTATCTCAAAGAAGAACTATATCACTTATTAAAAGACGCCGGCTTTATCGCTGAAGCATTTCAAAAAATTGAGTACGACTGGGATACCGAATTCAATCGCCCTCCCAAAGGACTTCAACAACCCGGGCCATGGGATTGGATGGTAGTCGCCAGGAGAAGTCGTTAGATGATGGGTATTGGGTATTGGGTATTGGGAATTGGGTAATTGGTATTAGGATATTTAGATATTATGATATTGAGTTCTAAGGTGCGAACTCCCTACTGATAGACTGTTGACTGCTGACTGCGACTGATGACTGCCGACTGCTGACTGCCGACTGCTGACTGCCGACTGCTGACTGATAGACTGACTATCGACTAAAGACTCCAGACTATCGACTTCTCTCTCTATCCCCACTTGTGGAAAAGATTAACTATTTTCTTTCCTTCGCATTCCTGAAATTGTGCGGGAATCACTCCTTGGAAACCAATAAAGAAATATCGGCCCTGTTTACCCTGATCGACGACCCGGATGAGGAAGTGTTTGGTGCGGTTTCGAATAAGATCGTTGATTATGGCAGCCATATCATCCCCAACCTGGAACATCTCTGGGAAACCACACCCGAAGAAGCCGTGCAGCAACGAATTGAAATGCTGATTCACCGTCTGCACTTTACGGACCTGACAGAAGATTTCCGCCAATGGGGTTTATCCGGTCACCATGATTTGTTACTGGGTGCCCTGCTGGTCTCCAAATTTCAATACCCTGATATTGCAACGACTGCTGTGTTGCAGGAAGTGGAAAAAGTGCGCAGGAATATCTGGCTGGAACTGAATAATTACCTTACGCCACTGGAACAGATCAATATTGTAACCAGCATTCTCTACAGCTACTACGGATTAAAAGGATCGGAGACCAATTACAAAGAGACCAACGAATTCCTGATTCACAAAACCCTGGAATCTAAAAGGGGTAACCAGATCAGCAATGGCATTCTTTATCTCGTGCTGAGTGAATTGCTGGATATCCCCATCAGGGCCATCCGGATTCCCAAACAATTTATCATTGCTTATTTCAAACCGGGTTATTCAGAGGACAATATTCCCAACCCGCTGCATAAAATAGAATTCTTTATTGACCCCACTTCCGGACAGGTCTTCACCCAACAGGATGTGGATGGTTATTTCAAACGTATCTCCGTTCCGCCCGTCGGCGCTTATTTCAAACCCCAGCAAAACAAACAGGTGATCCAGCATTTACTGGAAGAGTTTGGCAAATGCTTTACCGCTGAAAAAGATTTGTACAAACAAAAAGAGCTGATGGACCTGGTAAAAATGCTGGACGAATAATTACCTGAAAAATTATTTTCTTAAGAATTGCCGGTGCTGTATCATTTTTTGTGCTACAGCAGGAGTCAATACGCAGCACCCTTTAAGTTTTACAACCTCTTCACAATCTTCAATGTGTGAATCATAGAACTATATCTTACAGCACTATAACAACCGGCTTCCGGGATACACTCAACTTTGTATCACGTTATT
>Ga0075160_10002613_pt1 | contig 10655 bp, 11 predicted proteins | sample JI91814C2DNA_FD_70969 | JGI IMG/M metagenome (GOLD analysis project Ga0075160, IMG submission 70969) | Wastewater effluent complex algal communities from Wisconsin, to seasonally profile nutrient transformation and Carbon sequestration -... | ecosystem: Engineered > WWTP > Effluent > Algae...
CACAACGTGATGGCGTAATGAAATCGTTTAGAGGTCGTCAAATTCAAATGCTTGTTGCCACAGACGTTGCGGCTCGTGGAATAGACGTTGATAATATTACGCATGTAGTAAATTATCAATTGCCAGACGAAATTGAAACGTATAATCACCGTTCAGGAAGAACTGGTAGAGCTGGAAAATTAGGAACTTCAATCGTAATCATCACGAAAAGTGAATTGCGTAAAATTTCTTCAATTGAAAGAATCATCCAACAAAAATTCCAAGAAAAGTCGATTCCTTCTGGAATTGAAATTTGCGAAATTCAGTTATTACATTTAGCCAATAAAATTAAAGATACAGAAGTTGATCATGATATTGATAGCTATTTACCTGCTATTAATGAAGTTTTAGATGGTTTATCTAAAGAAGAATTGATTAAGAAAATGGTTTCTGTTGAATTTAATAGATTCATCAACTATTACAAATCAAAACGTGATTTATCTGGTGAAAGAGGAAATGATAGAGAAAGAAGTTCTGAACCAAGAGAAATTAGAGCAGGTGATCCTGTTCGTTATTTCATCAACATTGGAGCAAGAGACGATTTTGATTGGATGCAATTAAAAGACTTTATCAAAGAAACTTTAGATTTAGGCAGAGATGACGTATTTAAAGTAGATGTGAAAGAAGGTTTCTCTTTCTTTAATACAGACGGTGAACACACTGATAAAGTGATGTCAATCCTAAATGGATATGACATGAATGGTCGTAGAATTAACGTAGAAATTTCTAAAAATGATGGTGGCGGAAGACGCGACCACAATGGAAGAAGTTCTGGTGGAAGTTTTGGTGGTGGAAGACGCGAAGGCGGATTTAACCGCGAAAGAAGTGGTTCTGCTCCAAGAAGAGAAGGCAGTAGAGATGGTGGTTTCCGTAGCGATAGAGGTTCAGCTCCAAAAAGAGAAGGTGCTTTTAGAGGCGAAAGAAGTAGTTCTGCTACAAGAAAAGAAAGTGGATTTTCAGAGAGAGCTCCAAGACGTTCTGAAAGTGCTGGAGACACTACAAGACCAAGAAGACCAAGAAGAACTTAATATTTTTCGTTAATTTTCTTATAAATTTACAGAAAACTACAAAATATCAGCTTTAGATTCGTATTTTTGAATGAATAAAAAAAGCATGAGATATTTTGTAGTTTTTCTTTTTTTACTAGTATCAAACTTTGCTAATTCGCAAAATGATACAATTGTAAAATTAATTAAAGGAACCGTGATTCACAACGAAACGCGATTACCTATGGGGAATGTACATGTCATTAATGCAACTAGAATTATTGGAGTCGTAACCACACCAAGCGGTTTATTTGAAATTGCAGCTCAGGTCAATGATACACTTTTATTTAGTTTTTTAGGATTTGAAACTGTAAAAATTAAAGTAACGAATGACTGGATAAAAGAAAATCCTACTAAAATTTATTTAAGTGAAAAATCTTATGTCCTAGATGAAGTAACAGTATTCAAATATAATTTAACTGGGTATATGCAAATTGATACCGAATTAATTCCAGTTGCTTCCGATAATTATCGTTATAATATTAGTGGTTTAAAAGCTGGTTATGAGGTGGGAGATAAGTCTCCAGGGGCGGTCTCTAAAGTTTTAGGCTCAATATTTAACCCTGCCGATTTTCTCTATAATCTTTTTGGTAAACGTCCTAAAGAAATGAAGAAGTTAAAAGAAATGAAAAAAGACGATACGGTTAGAACTCTTTTAGCCACAAAATTTGACAGAGAAACATTAGCTGCATTATTAGAAATTAGTAAAGAAGATATTCCTCTTATTTTAGAAAACTGCAACTATTCAGAATATTTTATAAAAACCGCAAATGACTTGCAAATCATGGATGCAATAAGTTCATGCTACGAAGAATATAAAGTGTTGAAAAAAAATAGGTAAACATAAAATTGATTATACTATTTTAGCTTCCAATTAAAGTTAAAAATAAAATCTTATGTATCTATCCAGTTTTCAAAATTACAAAAAAACATAGTAGTTAACAATTTTTGAGTATGGATTACAACAACATTCAATGAGATATTAATATCTTTGTGGTGGTACAAAAATAGGGTCTGCTTAAAAACTTAAAAACCTTATTTTGCTGCTTTCAAATAATATTTTTTTGTGCAATCTTTTTTAAAAAAAATCTAAATAAACTTTGCACCTAAATGAAAATTGTCATTATAAAAGAATACATTTTTATCAAAAATTAAAGGATTCAAACGGATTTTCTTAAATATTAATTAAAAATTTGTTATTATCTGTGAAATCTTTGGCTTTTTTTATTGGTCTCAAATATAGTTAAAATTATGCACTTTAGTGCATTTAGCTTTTGCTTCTAAAAATGTTTACCTTTGTTTAATGGATTTTCAAAGAACAAACGGACATATAGTTTCAAGATTAACGGTTCATATAGTTTGGGTTACAAAGTATAGATATTCTGTATTGCAAGGTGATATAAAGTTAAGATGTAGAACACTTTTGATACAAATTTGTGAAGCAGAAATGATTGAAATATTGAAAGGAGTTGTTTCAAAAGACCTATACATATGCATATTGAATATCGACCATCACAAGTATCAGTACGATTGAAAATTAATGAAATGACGTTCATCAAGAAAACTGCAAATGGAATTTCCTGAATTGAAAAAAAGATATTGGGGTCGTCATTTTTGGGCAATTGGATTTGGATGCTGGAGTACGGGTAACATAACAGATGAAATGGTAAACGAGTATTAGGAACATCATCGAAAACCAAATGATAATTATAATGATAATTTCATTATCGAAGACTAATTACACAATCCAACCTTGCAGACTTTTAGTCTGCCAAACCAAATCTATGGACTTCCAGTCCATAGTGGTTTAGTTTTTCAACTATTTGATTTTTAATTAGTTATAAAAAAAGTTAGTTAAAATTATAAAAACAAAAAATGTATCAATTATGAATTTAAAAAGAAATCTAATTAGTATCTTAAATAAATTACCTTACATAAGGGGTGTTTATCAAGAAAACATCAACTTAAAAAAAAATTCGGCTTTTCCACCAGGGCATTATTATTCAACAATTATTTGTATAGAAGATATAAAGAATAGACAAAATGAAATTTGGAGCATGGAAAAGATAGACGGTATTGATGGTGTAAATCTTAATACAGACGAACAAATAAAACTTGTTAAGCAATTTGAACAATATTACAGTGGAATTCCATTTACTGAAAATAAAAGTAATGATAATAGATATTATTTTGAAAATGGATTTTATTCATATACTGATGCAATTTTTTTGTATTCAATAATTTTACATTTTAAACCAAAACAGATAATTGAAATTGGTTCAGGTTTTTCTTCATCTGTAATGTTGGACACAAATGAACATTTTTTTAAAAATTCCATCAAACTAACATTCATTGAACCCTATATAGACCGATTGAAAAGCCTTTTAAAAGAAAATGATTATGAGACAACAACTATCATTGAAAAAGATGTTCAAGGAGTTAATGTTGAAGTTTTTGAAAAGTTAAATGCTGGAGACATTCTGTTTATTGATAGCACTCACGTTGTTAAAACAGGCAGCGATGTAAATTATATTTTCTTTGAGATATTACCAAAATTAAAAAGTGGAGTATTGATTCATTTTCATGATATATTCTATCCATTTGAATATCCTAAAGATTGGGTTTTTAAGGGGCGAAATTGGAATGAAGATTACTTTTTAAGAGCATTCTTGATGTATAATAACGAATTTGAGATAAAGCTATTTTCAGATTATTTACACAAACATCATAAACATATTTTTGATAATATGTCTTTGTGTTTCAAGAACGCTGGTGGAAATTTATGGTTAATAAAAAAATAACCAACACTACAATGGTTTTGCATTAGTTGGCTGAAAGTACGAATAGAAACATTTGAGCAATCAATAAACTTTGGTGATAGCAGACAGTTTACGGTTCTTAATCCCCACCTTCGCCAAGGTGTGCTGTGAATGGCTAACGTTTGTAGGTTAGTCAATGCTGTATAGAAGATGATGGTAGGTATCAGTATCGGCTTTCAAAAGCAGGTACTAAACCGCCTCTTGGTGCTTGAATAGTAATAGAAAGGTATTGAACAGGGCGGAGCGTTAAAAATTGATGCAATCAATTTAGCGAACGATTCAGATTGCTGCGTGGCAAAAAGGCTATCAAGAATAGTCAGGTAGGAATTAAGGAGACAAATATGCCCGAGAAATAATGTGTAAAAACACATTATTTCGAAGGGGACGAACGTAGTTCTGAACCTGTGTTGAAGTTGTGTGAGGGTGGCTACATTTTGTCAAAAGCTTGTATTCTTTGCTGCAAGTAAAAAACTGTAACGGGAGCTTGATTATTGGTTACAGGGCAAACGCAATTGAGCAGGTGTGAACTTAATTCAGGCTTTTATACGGAACTCAGGAAGTCCTTATAAAATGCAAAGAGAACGGCACAAGTGGGCAATACCCACGAGTTGGGGTGTAAATTATGCTACTTTTTTAAAATTTTTATTCCCTCTTTTTTCTTTATAGAGAACATTTCTTTTCTTAAATAAACTCTCTCCTATATTTTCTTCGCTCCATTTTTTAATATCTTCCATTTTTGTGTTTTCTAATGCTTTTTTTAATTCTTTAATTTTTTCTTTATTAGTCAAACAAGATACTAACCAAACACTACACTCCAAAAAAAAGAGGAAACTAAGTCCTATAGAAATTTTATCAAAACTCTTTATGAAAAACCCATAGAGGATGAAAGTGTAATCAGTTTCGTTCAAAAGGAGTTTTATTGCTTCGTTCGTTCGCAGTTGGCTCGGGTGTTGCTTTGCAAACTTAAGGAAACTCTAGCTGTTAGCGGTTGTTTTATTTTAACCAAAATTTCTCGGTTAAATAAAATACAGTGTCAATAAAATATAGCATCTCATTTTGAGTTAGAACATTTTCATCATGTAAGTCTTCTAAAATTATTCCTAATTCCTCATTAATGTAATCGTTATTGCGATTGTTATTAAAACCATTAACAGAAAGGAATTCTTTTACCTTATCTAAATCGGTGTTTGATGTGATTGAAACATAATTTTGTAGAACAACAGCATACAAAACAGCATCGTTTTTAGTGAAACCTATTAATTTATAAGCTGTGTCAGAGAAGAAATAATTGTGGAGTAATAAATTGTATAGATAATCTTTCCAAGAGTTATAGTAAATAGAGTCGTTTAGTTTTAAAACATGCTAACTATCTTTCAAATAAACTTTTTGCTCGGCACCTTCACTAACATATTGAGAAAAATCAATATCCCCAATCCAAAGATTTTTCTCTGAAATATAATCTTCTAAGATCTTTGCTTCTTGTTTTTTGAAAGGCTTTTCATCTTCAATTGTTGAGCTTGTATGCGAGCCATTGTTAAGGTAACAGGCAATTGTTTGAATAATTGTTCCAAACCTAACTTCGCTCTTTCCTGAAAGGATATTGTGTAATTCATTTTTTAATTCATTTTGCATTTACAAATATAAAAAATATTTCTTGTCGATAAGATAGTTCAATTTTTCTACAATTTTAAAAAATAAATGCCACGTCAGACTGTGAAAAAACCTCACCATCCTATCAACAAATATACTAAAAAACTTGCAAGAAAAACAGGATTTTTGTATTCTTAAAACTCTATTGATGCTGTTATTGGAAAAACGGAACGTAAATCTCCAAGAAATTAAATTGGGAAACCTAGCCTAGTCTTAAAGTAAAATTATGGATAGCTCAAAAGGTGCAAAGAGCTTTTGATTGATGATTTACGAACCGCAGTACGTACGGTGGTGAACTCAACTTGTAGTTTTTTTTATAGGATTTCATGAATGTAAGCATTTGAGAGACTCTCTCAGTCAGTTTTTGGGAGGGCGGTGTACTCGATTAGCAAATGGCTTTATTATTTGGTTCTTTTTATCTTTTTTGGATTTTGTCTCGTATCAAAGACGTCAGCAATTTGTATAAATTGTTTTTTTTTCGTCAACACTATAAATGATTTTATAGTTTTTATAAATTAAATATCTATAACCATTTTCTCTGTCAAGTAAAAGTTCTTCGACTTGACCAATATTAGGATTCTCGATAAGTAAATTTGGTTCAGCAATTAGTTCTTGAATTAAATTTTTAGCAATTCTAAGACTAGCATTTTCTAAATAATAATCAAAGATTTTGTCAAGTTGTGTTTCTGCGTATTCTGACCAAATAATTTTGAACTTCATTTATTTGTATTTTGCTAAAAGTTCAGAACTAGTTTTATAGCGACCATTTTTGAAATCATCTTCTGAAGTATCAATGCCTTTGTTAAATTCTTCTATTGACATTCGTTTGAATGAATCTTTATTGTTTCTTTTTTTCATTAAGTTTTCAAACTGAGAAATAACTTCTTCACTTTGAAGTTTTAGAAACTCTTGTATAAATTCTATTTTTCTAGTTTGTAAGTCCATTTTAATTTTTTTTTCAAATTTACAAATTATCTTTAAACAAGGTATTCTTTTTAGCTGGATTTTTAAGCATTTTGCCAACCTCAGACTGTGAAAAAACCTTACCATCTTATCAACAAATATACTAAAAAACTTGCAAGAAAAAATAGAAATGTTGTATTATTAATCATGCAACATATACAGGGGATTTCCCGTCATCAGCTACTGATGAGCAGCTTAAAAGATACGATTACAGCTGCTAACCCCGTGCGTTTTATTGATACTTTTGTTAATCATCTAAACTCCCAAGCATCGGAAAAGGAAAACAAGATACTAACCAAACAATATACTCCACAAAAAAAGAGGATGCTAAATCCTCTTTACTACCCTAACAAAATTTTACGATAACTCCATGGTGTAGCGGGAATGCAATCGGTTCTCCCGATAGCAATTGGGACAGGTTGTTCAACACGGGTTTCATTGTACGTTCTGCGAACGCAACGAAACTCTAGCTGTTGCAGGTAGTACTTTTTATTGACTTTCAATGCTTTACAGAATAATTTGTAAAATAATTGCTTTTTTTCTTGTGAAATATAAATTTGTCCGTAAATTTGTCCGTATCCGTAAAAATGTCCGTAATATGATAAATGTTAAATTTTACCTCGATAAAGCTGATAAAAGTAAAAGGTTTCCAATTCATCTTGTTTTGCGTCAAAAAGATTTGCAAATTAAAGTTGCAACTGGTGAGAAAATAATGAAAAAAGATTGGGACAATACAAATCAGTTAGTAAAAGAAACAGAATATTCTCATAAATCAATTAATAAGTTTTTAATTTTCTTAAAGCAAGAAGTTGAAAAATATTTTGAGATAGAGCCACACACAAACTTCACAGATAAAAAAATCAAAGAAAAAATAGCTTCTTTAGTTAATAGTAGAAGAGCGAATACAGATATTAATATAGTTTCTGAACCACCAACAGAATATGAAACAAAATCTAAAGTGACTTTTGTGGATTTATTCGCTGGAGCAGGTGGATTTAGTGAAGGTTTTTTACAAGCTGAATATGGAAATAAATATTATGATTTTAGATTAGCTAGTGATATTAACGAAAATTGTGAACTTACACATTTGGCAAGATATAATTATCAACTTGGATTAGATGCTGAATTTCTTCGACAAGATATTACAGAACCAGATTTTTTAGATAATTTTCTAAAGAAGATTGGTAATAAAGAAATTGATATTGTTTGTGGCGGACCACCTTGTCAGAGTTTTAGTTTAGCAGGAAAAAGAAAAAAATTTGACAAAAAAGATGATTTATTTGCTCATTATTTAAAAGTAATTAGACAATTAAGACCAAAGTATTTTGTAATGGAAAATGTCAAAGGAATTTTGACAAAAGAACAAGGCAAAATTAAAGAAATGATTTTGCAAGAAATTAGGTCGATTGTTGATTTGAAAGAATTTAACCAGCTTATATTTTTTGTTTCTAATCTTAAAAAAAACGATTTAAAAAACTCTTTTATTTTAGAGTGTTATAATTTGCGTTTACAATTTGAAAAGGCAACAGATAAAGAGTTGGATAATTTAAAGAATACATATATTCATAATTTAGAAAATAAGTTTAGGATTTTAACTCCAAAAATAGTTGACTATAAAACAAGTAAAACAGACAAAAATATTAGCACAATTCGTCACGGATTTAATCTCTTGAAAAGAGTTAAAGAACTTGAATATATTAGAAAAAAAGTAATTAATGAAAAAGCATTTTCTAATTTATATAATGATTTTTTTGCAGATAATTTTGATGATTTTTTAACTTCTATTGAACCAGAAACTATTATTGAAAAAATTCATATTTCTTTTAATAATTTAAAGCCAAATGATATTTACATAGAAGAAGTAAATCAAATTATTACTGCGCTCGAAATTTTTGATTATTCTTTTGACGAATGTGTGAAAGGATTGAATTCGTTCGTTTTGAAAGCTAATAAAGAAACCGAATTTGAAACAATTTTGTCAAAAATAAGATTGTATAATATTGAGCAACCGTTTGTTGCTTTAGCTTCAAATTATGGAGTTCCTCAAAATCGTGAAAGAGTCTTGTTTATTGGTTGTAGAAAAGATCAAAAGTTAATAAATACTATTCCAGCCACAGTGGCTCTGAATGAGAAAGTTAATGTTTTTGAAGCTTTATATGATTTAGATTTTATTGGAAACGATGACGAAAGATTTGATTATGAAAAAATCAATTTGAAAGCGCAATATAATGGTTCAACTGAAAAAATGAAATCATTAATAAAAAAGAGAAATGTTGACGGAAAACCAAATGAAAACGATGGTTTAAGCTATTCAGAATGGTCAAGAAAAGGACGTTTGAATGGACGATTTTCTAATGCGAAGAATCCATTTTACGTTAGAAATTTTGAAGAGCTTGAAAACACTCTGACACACCTTGTTGCTCCTTTACAGAATCATAAAACTAGTAAGCAAAATGAAGATGTTATTAAAAGATTGGATGTTATATTAAAGTCAGGGAATTATGAAGCTGCAAAATCAAATCTTAAGGAAATAGGTTTAGAGTCGGATAAACGAAATTATACAGTTTTGAAACCTGAAAGCCAAAGTTCTACAATTATGACAATTGCAGACGATTATATTCACTATTCAAACCCTAGAGCATTGACTGTTCGTGAAATGGCAAGACTTCAATCGTTCGACGATTCATTTGTTTTTCAAGGGAAACGCTCAACAGGTGGAAATAAACGTAAATTTGAAGTTCCTCAATTTACATTAGTTGGGAACGCAGTTCCTCCATTGATGGCTAGAGCGGTAGCTCTAGAAATTTTGAAGAATATTCAATAAAGTCCAAAATAAGATAAAGAATTATTAGCAGTTAATTCTGGTATCGCAGCTCTAATATCTGTTCTTAATCCAGTTTTTGAACCAGACTGAAAATTGTTTGTGAAAATTTCCTTTAATGATTTGGCAACATTTTGAATGCTAGGATTACCCCAATAGTTACCGCCAGATAGATTTGTAACTCGTTTTACTGCAACTCCATTAGGATTATAAACAGTATTTTGATTTGATGGCACTGTAACAAAAGAATAACTAAAACTTTGAGCATTTTGAATATTATAACCATTTCTACCAATTGTAATATTTCTGTTGCGAAATCCACCTGCTGAATAAATCATATCCCATAACATAGGAATTTAGGCATTGTCATTCCAATTTGTTTTGCATTGTATAATTCCAATTTCAAATTGATTAAAATCTCTTTCCGCCAGATAATTTGTTAGTTCAAGATTAAATTTGTTTTTCAAAATTGGTTGAATTTGAATTCCTAAATTATTAATAATGTTCAATTGATTTATGTCTGTGTTGTATTCAGGTAAATCTGGAAAAACTAGTATTGTTATGTCGGATTCAGTATTACAAGCAAAATTTCCATAATTTACGGTTATTGCATCTTGTATTGCTTTGGGAACGATACTCATTTTCTTAACTGCAACAACTCGACTTCCCGCAGTGCAGAGGTTAATATACCAACAAACTAAAGATTCCCAAGCCGTTCCGCTTGCTGACAATTCTCCTTGACCTCTTCCACCGCCACCAGTTGACCTAAAAATATCTGATAAATGGTCTCCAATATTTAAGATTTCATTTTCAGAATAATTATTTCCTAAAAGTCTTAAAATTTCTGGTCGCCAAGTTTGCCAACAATTTTGATATGTATTTGTGCTAAAAACATTTTCAATTGCTAATTTTCTTAATTGGTCTGGAATAGTATTGTACATTTTTATATAAATCTAAATTTCGGTAAATATCGTAAAATTTATTTGAAATTTGATTTATCAAAAAAATGTTCTTATTTGTAAAATTTTTCTTAGTATTGCTTGTAACCTTAGACTGTGAAAAAACCTCACAATCTTATCAACAAATATAGCTAAATAGTGGTAATAAAAATAGAAAAGTCGTATTTTAAAAATACAACACATCTAAGGAATTTTCTTTCATCAGCTCCAAATGAGTAGCTTAAAACCTGAGTTCGATTAATAATTTTTAAGTAAAAAAACGCAAAAAAGTGTAAATAATATTTGCATAAAAAGGCAAAAGTTAGTATATTTAAAGTCTTGAATTACAAATATTTAACTAACAATTTGCCTTATGATT
>Ga0075160_10002614_pt1 | contig 10654 bp, 7 predicted proteins | sample JI91814C2DNA_FD_70969 | JGI IMG/M metagenome (GOLD analysis project Ga0075160, IMG submission 70969) | Wastewater effluent complex algal communities from Wisconsin, to seasonally profile nutrient transformation and Carbon sequestration -... | ecosystem: Engineered > WWTP > Effluent > Algae...
GGCGCGCGGGCGGGGTGGTGGCGTCGAGGAACACGCGCGAGGCGGTGAAGCCGGGCGCGTCGGCCTCGACGTGGTGCGGGCCCGGGGTCAACCACAAGGTGAAGCGGCCGTCGCGATCGGTCTGCCCGGCGGCGATCGCCCCGCGCTCCTGCGAGGGCTCGCGGAGCGAGAAGTTGGTGACCCACGCGCCGGAGATCGGCGCGCCTTGGAGGTCGATGACCTGACCCGTGAGCGGCGCGCCGCCGGGCGTGAGGGTGAGGTCGATGCCCTCGGTGTGCCGAGCGGCGCGTGCAGGCACGGGCGAGGCGAGGCCGCCGGGTCGATAGGTCGGTGCGCTGGTGTGCACGTGGTAGGCGGCGGGCTCGAGCTGCGCGAGCACGAAGGCGCCATCGCTGTCGCTGGTGGTGCAGCGCGGGGTGGTGTCGTTGTCGCGGCGCTGCCCGGGGGCGTGGTGCCAGGCGCACACGTGGGCGCCGGGCACGGGGACGCCGTGCGGATCGCGGACGGTGCCGGCGATGCTGGCGTTGGCGGGGAGGTCGAGCCAAGGCAGCGGGAGGATCGGCAGGGCGTCGGCCAGCGGCTCGGGGTTCGCGTGGCTCGAACACGCGGACAGGGCGAGGAGGAGGGGCAGCCAGCGGGGCATGAATCTATTGACGAGTGTCGGCCGGGAGTGGCGCGGTGGGGCGGATAAATCGGGTGAGGTTCGCGGCGAGGCGGCGGAAACTTCGGCGGGGGGTGTCGGCGGGGGGTGTCGGCGGGGCCCAGGTCATGGTGCGACGGACGCCGATGTTGCTCACGCGCGGGATCGTGCGCGGACGATGGCTCGTGCGGCGTCAGCCGGCCGGATCCATCGGTGGCTCGCTCAGCGGGAGCGTCACGCGGATCGCCGTCCCGACGCCGCCGTCTCCGACCAGCGCCTCGACGCGGCCGCCGTGCGCGCCGAGCAGGCCGCGCACGATCGTGAGGCCGAGCCCGGTGATCCGCGGGGCGTCGTCCTCGCGGCGCAGGCCGTCGAAGCCCTCGAAGATCCGCCGGCGTTCGTCCTCGGGGATGCCCGGGCCGCGATCGGTGATCACGAGGGTCAGCCTGGTGTCGGACTCGCGTCGCGCGCGTACGCGGACCGCCGCGCCGGGCGGGGAGAACCTGGCCGCGTTCTCGAGGATGTTGAACAGCGCCTGCTCGATCAGCGCGGGGTGGACCCACAGGGGCGGCAGCGCGGGGTCGAGGTCGGCCGAGATCTCGAGGGCCGGGAAGGCCCGGTGGAGGCGGGTGAGGGCGGCGTCGAGGATCTCGCGCAGGTGCACCCAGTCGCGCTCCAGTCGCATCGGTCCGGAGCCGAGGCGGGTCATGTCGAGGAGGTTCTGGATGTAGCGGTCGAGGCGCTCGCCGTCGCGGCGGATCACGGCGACGAGCTCGCCGCGGTGATCCGCCGACGTCTCGTCGACGCCTGCGAGGCTCGCGGCGGCGCCGATCATCGAGGCGAGCGGCGCGCGCAGGTCGTGGGACACGGACGAGAGCAGGGCCGTGCGCAGCCGCTCGGTCTCACCGTCGACGCGCGCGGACTCGAGGTTGGCCACCAGCCGGGTCCGGTCGGCCGCGAGGGCCGCCTGCTGCACGATCGCCTCCGCCAATTGGCGCTGCTCCTGCGTCAGCAGCGTCTGCGACGCCGGGAAGCGCAGGCCCATGGCCCCGAGGCAGCCGCCCTCGACCACCAGCGGCACGAACCACCACGCCGAGGCGGACAGCGTGGTGGTGTGGCGCCCGGCCGGCTGGGCGTGCGCGGTGGTCCAGTCGGCCGCGGTCATGTCGTTGGCCGTCCATGGCGCGTCGACGGGCCAGGTGCACACCCGCCGCAGCGCGCCGACGTCGCCGTCGCGGCGCAGGACGACCGCGGCGCAGCCGAGCGCGGCGGCCAGCGCCTCGCAGGTGCTCTGGAACACCTGGGCCTCGTCGACGGCGGCGGCCAGCCGCTCGCCGAGCGACTGCAGCACGCGGGCGTGGTCGTTGGCGACGCGCAGCATCACGACCTGCTCGTGCTGCCGCGCGGCGAGCTGACCGCAGACCAGCGCCGCGCCGAGGAACGCGAACACCGCGGCGACGTCGGCGAAGCTGCCGATGCTGAAGGTCATCCGTGGTTCGGTGAAGAAGAAGTTGTAGGCGGCGAAGCTCAGCAGCGCGGCGTACAGCGCGACGCCGGTGCGCGAGCGGACGGCGACGACGATCACGGCGCACAGGAACACCATGGCGAGGCTGGCCAGCGGCAGCCACCGCTCGAGCGCGGCGGACAGCAGGATCGCCGCGCCGGTGACCGCGGTGGCCTCGGCGTAGGCGCCGAGCAGCTCGGCCCACCGCAGATCGCCGAGCAGCAGGCGGCGCGAGCGGAGGCGGGCGGTCGGCGTGCTCACGATGGTCAGCTCGAAGCGGGCGCCGCGGGCCAGCAATTGCTGGGTGATCGTGCGGCCGATGGCGCGGGCGAACGGCCGCTCGCGCGTGCGGCCGATCAGGATGGACGACACACCATGCCGCGTGGCGTGGCTCAGCAGCTCCTCGGCGACGCTCGCGCCGCGCAGGAGGACGGTCTCGCCGCCGAGGCGCTCGGCCAGCTGGAGGGCGGCCTGCAGCTTGGCGCTGTCGGTGCGGGCGCGCCTGCCGGTGTCGACGTGGGCGACCGTCCACGGCGCCTGCTGGCGCTCGGCGAAGCGCCGGGCGGCACGGACCATGTATTCGGTGTGCGCGTGGCCGTCGACGGCCACGAGCACGCGGCGGCGGACGACCGGGGCGGCCAGGGCGTCGAGGTCGTCGCGCAGGTCGGCGTCGATGCGGTCGGCCGCGGTCTGCATCGCCAGCTCGCGCAGGGCGGCGAGGTTTTGCCGCGAGAAGAACCGGTCGAGCGCGGCCTGGGCTCGGTCCGGGACGTACACCTTGCCCTGGCGCAGGCGTTCGATGAGCTCGCGCGGCGGCAGGTCGATCAGCACGATGTCGCTGAGGCGGTCGAGGAACGCGTCGGGCACCGTCTCGCGGACGCGCACGCCGGTGATCCGGGCGACGACGTCGTTGAGGCTCTCGAGGTGCTGGACGTTGACGGTCGTGAACACGTCGATGCCGGCGTCGAGCAGCTCCTCGAGGTCCTGGTAGCGCCGCTCGTGGCGCGACCCGGGGACGTTGTGGTGGGCCAGCTCGTCGACCAGCGCGAGGGCCGGACGGCGGCGCAGCAGCGCGTCGAGGTCGAGCTCCTCGAGCGTGCGGCCGCGGTACTCGATGCGCTGGCGCGGCAGCACCTCGAGGCCCCCCAGCATCGCCTCGGTCTCCTGACGGCCGTGGGTCTCGACGACGCCGACGACGAGGTCCACGCCCTGCTTGCGGAGCTCGCGGGCCGCGCCGAGCATCGCGTACGTCTTGCCGACCCCTGGCGCGGCGCCGAGGAAGAGCTTCAGCTTGCCCCGGCGCGCGCGCACCTCGTCGGCGGCGACGCGCGCGAGCAGTCGATCGGGGTCGGGGCGGCGGAGCTCCATGGTCAGGCGCTCACCTCGAGGTGGGATCAAGCATCGCGGCGCGCGGAGGGGTTGGTGTCCTCGGTGCGGTGGGGGCCGGTGACGGCGCGCGCGCGTCGCTTGTCGCGGACGAGCGCGCGCTCGCTGAGCCACCCGTAGATCCCGAAGAGCGCGAACATCACGATGATTCCCGTGAGAGAGGACATGACGGAGCCTCACGATCAGTTGCGCCAGCGCGGGAGCCGGCGCTCGAAGTAGCCGATGAAGTTGAAGATGATGCTGTGCTGGCCGGCGGCCAGACCGCTGGCGGTGTCGGTGATCGCGGCGCCGCGGTAGAAGAACCCGCTCGGGGCGGTCGAGTGGTCGTAGCGATACTCGAGGCGGAACAGGAGCCCGTCGAAGAAGCGAAAGTCGTTGGTGAAGGTTCCACCGATCAGCCAGTTGTCGCGGTCGGGCGAGTTGAAGATGCGCCCGCCGCGGTCCCAGAAGAACTCGGGGCGGACGGCCATGCCCCACTTGTGCTTGTCGCCGAGCACGTGCCAGCGCACCGACACCATGCCGTTGGCCCAGTGGGCGACCGGGCTGCCCTCCTTGAAGGTGAGTTTCTCGCGCCCGTAGTCGCCGACGACCGCGATGCCCCACTTCTCGGTGTTGTAGACGACCTGGGTGTCGATCAGCAGGCGCCAGGCGTCGGGCTTGATCGAGACGTCCTCGGGGCCGGCGTAGACGTTCTGGACGATGGTGAGGTTCTTGACCGGCGTGATCACGAGGTTCAGCAGGCCGCTCGGCGCCTTGTTGTTGTCGCCCATGAGGCCGTACGAGTTGGCCAGCCACAGGCCGACGCCGACCTTGTCGCCGATCGGCTGGTAGACGCGGGCGCCCATCAGATAGAACGGGACCGACGAGTAGCCCCACGTGATCGAGGAGTGCCAGTTGTCCTTGGCCCAGAAGCTGCCGAAGTGGGTCGGCGCGAGCATCAGGCCGGCGGCGAACTCGGTGCCGGTCCTGAGCTTGACGCCCGCGTTGGCGCGGCCGATGTGCTTGAACACCTCGACGCCGGCGTAGCGTCCGTCCGCGCCGCCAGCGACCGGCTCGCTGTAGTAGAGGGCGTCGGCGGCGGGACCCGCCTGAAAGGCCAGCTCGAACATCCATGGCGAGCGGATCGGGTCGCGGCGGATGTACCCGACGATCAGGTTGGGGCTGAACTCGCCGGTCCGCGGCGTCACTGCGGTGCCGCGCATGATGTGGTTGTCGGGCAGGTTGCTGTTGATGATGTACTGGGTGTCGACGAACCCGCCGACCGCCCATGGACCGACGGGCTCGTCGACAGGCGGCTCCGGCGGCGCCTTGTCCGTGGACGGCGCGGGCGTTGGCGCGGGCGCGGGTGCAGGTGCAGGTCCGGGTGCAGGGGGTGCAGGTGCGGATGTCGGGGCCGTCTCGGTGGGTGCGGCCTCGGTGCCGAGGTAATCGCGGCCGGGCACGAGCGCGGGGCTCGCGGTGGCGGTGGAGATGCCGGCGAGGCAGCCGAGGACGGCGCACGGGGCAGTCACGCGGAGAGACAGGAGAACACGCTTCGACATGTCAGGACGACAACCTGCACGATCGCGGATCAAGAGATCGTCAAGGTTGTCGTGTCGGGGCGCTGGTTCGAAATCCTTACGGGATCTTGATCGCGCCTTCGACAATCTTGACGCTCTCTTGATCTTCGGGCGCCCACACTTCGAGGCCATGCAGGACCTCGTGCACGTCGCCATCATCCTTGTGTTCGTGCTGCTCAGCGTCGGCTTCGTGCGCCTGTGCGACCGGATCTGAGCCCCCTCACCGCGGAGCTGTCCATGTCCATCCTCGACATCATCGCTGGCGCGCTCGCCCTGTTGTTGGGCGCGTATCTCGTGTTCGCGTTGCTCATGCCGGAGCGCCTGTCATGACGTGGCACAGCCTGGCCGTGTGCGGCCTTTACATCATCCTGCTGCTGGTCTTCGCCGTGCCGCTCGGGCGGTTCTTCGCCCGGGCGATGGCCGGCGAGCTCGGGTTCCTGCGCCCGCTCGAGCGGGCGCTGTGTCGCCTCGGCGGGGTCAAGGACGGCGAGGAGATGACGTGGTCGCGCTACGCCCTCGCGGCGCTGGCGTTCAACTTCATCGGGCTGTTCGTGGTGTTCCTGCTGCTGCGCTGGCAGGGCGAGCTGCCGCTGAACCCGATGGGGCTCGGCGAGGTCGCGCCCGACCTGGCGTTCAACACGGCGGTCAGCTTCGCCTCGAACACCAACTGGCAGGCGTACGGCGGCGAGACGACGCTGAGCTACCTGACGCAGATGCTCGGGCTGACCGTGCAGAACTTCGTGTCGGCGGCGACCGGCATCGCCGTGCTGGTCGCGTTCGTGCGCGGGCTGGCGCGCTCGAACAGCCAGACGATCGGCAACTTCTGGGTCGACCTGATCCGCGCGACGATCTACGTGCTGCTGCCGCTGTCGCTGGTCCTGGCGCTCGGGCTGGCGGCGGAGGGCGTGGTCCAGACGCTGTCGCCGTACACGGAGGTGCAGACGCTCGAGGCCGGGGCGACGCAGTCGGTCGCGCTCGGGCCGGCGGCCTCGCAGGTGGCGATCAAGCAGCTGGGGACCAACGGCGGCGGGTTCTTCAACGTCAACTCGGCGCACCCGCTCGAGAACCCGACGCCGATCAGCAACTTCTTGCAGTGCCTGGCGATCCTGCTGATCCCCGCGGCGCTGTGCCACACGTTCGGTTCGATGATCAAGGACCGGCGGCAGGGCTGGGCGGTGCTCGCGGCGATGACCGTGCTGTTCACGGTGCTGCTCGCGGTGTGCGTCGGCGCCGAGCGCATGGGCAACCCGGCGCTGGTCGACCTCGGGGCGGAGGGCGGCAACATGGAGGGCAAGGAGGTCCGGTTCGGGGTCACGGCGTCGGCGCTGTGGGCCACCGCGACCACGGCGGCCTCGAACGGGTCGGTGAACTCGATGCACGACGCGTTCACGCCGCTCGGCGGGCTGGTGCCGATGTGGTTGATGCAGCTCGGCGAGGTGGTGTTCGGCGGGGTCGGCTCGGGGCTGTACGGGATGCTGGTGTTCGCGATCGTCGCGGTGTTCCTGGCCGGGCTGATGGTCGGGCGCACGCCCGAGTACCTGGGCAAGAAGATCGAGGCGTTCGAGATCAAGATGGCGTCGCTGGTCGTGCTGTTCCCGCCGGCGTGCGTGCTCATCGGCACGGCGATCGCGCTGAGCTGCGAGGCGGGCCGGGCGGGGATCTCGAACCCGGGCGTGCACGGGTACAGCGAGGTGCTGTACGGGTTCTCGTCGGCGGGCAACAACAACGGCAGCGCGTTCGGCGGGCTCGGGGCCAACAGCCCGTTCTACAACGCGGCGCTCGGGGTCTGCATGCTGATCGCCCGCTACTGGCTGATCGTCCCGACGCTGGCGATCGCCGGGTCGCTGGCCCGCAAGCGGGCGGTGCCGGCCGGTCCGGGGACGATGCCGACGCACACGCCGCTGTTCGTGGTGCTGCTGATCGGCGTGGTGATCCTGGTGGGCGCGTTGACGTTCGTGCCGGCGCTGGCGCTCGGGCCGGTGGTCGAGCACCTGCAGATGACCGCGGAGTAGAGGCGAAGACGACCATGCGCAAGCCACAATCACGTCCACTGTTCGACCCCCGCATCGTCCGCGTCGCGGCGTCGGAGGCCGTCCGCAAGCTCGACCCGCGGCGAATGATCCGCAACCCCGTCATGTTCGTCGTCGAGGTCGGCGGCGTGCTCACCCTCGGGCTGTTCGTGCAGGCGCTCGTCGGCCAGGGCGAGGCGTCGGCGGGGTTCATCCTGGCGATCTCGGTCGGGCTGTGGTTCACGGTGCTGTTCGGCAACTTCGCCGAGGCGATGGCCGAGGGGCGCGGCAAGGCCCAGGCCGAGAGCCTGCGGAGGGCCCGGCGCGACATCCAGGCGCGCAAGCTGAGCGAGCCGCGGCGCGACGCCGCGGTGACGACGATGCCGGCGTCGCAGCTGCATGTCGGGGATGTCGTGCTGGTCGAGGCGGGTGAGGTCGTGCCGGGCGACGGCGACGTGATCGAGGGCATCGCGTCGGTCGACGAGAGCGCGGTGACCGGAGAGAGCGCGCCGGTGATCCGCGAGAGCGGCGGTGACCGCAGCGCGGTGACCGGCGGGACGAAGGTGCTGTCGGACTGGATCGTGGTGAGGATCAGCGCCAACCCGGGCGAGACTTTCCTCGATCGCATGATCGCGATGGTCGAGGGCGCCAGGCGCAAGAAGACGCCGAACGAGATCGCTCTGGACATCCTGCTGGCGGCGCTGACGCTGGTGTTCCTGCTGGTGACGGCGACGCTGCTGCCGTTCAGTCGGTTCGCGGTGGCGGTCAGCGGGCAGGGCACGGCGGTGTCGATCACCGTGCTGGTCGCGCTGTTGGTCTGCCTGATCCCGACGACGATCGGCGCGCTGCTGTCGGCGATCGGGATCGCGGGGATGGACCGGCTGATCCAGGCCAACGTGCTGGCGACGTCGGGGCGCGCGGTCGAGGCGGCGGGTGATGTCGACGTGCTGCTGCTCGACAAGACCGGGACGATCACGATCGGCAACCGCCAGGCCACCGAGTTCATCCCGACGCTGGCCAAGGACGTGACGCCGGCGCGGCTGGCCGAGGCGGCCCAGCTGGCGTCGCTGGCCGACGAGACGCCGGAGGGCCGCAGCATCGTGGTGCTGGCGAAGGAGCAGCACGGGCTGCGCGGGCGCGACATCCAGAGCCTCGGGGCGAGGTTCGTGCCGTTCTCGGCGGCGACGAGGATGAGCGGGGTCGACCTCGATGGCCGGCAGATCCGCAAGGGGGCGACCGACGCGATCGCGGCGCACGTGCGGTCGCTCGGCGGGGAGGTCCCGCCGGACGTCGAGCAGGCGGTGATCGAGGTGTCGCGCAGCGGCGGGACCCCGCTGGTGGTCGCCGAGGGGTCGCGGGTGCTCGGGGTGATCCGGCTCAAGGACATCGTCAAGGGCGGGATCAAGGAGCGCTTCGCGGAGTTCCGGCGGATCGGGATCCAGACGGTGATGATCACCGGCGACAACCCGCGCACGGCGGCGGCGATCGCCGCGGAGGCTGGCGTCGACGACTTCATGGCCGAGGCGACGCCGGAGGCCAAGCTGAGGCGCATCCGCGAGTACCAGGCCGCCGGTCACCTGGTGGCGATGACGGGCGACGGGACCAACGACGCGCCGGCGCTGGCGCAGGCCGACGTGGCGGTGGCGATGAACACCGGCACGCAGGCGGCCAAGGAGGCCGGCAACATGGTCGACCTCGACTCGGACCCGACCAAGCTGCTCGACATCGTCGAGATCGGCAAGCAGCTGCTGATGACCCGCGGGGCGCTGACGACGTTCAGCGTGGCCAACGACATCGCCAAGTACTTCGCGATCATCCCGGCCGCGTTCTCGACCACGTTTCCGATCCTCGAGAAGCTCGACATCATGGGGCTGCACTCGGCGGACAGCGCGGTGCTGTCGGCGGTGATCTTCAACGCGGTCGTGATCGTGTTCCTCATCCCGCTGGCGCTGCGCGGGATCCGCTACCGGCCGGCGCCGGCGGCCGCGCTGCTGCGGCGCAACCTGCTGGTGTACGGGCTCGGGGGGATCGTCGTGCCGTTCCTCGGCATCAAGGCGATCGACCTGCTGCTCGTCGTGCTTCACCTCGTGTGATCTGGAGGACCTGCCATGCGCTCGCTCGTCGTTACCGCGTCTCGCCTGCTGCTCGCGCTCACCGTGCTGACCGGCGTGATATATCCGCTGCTCGTGACGGGGGTCGCCCAATTGTTGTTCCCGGCCCAGGCGAGCGGCAGCTTGCTGGCCGACGGGCGCGGGTCGGCGCTGCTCGGCCAGACGTTCACGCAGCCGCGGTACTTCTGGGGCCGCGGGTCGCTGACGGCGCCGGGGTCGTACGACGCGGCGGCGTCGGCGGGCAGCAACCTGGGCCCGCTGCACCCGGACCTGCGCGAGGGGATCGCGGGGCGGATCGCGGCGCTGCGGGCGGCGGACCGCGACGCGGTGTTGCCGGTCCCGGTGGATCTGGTGACGGCGTCGGGCTCGGGGCTCGACCCGCACATCAGCCCGGAGGCGGCGCGCTACCAGGTGCCGCGGGTGGCCCGCGCGCGCAGGATGACCGAGCCCGAGGTGCAGGCGATCGTCGACCGCCGCGCCGAGGACCGCACGTTCGGGCTGCTGGGCGAGCCCCGGGTCAACGTGCTGCTGCTCAACCAGGATCTGGATGCAGCCGCCCGGTGATCGTCACGACGGCGAGGCGGCGCGCCCGGACCCCGACGCGCTGCTCGCGGTCGCGGCGCGGGAGGACGCGCGGCGCGGGCGGCTCAAGATCTTCTTCGGCGCGGCGCCGGGGGTCGGCAAGACGTACGCGATGCTCGAGGCGGCGAGGCGGCTGCGCCAGGCCGGCGAGGACGTCGTGGTCGGGCTGGTCGAGACGCACGGGCGCGGCGAGACGGCGGCGCTGCTCGACGGGCTCGAGGTGCTGCCGCGGCTGCGCCAGGAGTACCGCGGCACGCAGCTCGAGGAGTTCGACCTCGACGCGGCGCTGACGCGGCGACCGGGGCTGCTGCTGGTCGACGAGCTGGCGCACACGAACGTGCCGGGCGCGCGTCACCCGAAGCGCTGGCAGGACGTGCTCGAGCTGCTCGAGGCGGGGGTGCACGTGCACACGACGCTGAACGTGCAGCACCTCGAGAGCTTGAACGACGTGGTCGCGCAGATCACGTGGGTGCGGGTCCGGGAGACGGTGCCGGACGTGGTGCTGGAGCGGGCCGACGAGGTGGAGCTGGTCGACCTGCCGCCCGACGCGCTGCTGGAGCGGCTGCGCGACGGCAAGGTGTACGTGCCGGAGCAGGCGCAGCGGGCCGCGTCGGCGTTCTTCCGCAAGGGGAACCTGCTGGCGCTGCGCGAGCTGGCGTTGCGGCGCATGGCGCAGCGGGTCGACAGCGACGTGCTGGCGTACCGGCGCGAGCACGGGATCGCGACGTCGTGGCCGGCGGCGGAGCGGATCCTCGTGGGCATCGGGCCGAGCGCGTCGGGGGCGCGGCTGGTGCGGGCCGCCGCGCGCATGGCCGCGGGGCTGCGCGCCGAGTGGGTGGCGGCGTGCGTCGAGACGCCGGGCA
>Ga0075160_10002617_pt1 | contig 10636 bp, 7 predicted proteins | sample JI91814C2DNA_FD_70969 | JGI IMG/M metagenome (GOLD analysis project Ga0075160, IMG submission 70969) | Wastewater effluent complex algal communities from Wisconsin, to seasonally profile nutrient transformation and Carbon sequestration -... | ecosystem: Engineered > WWTP > Effluent > Algae...
CTGATTGTCGGCGGCATCCTGCTCATCGCTCCGCCGGGCCGGCGCGCAAATTAGGAATGACGATTCATGCGAACTAAAGTGGCCTTGGTCGTATTGTTCTGCGGCTGCCAGCTCCTGCCGCAGTACCGCGTGCTGTGCACCGAGAGCGACCGCTGCGAGCCGGCCGGACCCGGGGGGACCGACGGCGGCGCCGGGACGGACCTCGGCTCTTCTTCGGTCGTCACGGCTCCCTTTGTCCTCGGGCAGCCGGACGCGCAGACCAACTGGGTGCAGCGCGGCCTGGCCTCCCCGACCGGAGTCCTGATTGTCGGCAACCGGCTGCTGGTCGCCGACCAGCAGAACTCCCGCCTGCTCATCTGGAACACCTTCCCGACGCAGGCCAATCAGCCCGCCGATCTGGTGCTGGGGCAGGAGCAGCTCAGCACGATCAGCAACAGCTCGTTTGCCCCCGCGCTAAGGGCCCTGCCGCAGGCCACGCGCCTGGCCAGCGACGGCACGCGCCTGGTCGTCGCCTGCGATGGGACCGCCAGCCAGGTCTATAACCGCCTGGTGTTCTTCAACACGCTGCCGGCCGCGAGCTACGCGCCCTCCGACTTCACCATCTCCAGCGAGCCCCTTCCCGGAGCGGCCTCCGCGAGCGCGTTCAGCGGCGGCAGTCCGCTGCTGCTGGCCGGCCGGCTGTACCTAGGCGACCGCGGCTTCAACCGCGTCCTCCTATGGAACCCGGCGCCGAGCGCGCCCACCGCCGCCACTCTGGCGATCGGTCAGGCCAGCCTGACCGGCGGCAGTCCCAACAGCGGCGGACTCGGCGCCGGCTCGCTCAGCGGCCCCGAGGGCTCCCCGGCCAGCGACGGCACGGCCCTGTATGTCCCGGACACCGGCAACCATCGAGTCCTTTACTGGACGACCGCGCCGGTGACCAACACTCCGGCCAACCTGGTGCTCGGGCAGACCAACTCCACCTCCAACACCGCCAACCGCGGCGGCGCGCCTACGCTCGCGACCCTGAGCGGTCCGACCGGAGTCTCGGCGAGCGGCACCCGGCTCGCGGTGGCCGACCGCAGCAATCACCGCGTGCTGTTGTGGAACCAGACTCCGACCGCCACCGGCCAGGCCGCGAATCTGGTCCTCGGGCAAGCGAGCGCCAGCGCCAACACCGCCAACGCCGGCGGCGTGTCGGCCGCCACCATGAGCAGCCCGACCTCGGTGGCCACCGACGGAACTCGCCTGGCCGCGGCCGACACCGGCAATAACCGCGTGCTCCTGTACCAGAGCTGGCCGACCGCCACCGGTCAGCCCGCGGACCTCATCCTCGGGCAGTCCGCGCCGACCACGAACTTTGCCCGCGGCGCCCTCGCCAGCGCGACCCGCTACCGCTCCCCGACCACCGTCGCGCGCGCCGGCAACCGCCTCCTCGTCGTGGATCGCGACGCCCATCGGGTGCTCATCTGGCCCGCCCTGCCCAGGAGCGAAAGTGAGCAGCCCGCGGTCGTGGTGGGGCAGGCCGACTTTGTCAGCGCGACCGCCGATAGCGGCGGCAGCGTCTCGGCCTACGGCTTTGACAATCCCCACGGCGTCGCCTCGGACGGAACGCTGCTGGCGGTCTCGGATGTGTTCAATCATCGCGTGCTGATCTGGAAGAGCCTCCCGACTCAGAACCGTCAGCCGGCCGATCTGGTCCTGGGTCAGGCCACGCTCGGCAGCGGCGCGATAAACTCCGGCGGGCCGACCAGCGGACTGCACGGACCGAGCGCGGTCTGGGTCGCCGGCGGCCGCCTGTATGTCGCCGATACCGACAACAACCGGGTGCTCATCTGGAAGAACCTGACGACGCTGGTGAGCGGTCAGCAGGCCGACATCGTGCTGGGGCAGGCCGACTTCACCAGCATCGGTCAGAACCGCAACCCCGTGCCCGGAGCGGCCCAGCCGGCGGCGAACACCCTGAGCGGGCCCTTCGGAGTGTACGCCGACGCCTCGCACATCTACGTGAGCGATACCTACAATAGCCGCGTCCTCATCTGGAACACCCTCGATCCGGCAAATGGCCAGGCGGCCGATGTCGTCCTGGGACAGCCGAGCTTTGTCGTGTCCGGAGCCTCACCCACCGCGAACAACTCGGCGATTAACGATCCGATGGGACTGTTCGCCTATAATGGCCAGCTGTACGTAACGGACCGCCAGCTTCACCGCGTCGCGGTCTGGACGCGCCTCCCGACCCAGCTGAACGCCCCGATCGACGCCGTCCTGGGCCAGGGCGACGTGAACAGCGGCGCGCCGAACAGCGGCGGACTGACCGCAAGCCGGCTCCAGGCGCCCTCGAACATCCTGGCCACCGAGGTCGGCATCTACATCGCCGACACCGGCAACGGCCGCATCGTCGTGCTGCCGCCGCGCTAAGCTGCGCCGGCGTAGGCCCCAGCAATCGTGATCCTAAGAGGCTGCGGGCCTGCTATAGTACCAGCCCATATGGCGAGCCAGACCCGGCCTGACAAGGAGGAGACCTGCGAGGACTCCCTGCGCGCCGCGGGCAGCCCGGCCGTGCGGCGGGAACCGTACCTGTTCTTGCTACTGCACTGCGATCACCCAAGCCGCGCGTCGTGGCGCTACGGCCTGGCCGGGATCGACAAGGTGCGCCTGGGCCGCGGCGAGACGACCGAAGCCCACATCGAGAGGGCCGGACAGAGCCGCAACATCAACGTCGCGATTGCCGATCGCCATGTCTCCTCCCGGCACGCCCAGCTCGAGCGCGCCGGCCAGAGCTTTGTGGTCTTTGATGCCGGCTCGCGCAACGGGACCTGGGTAAATGGCAAACCGGCAGAAGGCCGGACGGTCCTTGCGGACGGGGATTTCATCGGCATTGGCCACACCCTGCTGCGCTTCCGTTCTTCCTTGCGCACGACCGAGCAGACAGAGACCCTGCAGTCCCTGGCCGCCGGTTCGGTCGAGCCCGGCCTGAGCACGCTGCTGCCCGGCCTGGCGCAGGCCTTCCGCGATCTCGGGCGGATCGCGGCGGGCGAGGGCGCGGTCCTGATTCGGGGTGAGACCGGCAGCGGCAAGGACCTGATTGCGCAGGCGATCCATCGGCGCTCGCCGCGCCGCGACCGGCCGCTGGTCGCCGTCAACTGCGCCGCTTTTCAGGAGAGCCTGCTCCAGAGCGAGCTGTTCGGGCACGAAAAAGGCGCCTTCACGGGCGCCATGACGGACAAGCTCGGGCTGGTGCGCAGCGCCGCCTCCGGGACGCTCTTCCTCGACGAGGTCGGTGACCTGCCGCCGCCGGCCCAGGCGGCGCTGCTGCGGACGCTGCAGACCAAGACGGTCAGGCCGCTCGGCAGCACCCGGGACTTCCCGGTCGACTTCCGCCTGCTCTCTGCCACCCACCGCGATCTCCAGGATATGATCGCCAAGGAGCGGTTCCGTTCCGATCTGTACGCGCGGCTGAACGCCTTCGAGATGGTCATGCCCCCGCTGCGCAAGCGGCGTGAGGATCTGGGGATCATCATCTCCCACATCCTGCAGAAGCAAGGCCGGGCGAACGTACTCACCAAGGAGGCGGCGTCGATCTTGTTCCAGGATGACTGGCCCCTGAACATCCGCGAGCTGGAGCAGTGTCTGGTCTCTGCCTGCGCGCTGGCCGGCCAGGGACCGATCGAGCCGATGCACCTGGGCAAGCGCGCCCCGAGCGACGAGGAGTCGACCGCGCCCTCGGCGCCCCCGGCGGAGGCAGCCGTCGCGAGCTCCCAGCCGCTCGGCGAGCAGGCGCTTTACGCGCAGCTCATCGCGCAGCTCAAGGAAGCGGAAGGAAACGTCGCCGCCGTCGGTCGCAGCCTGGGCAAGAAGCCGCCGCAGATCTTCCGCTGGCTCAAGCGCTTCGGCATCGATCCGGATGAGTTCCGCCCCAAGCTGCGGCGCGGGCCCTGAGCCCCGCTGGGCCTTGTCGCGCCGAGCCGCCTCGCCCGCGAGCGCCGCCAGAGCTGGAGCGGACCGCGCGCCTCAGTGCTCGCAGAGGCTCACCGCGCGGACGTTGAGCGACTGCTTGTGGCGCCGGCGCTCGTCCATGAGCTCAAGGCGGATCGCCAGGGCCTCCTCGCGGGGGATGACCCCTTGCTGCGGCGCCACCTCCCGCGTCGATGGGATGGTGACGTTGGGATCGACAAGCCAGAACACGATGACGCGCCGCCGCGCCTCGGTCGCTCCCGCGGCCACCGACAGCTTGCTCAGCATGTGGATGTGCGAGTTCGGGAAGACGATGAGCCGGCCCGCCGGCGTCGCCACGCTCCCGAGCGGAATCGTCCCCTCGTCGACGAGCTGCTCCACCGGGGCGGGCCGGCACTGGTCGATGTTCCAGAACAGGCGCCCGGCCTCTTCCACGGTATACGCCCGCTTGAAGCGGAGCAGGCCTCCCTCGAGCGCATCGTCGCGGTCGAGGATGTAGACGCAGGTCGCGACGATGTGCTCGTGGCTCATTCCCTCGACGTGCCAGACGCCCTCGTGGGACTCACCGGCAGCCAGCTTGTACTCGACGATCTTCGGGATGACCAGGAGCTCGCGGCCGCGCAGGGAGGTCGGCGGAGCCGGGTGCTGCGCCGCGCTGTCGCCCTCGGGGAGCTCGCCCTCGTGCTCGATGTCCTCGCAGTCGTCGCGCCAGAACCGGGTGCTCTCGACGTAGCCGACGACGCTCTCCAAAAGGGGCAGCGCCGTCGCGAACAGGGCGGCCAGGTCGTCGTAGGCGGCGGCGTGCCGGGTCCGGTCGAGGTTGTTGATGTAGGACGAAGCGGTCACCTTGCCATCGGCGGCCACCTGGAAGGGCGTGGGCAGCCACTGGTAGCGGGAGGCCTCGAACAGACGACCGAAGCGGTCGTAGCTGGGCGTCGCGCGGGCGGGGACGGGCTGCTGGAGCACCGAGCGCCCTTCGATGAACGGGAAGAGGGAAGGGTGGACCAGATCGCGGACCCTGGTTCCCGAGCCCGGGTGGTAGTCGACGGGCTCGCTGTCGCAGAGTCGCTGAACGTCCGCCCGCAAGCGAGCCGCGAGCGCGCCGTCGACGAGCCCGTCCGCGAAGGCGACGCCGTCCGGACCTGGGCGCTGCAGGTGCTTCTCCCAGGCCGCGGCGATGGCGGGGGACTCGGTGATGTGAAACCACCCTTGGGTGAGGACTTCCAGAGTCTGTCCCGTCGCCTCGTCTCGCAGGAACAGCGAGTCCTGTCCCGCGGCGACCACCGTCGCGCTGTCCCCCGGGAAGGGCTCGCCGCTCGTCGTCTTGAGGTCCCCGGGTCCGAACTCGACGGTGTCTCCGGGCTGGGGCGCGTGGCCCTCGCCGAAAGCCAGGAGCTCCTCGACGAAGGCAAAGTCGGTGGTCTGAGCGAAGTGGGCGGCGGACATCCAGACTCCAGAGAACAGGGGACGGGGCCGGGTCTACAGAAAGAGCGAGCCAGAAGCTACAGGACAGGGCGCAGGCTTGCCAAGCGGATTCCGCCGAGGATGGATGCGCGCAGCTGGCCGCGGGGTGCGGTCTACAGAACTACTCCAGACCTACAGCGCCTGCAGCTTCAGACAGATCCCGACCTCCTGCCGTCGCACCCGGAGGCTCTTCACCACGCCCGCCGGCAGCTCCGGATGGGCCTTGAGGAACTCCGTGGTCTTGGCGATGAGCGCCGGATCGCAGGCCAGCGGGTACATCACCTCGCTCATCCGCTGCAGGTACATATTGTCCTCGCCCTTGCCGGACAGCTCGACGAGCTCGGTGAAATAGGGGTCGGTGAACGACTGCAGCAGCGGCTCCTGTCCGGGGACCGCGAACAGCTCCATCGCCTCGCGCAGGTCGCCGGTGGCGAGCTTGTTTTCGGCCGCATCGGGCGAGCTGCGGGTGATGCGGCGGAACCACTTGTTCTTGACCGCGCCGTCGGGCAGCTGCGCCTCGGCGGTGAAGGCGCCCTTGCGGCCCTCATCGGTCGAGTCGCGCGCGAGCTCGGCCGCGATGAGCTCCTTGGCGTTGGCCGCGCCGAGACGCGCCAGCGCCTGGATGACCCCCCAGCGGCGATCCTGGTTTAGCGGCAGCCCGGTGATGGCGCCGCTGCCGCGCAGCAGCGCCTGCAGAAAGCCCTCGGCCGCCGGTGTGAAGGCCGCGGCGAGGTAGGCCTTGTAGTAGAGCAGCTGCCGGTCACTGCCGGCCTGGGCGCCGTCGAGCTGGGCCTTCATGAAGGCCTCCAGGCGGCCCCGCAGCGCGGCGCGGCGCGCCGGCGCGATGTACCTTATGACCTCCCGGCCCAGCGTCCGCAGGACGTCGCTCAGGATCTGCGGATCCGCCTCGCCGGCGAGCTGCTTGAGCACCGTCTCGATATAGGCCGCGGGAGAGATCTTGGCGTCGCGCAGCATGCCATAGAGCGTCCCCCACATCATCTGCCGGGTCAGCCGATCTTCAAGGCGCCCGAGGCCGCTCTGCATGGTGACCAGGCTTACCGGGTCAAGCTCCACTTTCACATAGTCATGATCATTCTGATTGGGAAACACGAGCTCCGGGCACGGCCGGCCAACGGCCGCCGGCACCGCGGTCTCGGCGCCCGCATAGGCCGCGGACACCATCGATTCCAGGCGCAGCGCGGGGTCACCGCTGCGCCGCGCGTACAGGCCGATCTCGGTGCGGTGCGGTCGCAGCACCGGGTGCTCCTCCGGCGCCGACTGGAGGAGGGCGAAGCGCGCAATCTTCCCTCCCTTGCACTCCCAGCGGGCGCTCACCGTGTTGAGCCCCGCCGACTGCAGCCAGAGCTTCTGCCACGGCCCCAGATCCACCTCCGCGGCCTGCGCCAGCGCGCCCATGAAATCACCGATGACCGTGTTCTGATAGGCGTACTTGGCGAAGTAGGTCTTCAGTCCGGCGCGGAACTTGTCCGCTCCCAGGTAGTAACGCAGCTGCTTGAGCACCGAGGCCCCCTTGCCGTAGGTGATGCCGTCGAAGATCGAGCGCGCCGCATCGGTGTCGGCGACCGCCAGCTCGATGGGATGGGTGGTGACCAGCTGGTCCTCGCGGTAGGCCCAGCGCTTGTCCCCCGAGTAGAAGTGCGACCAGGCATCCTGGCGATAGCGAGTCGCCTCGGCCAGCGCCAGCGTCTCCATGAGCGCGGCGAAGCTCTCGTTGAGCCACAGCCCGTTCCACCACTTCATCGTGACCAGATCGCCAAACCACATGTGCGCGATCTCGTGCGTGATGATCGCCGCCCGCTGCACGTAGACCGCCGGCGGCTGCTTGGAGCGGAACACGGTGCCACGCTCGCCGAGCGTAATCCCGGCCAGGTTCTCCGTCGCGCCGGCGGGAAAGTCTGGCACTACGATCAGGTCGAGCTTCTGATAGGGGTAGGGCAGCGAGAACTCTTTCTCAAAGAACTCGATCGCCTGCCGGGCCAGGGTGAGCCACTCGGCGGGCTCGATGTAGGAGACCACCGACTGCCGGGCGAGCAGGCGCAGCGGCGTCCGCCCCGCCTGGCCGCTCCAGATCTTGAACGGTCCGGCGGCCAGCGTGAGCACATAGGTGCTGATCGCCGGGGTGCGCGGGAACCGCCACCGCCGATTGCCGCCGCGCTCGGCCGGGGGGGCGGCGGGGGTGCTGGAGATCACCTCCCAGTCGCGGGGCGCCTCGACAGTAAGCTCGATCGGAGCCTTGAGGTCCGGCTGATCGAAGCAGGGAAAGACCAGGTGCGCGTAGTAGGCCTCGAAGTGATTGAAGTGATACAGACGCCCGTCGGCCACGTCTTTGAACCGGTGCAGGCCGTTGCCGTTTCTGACGTACGCGCGGGTGTACGAGACGATCAGCCGGTTGCCGCGCGGCAAGAGCTCGGCGGGGGAAAGGACAATGCGCTGGCCGTCATAGCGCGCGCTCACCTGCGCCGGGGTCTGCGCCGCCCCGTTGAGCTGCATCGCCCGGATCGTCGCCCCCGCGAGCTCGACGAACAGCCCGTGGCCGTCGGCGCCCGGCTTGAGATCGAAAGACACCGCGGCGGTGCCGGCGAACTCCTCCTGCGCTGGATCGAGGGTCAGCTCCAGCTGGTAGGCGATCTGGGTGAGCTGGCGGGCGCGCAGCTCGGCCTCTGCCTGGGTCAGGCTGGCGGCGCGGGCGGCGAGCGGAATGGAGGCGAGGGTGAGGGCGGCAGCGAGCACGCCCCCCAAGGCGAGGTTGTTCATGCGGCAGAGATTGTGCGAGCCGCGCGCAAGAATCAAGAATCCGCCGCCGACCCCGGCCCGGCGGCAACGAGCGCCGAGGCCGCGAGCGGCCGCTCCGGTCGCGCTAGCGGCGGCTCAGCCAGCGGAGCAGCGCCACCGTTCCCAGGGCCCCCAGGCCGAGGATGGCCGAGCTCATGATCTGCGCCCGCTTGATATTCTGCTGGAACTCCTGGGTGTCGTTCAGCCGCGGGAAGGGCTTGTCAGGCACCGGCACCTCGAGGAAGCGGCACAGCGGCTCCCAGCCCTGCTTCACATCGAACACCAGCAGCCGCTCGGGCTTTACGTACTGCTTGACCTCTTCGATGTGGCGGTGGAACACCTCCAGGGCCCAGGCCTTGTCGGTGAAGCGGTTGTCGAAGGTCTGCTGCCAGACCATCTGGTTGGCGACCCGGCCGGGCGCGGTGAACGGCAGCCAGGGCAGCAGCTTGCGGACCAGGGCCACGGGGATGGACTGCGTGATCTTGAAGATCGTATTCCGGCAGCTCTCGTACCAGGCCTCTGGATCGCGGACGCTCAGGAGGACCTTGGCGTCGGGATACTCGGCCATGAGCTTTTGGTAGAAGTGACACCCGGGCCAGTCGACGGTGGACTGATATCCGGCGAAGAACTGCTTCCAGTCCACCGCCGCGCCGTCAAGCGCCGCCCTCCAGAAGCGGGCGTGGTGCGGGTTGGCGATGACCTCTTTCATATGGTAGCAAGGTCCAAAGCCAAGGTCGGCGAGCGCCACCTTGAGCGACATCGTTCCGGTCCGTCCAAATCCAGCGCCGATGACTTTCATTTGAGCTCCGATGTGAGAGTGCTCTGCAGTAGTTACGGAGTGTAGCCGCAGCAGCGCGGCTTGGCCAGCGGCTGCGCGGCTCTACGGAGCCGCCGCGCGGACCGCGCGATAGACCGCTGCCGCGCCATCGGTGATCGGCGGCTCGGCTTGCGGGTCCATGCTCACCCGCACCGGGAGCGTATCGCCGGCCGCGTCCGCGACGCCAGTGATGGCGAGTCCATACTGCGCGGACTCGTTCAAGGAGTAGACCGCGGGGCCGGCGTTCGCGGCGCTCCGGCTCGCCGCGAAGGAGCCGAAGGGATACTCGAACCGATAGGCCGGACTCGCCTCGTCCGGCGCCCACAGCCCGTTATCGCTGAACACCAGGGTGTCATCGGCGAAGAACTCCCGGCTGGTCGGCGGGTGCCGGGAGCCTACGCCGAGCACTGGCACTATGTGATCGTAGTCGGGGTCTCCGGCCTGCGGCGCTGCGGCGCCATAGAAGAGCCGCTGGTTCATGAAGATCCCGATCACGACCGGATGGCCGCGGGCGATCATCTGCTTGATCCAGAGCAGGAAATCGCGCCCGTCCTTCCCGGCGGCGCAGTCCCAGGCGACGGGCGCGCGCGTCATATTGCGAGACGTACTGCCCATAGTAGAGCCCCGCGCAGATGAGCGAGGTCTCCCCGCAGTAGCCGTGATTTCCCTCCCACTGCTTGCGCGCGGGCAGCTCGAGCTGCAGGGTCGTGGCGGTCGCGGTGCTGCGCATGTTTGCCGGCGGATCGTACTGCGATTATAGTCCGCGCATGAAGAAACTGCTCCCGATCCTCGCCCGGCTCGTCTTGTCTTTGACCTTCTCGACGACCCTTTCAACGACCCTCGTGACGGTGGCGGCGACGACCGCCCAGGCACAGCGGGCCCCTGAAGCGAGCGCCCCGGGAGCCCCCGCGGCGCCGCCGGTGGCAGCAGCTGCGGGCCCCGCTGCCACCGCCGATCGTTCTGCCGATCGTTCCTATGAAGAGCTTGAGGCCACGGCGCGCCGCCTGGCGGCCGCCATCGGCATGCCGGCCGAGCGCCAGGCAGTGACCCTTGGTCGCCTGCGCACCGCCTTCCAGCGCGGCAAGGTCGCGGCCTTTGCCGGCGGCCTCGGGATAAACGGCGTGTTCGCCTATCAGATGGGCGAAGGCGGCTTCCTGGTCAAGGTGAAAAAGGGCAAGGGACTGGCGGCGATCCTCGGCGATGGGCGCGACGTGCCGCTGACCCTCAAGAGCGTCACCTTCGGGGCGCAGGTCGGCGGCGGCTCGGAGTGGGGCTTCGGAGTCATCCTCGGTCTGCGCGTGCGCGGCGCCTTCGGCGGCGACTACAGCGGAGACAACCGTGGCGCCACCGCCGGCGAGGAGAGCGTCAACATCACCAAGCTGGTGAAAAAAGGCGTGAGCTCCGGCGACCCCCTGTACCACGAGATCTACATGGTCGGTGCCGCGGCCGGACTGTCTGCCGGGGCCGCGTACGGGAGCCTGAACATCACCGCGTACTAGCCGCGGCGGAGCGCCGGTTTCCGGTCTGCATCTGGCATATTCCCAGGGCGCGTCTTTCATGCGATGATGGGTGCAAGACTTGGACTGGGGGGTCCCCATGCGACGCGCCCGGCACTGCCAGTTTTGCTCG
>Ga0075160_10002618_pt1 | contig 10635 bp, 7 predicted proteins | sample JI91814C2DNA_FD_70969 | JGI IMG/M metagenome (GOLD analysis project Ga0075160, IMG submission 70969) | Wastewater effluent complex algal communities from Wisconsin, to seasonally profile nutrient transformation and Carbon sequestration -... | ecosystem: Engineered > WWTP > Effluent > Algae...
GTGTCGGCGAGGCCAACGAGTTTGCCCAGCGTTTTCTGATCGCGGGCTTTGGTTTCTTTGCTGACAACGGTGGGACGCTTGGCCATGGCAATCCTTTGCGATGGATACGAATGCGGCCGCTTGCCGCGTGGAGGCGGAATCATAGGAGTTTCGCTGGCCTCAAAGGACGGCGAACCCCTCGTTCTCCGGTCAATGCTCGGGGGTGTAGTGCAGCGGCGAATCGGGCCCAAGGTCTGCCCCAAAGTAGTACCACCCGAGCAGGAACCCGGTCCAGACAACAAAGAACACGACGCTGTATGGCAGCATCAGGCTGATGAGGCTGCCCAGGCCGGCGTTCTTCTTGTACTTCTGCAGGACGACGAGGATGATCAGGAGGTAACTGTTGAGGGGCGTGATGATGTTCACGACGCTGTCGCCGATGCGATAGGCGGCGGTGGTCAGTTCGGGGCTCATGCCGACGAACATGAACATGGGGATGAAGATGGGGGCGAGGACGCCGAACTTGCTGAGCATGCCGCTCAAGGCGAAGTCGCCTAGGACAACGAGCAGAACAAAGAGCACGATGAGAACAGGGACGGGGAGGTCGGCGCTGACGAGGAGTGAGCCGCCTGCGTAGGCCAGCATGGTGTCCAGTTTCGTGTACGCGAAGTAGTTGACGAACTGCCCGAGGAAGAACGCGAGAACGAGCACGGGGACGATGCTCTTGATGCCGTGGAAAAGGCCGTCGACGAAGTCTTTCTGTGAGCGGAGTGTGCCGGTACACCAGCCATAGATCATGCCGGGGATGAGGAAGGCGAAGAGGATGAGTGGGACGAGGACCTGGGACCAGCGGTGGTTGGGCGTTTCGGTGAGGGTCGGCTTACCTGCGCTCGCGAGCGCGAAGTCAACGGGCTTCACGTTCCCGGCGTCGTCGCGTTCGATCGAAGGGCGCCACAACACCTTGTCTGCCGGGGTTTGTCTCAGTGTCTCGTCATCAATCACCGTGACGGGCACGTTGGCAGGCAGGCGGTCGTTTGCAAGGCGCGGGATGCCCGTGCCCTTGAGGGGCATGCCGGGCACGAACATCGCGGCCGCGAATATTCCCAGAACCGCGACAAGGCTCACGAGTGCGAGAGTGAGCCCGCGCTTCTCGCGCGGCTGTAGGGCCATGGAAGAGATAACGGTTTCGTCAAAGGCCTCCGTGTCGTTGCCGTTCGCCTTTCTGGCGGCTTGCGCAAGGGCCGTTGCCTTTACCAAACGCGGCTCCACAACTCTATCTGTGACGAACCAGCCGGCGAGCATCACGATGATGGCCGAGCCCATCTTGAAATACAGGTTGTGGACGTATTGAACGGTGTAGTGGGGGTCCACGACGCGAGCGGCGTCTTGAGCGAATCCGGTAATCGCGCCGTCGCCACCGCTCGGGAAGAATCCGCCGCCGAAGCCGCCGGCGACGCCCGCGAACGCCGCGGCGAGACCTGCCACCGGGTGCCGACCCACTGCGTGATACAACGCGGCCGCCAAAGGCGGAAGGATGATGTACCCTGCGTCGCTCGCAACGCTGGAGTTCGCACCGATGAGCACGACGGCTGGCGTGAGGAGTCGCTTGGGCGTGATGAACGCAAGCGCTCGCATGAGTGCGGAGAAGAAACCGAACTTCTCGGCGAGCCCGATCCCGAGCATCGCCACGAACACGAGCCCGAGCGCGGGCAGCGTCACGAAGTTTCGGATCATGGATGAGAGCATCCAGTAGATGCCCTCGGAGGTCAGCAGGCTGCGAGGCTCGATCGGCTTGCCGTTGGGTTTCAGTTCTGTGATTGGCTTGCCGCGATCGTCCAACTTGACGACCATGTGCGGCTTGCCATCCGCCTCAAGGACGGGCTTGCCGGCCTCGTCGAGTTTCTCAACCATGATCGGGCGAGGCTGGACGGGTTGCACCTTCCAACCTGCGGCGGAGCCAATCGCCGCAACCGCAATAACCGCCGACGCCAGGATCATGAAGATGATCGCTGGCTCGGGGAGTTTGTTGCCGATGACCTCGATCCAGTCCAGAACCGAACGCTTTGCTCGCGGCGTGGTACTCATGGCGACGAGGGTAGCAGAAAACGGCCCTGTTCGACAAGGCCTCTTGCAGTGTGGTCATTGGTTGGCGTGGGCCGTCAGACGCCCGGCAACTTCGGTCCTTTGCCACCCATGAGGTGCATGACGAGGCTGATCAGGAAAATCACGAGGAACACGTAGAAGAGGATCTTCGCGATGTCCGTCGCTGCGGCGGAGATGTTCCCGAAGCCGAAGATGGCGGCGATGATCGCAACGACGAAGAAAATGATGGCCCATCGAAGCATGAGAGACTCCTTGTGTGAGACCATCGAACCGGAATCTAGAACAGGTTGCCCTGTTCATCTACGCGGACCAGTTTGCCGTTGATCGAGCGCATTCGGAGTTTGCCTGCGGGTGCTGTCTTGGTTGGGGATTCGGGCGTGGACTTGGGCTTGCTCTCAGATTCAGGGGCCTTTGGAGCGGCGACTGGCTTTGCGGGCTTGGAGGCACTTTCCTTCAGCCCAGTCAGTTTGGGCTCGCTCGCCTCTTTGACCTTCGCGCCGAGTTCTTTCGCCACTTTCTTCCGGGCACGCATTGCCTTCGCGTCGTCCTCGTCCATGCCGGCGACGGCGAGCATCGCGGCTTCGGCTTTGGAGTGGGCCACGGGGTGCGCTGTTACCGCTTCCTCGATGACGAGCACACCTTCCTGATCGGCGGGGTCTTCGTCTTTGACCTTCTTGCCCTCGTCGTCGAGTTGGAGGTCGGCGATCGCGGTGCGTTTCTTCGCCTGCGCGAGGAGTGCTTCAAAGAGTTTTTTGGTGTCCGTGCCGTTGATCGCATTGATCGCCTGGCTGATCTCGCCGATGTACTTTTGGAAGACGTCGCGACGTTCGGCCTCTCGCTTCATCTTCGCCCGCTTGCGGAGATACGTGCCAAGTTTGCGGCCACACTCCATGAGCGCAAGTTTCATTTCCTTGCGGATTTCGTCGTAGTCGGCGATCGCTTCTTTGCTCTCGCTCGTGAAGGGGACCCACACGCTCGCCATGTGGATCATGATGACGAGGGGACCGATCGGCACCGACCCACGCGGCTGCTGCAGGTCGTAGTTCCGCCAGTTGGTCTCCGCAACAGCCTTGAACGACGAGCATGCCGACTGCTGGAAGAGCAGCGGCACGCGATTGGCGAAGCGAATCACGCGCGACGTTTCTTCCGTGGTCAACTCGCCGCCAAACGCGATCGCGGCTTCGATCAGGAATGGACGCCCGCGATACACGTCTGGCTCTCGGCTTGACGCGGCGTAGAACTCTGCACGCACGCCCTTGAACATGCCCTTGAGCAACTGCTGCACGCCAATCGGCGCTAGGCAATCCGTGGGCGGCGGGGCGAGTTTGGCTTCCTGGAAAATCTTGTACAACGCCTCGGCCTGCGGCGGTTCGATGTCCGAGACCTTGGTACGGCTCGTTACCGAGTTCGACTTGGTGCTAATGCTCTCACAGAACTCCTTGGCAGTTGGCCCGGACACGCGGCTGAACTGCTCTTGCAGGAAGTTGTACAGCGTTCCGCCACCCTTGTTGGCTTCCTCGTAGTCCTTGAGCATCTGGAGGAGCGTGCCCAACTCGACGCCGCGGGGGTGGGGCTGAATCTCTTTGGTCTCGGGCGGCAGTTCGTGAACGGCTCGCGGGAACAGGACGATGGGGCCGAAGTCTGCGGTGGTCACGTTCGCGGCGGGAGGAGAGGCTTGAACCGAAGAAGGCACCGAGGCAGACGGCATCGAGGCAGCGAGGGGTTTGGCCTTGATCAGCGGTGCATCGTCTTCGTCGTCCGTCGTGCGGGTGGGGCGGACGAGCGTGATCTTGGCGTGTGGATTGGCGATCGCGGTGAGTTCGAGGAACTCATCGACGCTGCCACGCCCTTTCTGGTACTTGCCCTCGAGTTCGATGCTGACGCTCGTCCCCGTGGCGAAGTCATCGCCCGACAGGAAGCCGTCAACCTCGCGTGCTTGGGGCAGATCACGCAGACGCTTGAGCGGGAAATCGTCCGTTTCCTCGTCGGCGATCACCTCGGCCCGGTTGGTCTTGGTGTTCATCGCCAGTTCGATGTGATGAGCCTTCGCGCTGGCTTTCGGTCGAGTCTGGATGAGCATCGGTTTGCCGGTGGTGATCAGGCCGTACATGCCCGCGGCCGAGATGCCGATGCCCTGCTGTCCGCGCGACATCTTCAATCGGTGGAACTTCGAGCCGTACAGCAGCCGCCCGAAGATATTCTCGACCTGCTTGCGGACGATGCCCGGCCCGTTGTCAACAACGCTGATGCGATATCGGCTGGACTTTGCGGACGCCGGGCGATCGGGCTGCAGATCCTCGATGATGACCGCTATGTCTGGGAGGATGCCGGCTTCCTCGCAGGCATCCAGCGAGTTGTCCACGGCTTCCTTGACCGTTGTCAGCAGTGCCTTGCGCGGGCTGTCAAAGCCCAGCAGGTGCCGGTTCTTGGCAAAGAACTCGGACACGGAGATATCCCGCTGCTTAGCGGCCATCGTCTCGGCGGTGACCTTCCCCGCGCGTGGGGACGCCGCCTGCTTCGTCTTGTTCATGGTGTCGTCCGAAATGAGCAACTCGGTCATGTTCGCCCTCCTTGGCGTGACAGGACAACGGTAGGAGCCCCGGTCGTGTTCGCGTCGGGCTACTTGGGTGGCACGGGGCCAAGGGGTGCCGGTGTCGCGGGCGTGGAGGAGTCCAAGAGCGCCCGTGCCTCGCGGATCATGGTCAGTTGGGCTGCGGCATTCTCCCTGGCGGCGCTCAGCCCGGGACACACCAAGAGAGCGACCGGACCAAACTCGAGCGAGACCACTTTCTCTTCAAGTGATCGGATGGCGGTGGCGGCATCTTCTTTCGTCCACGCCTCCGCGACCTGGGTGTGGTAGTCGCGGACCTTTGCCGCTTGCTCTTTCATGCCCTTGCCGTCGAGTTTCTGGACAGCGTTGACCACCTGCTCGGGCTCGCCCCCCTTGGCAACATCATTCATCAGGTTCTGTCCGGCGGAAGCACCCGTGAACCGTGACGTGAGGAAGTGGTAGGAAATCTGTCCCTCGCGCCTGATCGCGTCGGCGAACATGAACGGATCGTCGCCAGTCAATCGGTCGGCCGATTTCTTGAGTTCGTCCTTCTGTGCCGCAGAAAGCACATTTGCCTCGCACAGTCGCCGCACCTCATCGGACGCCATGCGGGCAAAGCCCTGCGCGGTTGCGGAGGACGAGGTCAGGTGATCGGTCCGAACGAGCAGGGACAATGAGTAGAGTGCCCTCACGCGCCTCACGGCATCGTCGATCTTGCCGGCGCTCTGCAGTCGGCGGGTGTCGGAGACGAGCATGCGTGCCGATTCGCGCAGTTTCTCGATGTGCGTGAGGTCCATGTCGCGCCCGAGGTTGTATTCGATGCCAAAGTCGCACGTCGGCAACTCGGTCGCGCGGATGATCGAGAGCATGAACCCTTGAGCATCGGCGAGGGCTTTGGAAACTTCTACCGACGGGGTCCACGAAAGGTCCCGGCCGTTGAACTCCGCATCGACGGTCGTTGCCAAGTCCTTCGGCTGGATGTCCCACGCACGCCAGAAGAACAACGCCGCATTCGTCGGGCGCGGCAGTTCCTGTGTTGTCGTCGTTGCGGGGGGTGCCTGTGTGCCTTGCATCGCACAGGCTGGAGCGGCGGCGAACAAGACCGTGAAAACAATCGAGAACAATCGCATGGAATCTCTCCAAACTCTGCCGCCGCGGAGGTCGCTCCGCGCGGGAGTCTATCTTTGGCGTTCGCCTTCACAAGGTCGATTCGATCCACCCGCCGCCAAGCACCACGTCGGGCTCTGCCTCAGAGTACAGCACCACGGCCTGTCCCGGCGCGATCGCGTCCTGGGGCGCGTCAAACACCACTTCGAATCGCCCCCGACGCCCGGAAGGCGTCGGTGCGTCGGTGCCGGTCAGAAATCGCACGTTTGCCAACGCGGGCGGCGTGTTGTAGCGGTACTTGGCCCAACACCGCAACTGTGACTGTGGACCGCTCTCGGCCGTCAGCCAGTTCGCTTCGCTCACCACGCACCCCTTGGTGGCGAGTCGTTCCTTTGGCCCGACAGTGACCGTGTTGCTCTGTGGGTCACGACCCACGACATAAATCGGGTGGCCGAGCGACAGCGACAACCCGCGCCGTTGGCCGATTGTGAACTGGTGTTGTCCAGAATGCGTGCCGACGACGCGTCCCGTGTCGTCCACGAAATCGCCGTTTCGCGCCAGCGAGGGCAGGCGGCGTTCGACCAGCGCCGCGTAGTCATTGTCAGGGACGAAACAGATCTCCTGCGAGTCGGGCTTGTCGAACACGGGCAGGCCAAATTCCTTCGCCAACTCTCGCACGCGAGGCTTTTCCATCTCGCCGATCGGGAAGAGCATTTGTGAAAGCCGCTCGCGCGGCGCGCCGAACAGGACGTACGACTGGTCCTTGGAGTGATCGATGCCGCGCTTCAACTGGGGTCCATCTGGACCTCTGGCGGTGCGAGCGTAATGCCCCGAGGCCACGAACGTCGCCCCGATCTGCGTCGCGTACTCGTGCAACTTGCCGAACTTGAGCCAGTCGTTGCAGCGAACGCACGGATTGGGAGTTCGCCCGTTCGCGTACTCATCGACGAAGTAGTCGATGATGCGTCCGAAGTCCTTCTTGAAGTTGCACACGTAGAACGGGATGTCGAGTTCGCTCGCGACCAGCCTTGCGTCGGCCGCATCGTTGATCGAGCAGCACCCCTGGTGTCCGATCTTGACAGGCTTGCTCGACCGATCGATCTCGCAGGCCTCATTTATCGGCTTGAGTTCGTCCAGCGTCTCACCTGGCGAACCAAGCCGCATGAAGCAGCCCACGACCTCGTGCCCGGCCTGCTTGAGGAGCGCGGCGGCGACCGACGAGTCGACCCCGCCCGACATAGCCACAAGCACCTTGGATTTGGGCGGAATCTCGATCACGGGGGAGGGTAGGAGCGTCGCGGCGTGTGCCCGTTCACACGTCCCCGATCCGCAGGCCACACTCTGGGCACTTCTGCCCGTACTTCATCCCCTGCAACTCGTGCTTGCAGTTCACGCAAGGGGTGGGGGAGGTGAGCGTTCGCCGCTGATCGAACGGCGACTTCTTGCCCTGGAGCGCGGCCACTCTTTCCTGAACCGCCTTCTCCATGGCGCGGCGATCCCGCTCGAGGGCGGCCTGCTGGCTGGTGATCGCCGACAGTGCCAACTTGGGCATCTGTGCCATCGCCACCGCGAACAGTCCAAGACCGACGAGGAACAGAACCCACAGGATCACTGTGAAGAACACAAGGAAGTAGTTCTCCGTCAGCCGCACGATCACGTTGCAGAACACGATCAAAGGCCAAGCACCCGCGAACGCAAAGGCCGCCGCACTGAAGCGCCACGCGAGCGTCGTGTCCTTTGCCTGGAACGCAAAGCGGGAAAGGCTCCATGCCAGGAAGCCCATGCCGAGCAAGGCGAACACTCTGATGAAGGACGCGACTTGCCCGATTGCCTCGTAGTCATAGCCGAACAGCGTGCTGGCACCGCTTCCATTCACGATGCCATCCTCCTGCACCACGATCCACGTCGAGAGTGCCGCCGCGATGGGCCACAGGCACTGTGAGAGGATCGTGAAGACGCGCAGTCGCGTCATCCACACAACATGGGCGACGCGCTCGGGGTCCGGCACCAAGGGGACCATGAATCGCGTCATCGGGACGACCATCGCCGCCCAGTAGGCCCACGCCGCGATCGACAGCGCGACGCACGGAATCGCGATCGAGTACACGGCGTCCCATCCGACGAGCCTCTGCAGAAAACTCGGGCCATGGATCGGATCCTCTCGAAACACCGAAGCAACGAACACGAAGCCAACCGCGGCATACCCCGCGATCGAGAGCGAGCCGCACGCCGCCGCTGTTTGCTTCAGAGCCTCGGTCGAAACGCCGAGAAGTCCGTCGTCCTTGCTGAACTTGAGGGACCGGATTGGCGTGCCACATTCCGGACATGGAGATCCGATCGGCAGACCTCTCAAGGCGTACCCGCATGCCAGGCACTTGCGATCGGAGTCGACGGTGGGCACCTTGGCTTTGGGTGTGTTGGGGTCGGCCGCCCTTGGTGGAGCGTCATCTCCCGCTACCGGGATTGGCGGCTCGTCCTTGGGACGTGGCGTTGGCTTTGGGGCGGGCGGCTGGGGCATGGGTGATGTTCGGGCCGGGCGGTCCATGGGTTGCAGGACGGTTGAGCGGGGTGTTGGGAGCCGTTTGCCCCGAACCGGGCAGAAACCGGAAGCGAACTCCCGCCAACATCCGTAGAATAGGGACCCGTGGTCGGCGACCAGCCACCAAACGGCCATCAAACACACGCTAGCGAGAGGATGCCCCTTGGGTTTCTTTGGAAGCAAGAAAGACGGGAACGGCACGGGCGAAGCGAGCAACGGCGGAACCCCCGGCGGTGGCGGTTACAGCCCAGAGAAGGCCCAAGGCTTCTTCAAGCACGCCCGCACTGCACACGAGACCGCGAACTACGAGTACGCCGTTCAACTCTGGCTCGCGGGCCTCAAGTTCGATCCGCCGAACATGGAAGGCCTGATGGGCGTTTTCGCGTCCATCGACAAGTTCATGCAGACCGACGGCAAGAAGGCCATCAGCAAAGACGTCGCGAAGACGGTCGGCGCGAACAACGACCTCGATCGCTACCTCCGCGGCGTCCTCGAGTGGGGCCAGAAGGCTTCAGATGCATCACTCGCGGTCAAGGCATTTGAAGGCGCCGTCAACATGGGCCTGACCGAGCCGGGCAAGTGGATCGGCGAACGCGCCCTCAACTGGGTGGTTAAGGCGCCCAAACCTCGCAAAGAACTGCTCATCAAGGTCTGCGATGGTTTCGAGAAAATCGGCCACTTCGAGAAGGCGATTGTCGCCGCTGAAGAGGCGATGAAACTCGATCCTTCCGACGGTCCGCTTGCGTCCCGCGTTCGCACGCTCGCGGCACAGGCGACCATGACCAAGGGTGGATACGACAAGATGGGCGGCGGCGGGTTCCGCCAGAATGTTCGCGATGTCGACAAGCAGCGCATGCTCGAAGAGGGCGACCGCGTCGTGCAGACGGCCGAGTCCCTTGATCGGCTCATCGATACCGCAGAAGCAGAACTCAAGGCCCGCCCGGACGATATCCCGACGCGCGAGAAACTCTGTCGCTACCTCATGCAGCGTGCGACGCCCGACGACGAGGAACGCGCGCACGGGCTGCTCATGGCCGCGTACGAATCGAGCAATCAGTTCCGCTTCCGCGAACTCGCGGGAGACATCCGCATTAAGCAGGCGAGGCGCAACGTCGCCACGACCAAGAAGGCGGCCGAGGAACGTGCTGGCGACGCTGCCCGCATGACAGCATTCCACGCTGCTTCGCGCACGCTCAAGGATCTCGAGGTCGAGGAACTCCAACTCCGCGTCGAGGCCTATCCGACAGACGTTGGCAAGAAGAACGAACTCGCGACGGCGCTCTTCAAGGCCGAGCGTTTCGAGGACGCGATTCCCTACTTCCAGGAAGCGCAGGGCGACCCTCGCTTCCGCACGAAGGCTGCTGCCGGCCTCGCCGAGTGCTTCTATCGCATGCAGTGGATCGACGAAGCGGTCCAGACCTATCGCACCGCCGCTGAGTCACGCGACCTGATGGCCGATCAGGCGATGGATTTGCAATACGGCCTGATGCGGGCGTTGCAAGCAAAGGCCGAGAGCGAGCGCGATCTCGCGAGCGCGGAAGAGGCGGAGAAGATCGCGTCCGGCATTGCCATCAAGAACCTCGCGTATAGAGATATCCGAGGCAGGCGCGAGGCGCTCAAGAAACTCGTGCAGGCATTGAAAGCAGGCGGCGCTCCGCCCGCTCCGGCCCCGCAGTGATTCGTGGGACAGGCTTCGCGCCTGTCCCTTCTTCTTTCCACAAGCACCGATCATCCAGAGCGGTCAGCCCATGTCCTCGAACCCCACAGCCGTCGGCATCATCCCCGCTCGCCTGGCGTCAACGCGCTTCCCCCGCAAGATCCTCGCGAACAAAACGGGCAAGCCGCTCATCCAACACGTCTGGGAAGCCGCTCGGCGTTCGTCCACGCTTTCTCACGTCGTGCTCGCCGTAGACGATCGCGAGGTCGAGTCGATCGTGCGGCGCTTTGGCGCCGAGGCCGTGATGACGAGCGTGGACCACCCCAACGGCACCAGCCGCCTGAGCGAGGCCGCCCGTCTGCTTGGGCTCACGCCCGACACCATCGTCGTGAATGTGCAAGGCGACGAACCGGAGATGGATGCGTCGGTCATTGATGCGGCGGTGTCATTGGCACGCACAACCACCGCCCCCGTCACGACGGTCGCGTCCCCTTTCGCCAAGGGCGAAGAGCCGAACGATTCCAACATCGTGAAGGTCGTCCTTCGCGCCGATGGCACTGCACTCTACTTCTCCCGCTCGCTCATTCCGCATGCCCGGATCGGTGCAACCAGGCCGGTGGCTCCCCTCAAACACATAGGCCTCTACGCCTATCGGGCGGGCTTCCTGCCGACGTATGTCTCGCTCCCGCCCACGCCCCT
>Ga0075160_10002623_pt1 | contig 10624 bp, 6 predicted proteins | sample JI91814C2DNA_FD_70969 | JGI IMG/M metagenome (GOLD analysis project Ga0075160, IMG submission 70969) | Wastewater effluent complex algal communities from Wisconsin, to seasonally profile nutrient transformation and Carbon sequestration -... | ecosystem: Engineered > WWTP > Effluent > Algae...
CAGATTGTCGACTGTGATCGGACGGTCCCACTTTGGAAGCTCGGGCAAGAATTTGCGGATGTCGTCGTTCAAAGATAGCTTGCCGTCGTTAACCAGCAACAACGTTGCCGCCGCCGTGAACTGTTTGCTTGATGAAGCAAGATTGAACACGCTGTCTGTGGTGTTGGCGACGTGGCGTTCCAGATCCGCTTGGCCATAGGCACGCAACACATCCGTTCCATTCGCGTGAATACCAACGGCGCAACCCGGCGTTGTATCGGAGATGTCCTTCCGCATGATCGCTTCAAACGCAGAAATGGTCTGGGGCGAAATCTGATTTGCATATGGACCTGCGGTCACAGACGCAGGCCACGCCACAGTGAGCAGCAATGCAGTGAAACCTGCACAAGTATTGTTTTTACCCAGAAGCTCCATGCACCCTCCTATGCGGCCTTGTTCAGCTGGCCGAATCCCAGCTCGACCGTTGCACGAATGGTATCAGTCCGCTTTAGGCCCAAGCTGCCCTTCCCTACCCCCGATAAACATCCCTAATCCCAGCCCTTGAATGTCCGCCATTGGCTGACATTCAAGGACCACATTACCCCTCCGTTGAATACGGGTTCGCGTGAAGAAAGATTATTTTTCTACACGCGATTGAGCTGGTGGCGTCGTTATTTCCTGTTCTCGCAGCAGTTCAGCTCGACCGTGAAGCCAACGATAAAGCACCGGCAAAACCACCAGGGTCAGGAAGGTGGAGGAAATGATGCCGCCGATGACCACCGTGGCGAGCGGCCTTTGCACCTCCGACCCCGCGCCCACATTCAGCGCCATCGGCACGAAACCCAACGAGGCCACCAATGCGGTCATCAGCACCGGACGCAAGCGGCCGAGTGCTCCATCGACGATTGCGTCGTCCAGCGCGTCACCCTGCTCCCTGAGTTTCTTGATGAAGGCAATCATTACGAGGCCGTTGAGCACCGCTACGCCCGAAAGGGCGATGAAGCCCACGCCGGCGGAGATCGACAAGGGAATGCCCCGCAACCAAAGCGCAATGACACCGCCGGTGAGTGCCAGCGGGACGCCACTGAACACGATCACGACATCCTTGATTGATCCGAACGCCATGAACAACAGGGCGAAGATGATCACCAGGGTCAGGGGCACGACTACCGACAGGCGTTGGCTGGCGGAAATCAATTGCTCGAAGGTGCCGCCGTAGTCGATCCAGTAACCGGTGGGCACTTCCACGTCCGCATTGACCCGCTCTTGCAGTTCGCTGACGAAACCGCCCAGATCACGACCACGAACATTGGCGGTCACCACGATGCGGCGCTTGCCGTTCTCACGGTTGATCTGGTTCGGTCCTTGTAGGGTTTCGATCTTCGCCACTTCGCGCAAGGGCACCGTGCGCGGCGTACCAGCACTGAAGCCGCCTGCGCGACTGGACTCGTCGGCGTTATCGCTGCCGCCCAGTGGAATCGGCAGGTCGGCGAGCGCGGCGGGATCCTGTCGCAGGTGTTCGGGCAGGCGCACCACGATATCGAAACGTCGATCCCCCTCGAACAGCTGACCGGCCACCTCACCGCCCACCGCAGTAGCCACCGTCTCCTGCACGACACCTGGGTTCAATCCATAGCGCACCAAGGCGTTGCGATCGGGAAGAACTGCAAGCAACGGCAGCCCTGTTGCCTGTTCCAGCTTCACATCAGCTGCGCCGGAGACAGACTTTGCAACTTCCTCGATGGTCTTGCCGACCTCCACCAGTTTGTCCAAGTCATCGCCGTACAGCTTGATCGCGACGTCAGCGCGCACGCCCGATATCAACTCGTTCATGCGCATCTGGATGGGTTGGGTGAATTCGTAGTTGTTGCCGGGAATCTGTTTGACAGCGGCCTCAATCTCGGCCACCAGTTCATCCCGTGGCTTTCGAGGATCAGGCCACTGCGAACGTGGCTTCATCATCAGGAAGGTATCGCCAACCGATGGCGGCATGGGGTCGGTCGCAACTTCCGCGGTGCCCAGCTTGCCGAACACGCGATCGACCTCGGGAAATTGCTTGATGCGCGCTTCCAACGTGGACTGCATCTTCACTGCCTGGTCCAGGCTGGTGCCAGGAATGCGTAGCGCGTGCAAGGCGATATCGCCTTCGTCCAGGTTAGGAATGAACTCGGTTCCCAAACGGGTCGCCAGCAGCCCACACACCACCAGCAACGCCAGTGCTCCGCCCACCACCAGCTTGCCATTGCCGAGTGCCCAGTTGAGCAGAGGCGCGTAGCGACGCTTGCACCACTGCATGATCCGGTTTTCTTTCTCGTCCACGCGCCCGCCCATGAACACCGCGACCGTGGCAGGAACGAAGGTGAGCGAGAGCAGCATGGCACCGGTCAGGGCGAGCACGACCGTGATGGCCATCGGGTGGAACATCTTTCCTTCGATGCCAGTCAGCGCAAAAATCGGCAGGTACACCGCCGCGATGATGCCCAAACCGAACAGGCTGGGGCGGATAACCTCTGCCGTTGCCGATGCGGTTACATCATTGCGCTCGTCCTGGGTCATCACCCGTCCAAGCTGATGCTGCATCTCGCCAAAGCGACGCAGGCAGTTCTCGATAATGATCACGGCACCGTCCACTATCAGACCGAAATCCAGCGCACCCAGGCTCATCAGGTTGCCGGAGATACCTCCACGGTTCATTCCGAATACGGTGAACAACATCGCCAGCGGAATCACGGCGGCCGTGATCAACGCGGCCCGGAAATTTCCCAACAACAGGAACAAAACCACCACGACCAACAAAGCCCCTTCGACCAGGTTCTTCGATACGGTTGCGATGGTGCGATCCACCAGTGCCGTGCGGTCATACACGGCGGTTGCCTGCACGCCGGGAGGCAGGCTGGCGTTGGCCTCCTTCAACTTCGCAGCAGCGGCTTGGGCAACCTCGCGGCTGTTGGCCCCCACCAGCATGAAGACGGTGCCCAGCACCACTTCTTCACCGTTTTGCGTGGCCGCGCCCGTGCGCAGCTCTGGTCCCTCGCCTACTTCGGCGACATCCCGCACGCGGATGGGCACGCCTTCGCGACGATCCAGCACGATGTCGCGGATGGCATCGAGATCAGCGACCTGCCCCGGCACCCTGACCAGGAATTGCTGGCCATTACGCTCGATGTAGCCCGCACCGATGTTCTGGTTGTTCGCCGCGACCGCGGCAACAACATCGTGAAGCGTGAAGCCCAATGCGACCAGCTTGGAAGGTTCGGGCGTGATATGGATCTGACGCGCAAAGCCACCAATCGTATTGACCTCGGTCACACCCGGAGTGTTGCGCAACTGCGGGCGCACCACCCAGTCCTGCAAGGTACGCAGGTCCGTCGCGGTCCACGCTGTTCCATCTTTTTTAATGGCACCCGGCTTGGCCTCGACCGTATACATGAAAATCTCACCCAAGCCGGTGGCGATGGGACCCATCTCTGGTTCCAGGCCTGCTGGCAACTGCGATTTGACCTGCTGCAGTCGCTCACCCACCTGTTGGCGTGCGAAATACAGGTCAGTGCCATCCTTGAATGCCACCGTTACCTGCGACAGGCCATAGCGCGAGATAGAGCGCGAATAATCCAGTCCGGGCAAACCAGCCATCGCGGTTTCGATGGGGAACGTCACGCGCTGCTCGGATTCTAGCGGCGAGTATCCCGTGGCCTCGGTGTTGATCTGGACTTGGACATTGGTGATATCGGGCGTGGCATCGATCGGCAGCTTGGTGAAGCTCCAGATGCCGATGGCAATCAATCCCAGGGTTAGCGCCAGCACCAGCCAGCGATGGGCGATAGACAGGAAGATGATGCGTTCAAGCAAGCCACGCTTCGCCTCAGGCGGATGGTCAGTGGTCATGGGACGCTCCCGACTTTTCTATGTCGGCCTTGACCAGGTAGCTCTGTTCAATCACCACCAGATCGCCGGCATTGAGGCCCGACAGAATTTCCACATGTGTCGCATCGCGCTTGCCCAGCTTGACCAGCCGCACCTCGTAAGTGTCACCGACCCGAACGAACACCACGTCCCAGTCGCGAAACGTTTGCAGCGCAGAGAGTGGCACGACCAGATTGGCAGGCTGCTCCTCGACCGTGATCCGCGCCTTGACGGCCGAACCCGGACGCCACAGGCCATCGGTATCGGGAATGGTGGCCCGTGCGACCGTGCTTTGACTGGCCGTTGCGGTTCCTGGCAACACGCGTTCCAGGACTGTCTCGATAGTGACGCCGTCGCTCATACGGGTGACCTTTACCGGCACACCAGGCTGGATGTGTTGCGCGTCCGAACCAAAGATATGCAGGTCGACCCAAAGTGAGGACAGATCACCGATCTCGAACAAGGCGGAACCTTCACTGGCAACCGAACCTACGGACGCATTGCGTTCCAGCACGACACCTGAGATCGGTGCATTGACGGTGTAATTCGTCAGGCTGAGGTTGCTCTCGACGCTGGCCAGTGCTTGCCCCGCCCGCACCTTGTCACCGACATTGGCGCGCAAGCTGCGGATGGGGCCGGGGAAGCGGGCCATCACCTTGGCGATGCGGCCATCGATGGGCGTCAGCAATCCTTGCACTTCGTGTTCGTCGGCAATGATGCCGGCTGCGGCGGGGGCGACTTGAATACCCGATTCGGCGGCGACCTTTTCCGCAATCTCGGTGCGTCCTTCATAGCTAGGGTATTCCCAGCGCAGCGCCTTACCCTCGATTTTCGACAACACCTCGACTTCAAACGAATGTGGCTCGCCCACGATGGTCGTGGCCATCAAGCTGCCATCGGACTGCGATTTCAGCACATGGTTCTCTGCCACGTTGCCCAGGCGTTTCAACCTGACTTCGACCGAGCCTGCGGAGGCAGGCAATGGCTTGCCGTCCTGGTAAAGCCAGGCCTGGTATTTCGGGGGAGTGCCATCTTCAGCGATAGCCAGTTCCACGGCGTAGCCATCCTGTTCCAGCAACCTGCCGCCGTGTTCGCCCTTTTGGGGCTCGGCGGCCTCTCCATGTTCTCCGGCCTCGGCGTGCTCGCCGCCTTCCTCATGCGCATGCTCGTCTGCGGCTTCTTTCCCGCAGCCCGCCAGTAATACGGCCAGCGCCAATACGCTGATCAGGTTGAGTGCTTTCATGGTGTCGTTTCCTGGTTGGTCTGCGACGCAGGGCTGGCGACGAACGCCTGGCCGGTGAGACGCTGGATTTCGATAAGTGCGCGCTGGGCGTCCAGCGCAGCTTCGAGTTGTTGCTTGCGCGCATTGGTGCGCTCGGACTGCAGCTGCGCCCATTCCAGATAGCTGATGGCACCGCCACGATAGGCGCGCTCCGCCGCGCTCTCGGCCTTGGCGAGCTTGGGCAACACATCCGACTGCATGCGACCCACTTCAAGCTGGGACACCAGGTAGCGCCCATGGGCTTCGGCGAGCGTTGAATACAGGGACAAGCCTTGGGCCTCGCGTTCGATGCCGACCAGGGCAAGTTCCGCCTCGGCTGCTCGTAGTTCCGGCTGGGCACGACGGGCGCTTCCCAAGGGCAAGGAAACGCTGCCAATCAACGCGTAGTCATCGCTCGCTTGTAGTCTGCGCACACCCACTTGCCAATCAAGGTCCGGGGTCGCCTGGCTACGTGCCAGTTGTATTCGCGCCTCGCCAATGCGTTGCTCATCGGCGAACCTGGCCAGTTCAGGCGTGGTGGCTAACACGGCATCAAGCTCGACGAACGCTGCGATGTCCGGGAGCATTAGTGGATTACCCGCTACCACATCAAAAGCCGGGTTCCGTTCACCCCACAACGCGGCGAGATGCTGGCGTGCGGCTACTCCGCGCTGCTGCGCCCTATCGCGCTCCATCTCGGCGCGTGCCTGTGCGGCTTGTGCGGTAAACACCACCGACTCAGGCGATGCACCCGCATCCAGTCGTTGCTTGGCACCTGCCACCGTGCGCTTGCGCTGCGCTACATCCTGTTCCGCAATGCGATGCTGTTCCTGCGCGGCATTGACGGCTAGGTAGCGGCGGGCGACTTCCGCCAGTAGATCCAGGCGCTTGATCTCGCGCTGCACGGCCAAGGCGTCGATGCGGGACTGGGCAAGCGTGCGGCGAGCATCCAGCTTGCCACCACGCTCTAGCACGCCGGCCAAGGTCAGAGTGATTTCAGCTTGCTTGAAACCGCTGGCCTCACCCGTGCCCAGCGCGTTTTCCACGCCAAACCCCGCCGAAAGGCCTCGAGTCACCGAGGCGCGCTCAAGCTCGGCCGAGAGAACACTGCGCCTGCCTTCAATCAGGCGCAGGTCGGGATGGGACTGGGCAACGCGAGTGAACGCCTCGTCCAGGGTGAGTGTTTCTGGCGACTGCGCCGATGCCGAAAGGCAGGACACAGCCGCGAAGACAGCAAGTGCCGTCGAACGCAACCACATGGGAGTATCTCCAAAGGATCAATGACGAAATCCGGCATGGCGCCGGCAAGACTCGTCAGACCGCAATGGGAGGTCGGAAGACGCTCGTTCTGGGCGCCGGAAACGGCGCGGGTAATTCAGGCAATTGGGCCGCAGGCATCAGGTCGTGCATGCCAGCCAGCGAAACGCTCTCGAACACCGCAGCAAGGTGGCTGCAGCAATGGGCAGCGTGCATGAAGGCGTGAAGCAGGTCGCCTTCGGAATGCTCATCGTCACCGTCATGGTCGTCTACGCCGTGCGCACCTGCATCGGCCATTTCGCTATGGCCCACTTCGTGCAGATCACCCACAGCTGCCAACACCGGGGTCGCCAGCATGGCAAACACCAGCAAGAGCAGCGCCGGGAGGCGCAGCAGTCTGAACTGGCGAATGAATGAGAGGCCGTGCATTAAGCCAACATGCTACGGGAAACAGCGGCTGTTAGACAATTTCGTCAGGGCCCAGGCGCTTCGCTTCAGCCTGATGGAATGGAACCGAAGTATAAGGGCTCGCCTGACATCATCGGACTGCGGACGTACCCATACCGAGTTGCGCAATGATCCCGAGGACTTCGACTTCGACTCCAACCGCACCCGGGGCAGCACAATTTGTCACTGTCCGAACAGCTGGTCTCCCACCCACCAGCTGATTTGCAGGCGACTTGGAGAATCCTCAGGTGCGGAAAGCGGTCTGCGACATTCTTGAGGGTGGCGAGGCGGCGTTTCGAGAACGGGCCAGACGACTTCGGGTTCGTCTGGATCGCTGAGTGTCCCGATGACTTGACTGTCAGCTAGGGCTCAACTTATGCCATGCCGAACGAAGAACGCGCCATGCGGAGCGAAGGAATAGCAGCAGTAGCGCCCCCCCAATAACCAGATCAGGCCAGCCTGCGCCAAACAACCAAACACCCAATGCGGCAGCCAATACAGCGAAGCCTTCGTAGACATCGTTGCGCGAACATTCCCACGCCGACGCCAGATTAATGTCACCACTGCGATACGGCATCAGCAATTTCAGGCAGACCAGATTGGCGCCCAGGTTAAGCAGTGCGGCCACGCCCATTCCTTCGAACAGCGGCACTTCCGGATGAAACCATCGCCACACGATCTGCAGGCCTACTGCGAGCGCGGCACCCAAGATCAGCAATCCCTTGAACAGCGCCACACGTGCTTTGGCAAGACCACTAGCACCGACCACCGCCAGACTCAGCGCATAAGTCAAAGCATCGCCTAAATTGTCCAGACCGCCCGAAAGCAGTGACGACGAGCGGCTATACCAAGCCGCGCCGATCATCATCAGGAAGGTCGCCATATTGATGACCATAACGATGGTCAGCACCCGGCGCTGCCGCGCCTCCAGGGCAAGGACATCGATGGTCTTTCCACAACCGCAGCATGACTCCGACATGGGTTCTCCGTTAGGGGGTGGCGCGACACATGAAATAGCTGAACGAAGGGCGACCCTGCGTCGCCCTTCTTATGACCACGATAGTCTTATTTTATGGGAGCAATTTGAGTGATCGTTCCGTCCATACCTTGGGACTCGAACTCGAACTCGACCTTTTGGCCCACCTGCACGGAAGCGACCTGCTCGGGCGTGGCCTTGAAGCCCATGGTCATGGCCGGCCATTTGAGCGCTTCCACCGGACCGTGTGAGATCGTGAGCTTGCCGGCCGCCGCATCGACGGCTTCGATGGTGCCGCTGGCCGAGGCCTTCTTAGCCGCAGTATCGGCAGGCATCACGGAAGTCTCACTGGCCATCGGCGCAGGCTCGGCCGCGGGCATTTTCTGGTCCTCGGCTGGTGCGGCCTGGGTGTCGACAGCGTTGCTGGGTGCCTGCGAACAACCGGCCAGCAGGACGGTGGCAAGGAGGATTGCGTGTAGTTTCATGGCGTTTTCCTTTGAGTGGGGCTCGACTGCAAAGAAGGTCGGCAACGGCATTGCAGTCGAACTGCCGTAGCGATTTGGAAAGTGGTTCGGTTCACTGGTGCAGACGTTTCAAGGACCGACCTCGTAGCAATCGGTAGGCAGCCGGGATGACCAGCATCGAAAGCAAGGGTGCGGTGATCATGCCGCCGATCATCGGAGCAGCAATGCGCTGCATCACTTCCGAGCCCGCACCACTGCCGATGAACAAGGGAAACAAACCGGCAAGGATCACGGCAACGGTCATCGCCTTGGGCCGCACGCGCAGCACCGCGCCTTCCCGTATTGCGGCATCGAGCGTAGTGACGGTTTCCGGCTCGCCGTGGGCCAGATGACGCTCCCAGGCCTGACGCAGATACAGCAGCATGATCACACCGAACTCGGCGGCGACACCGGCCAGCGCAATGAACCCGATCAAGGTAGCGATGGATACCGCGTGCCCGAGTATCCAGATCAGCCACAAGCCGCCCACCAAGGCCAACGGCAGGCTGAGCATGATGATGGCGGCCTCACCAAAACGCCGAAACACCAGATAGATCAGCAGGAAAATGATGGCTAGCGCTGCCGGCACCACCCATTTCAGCCGCGCCACCGCCCGTTCCAGATACTCGAACTGGCCCGACCAGGCCAGAGCGTAGCCCGGTGGCAACTCCATTTTTTGAGCCATTTGTTCTTGCATATCAGCCACGACAGAGCCCAGATCGCGCCCTGCCACATCGACGAACACGTAGCCCACCAGTCGCCCATTCTCGCTTTTAAGCATGGGGGGGCCTGGGCTCAACGATACGTCCGCAACTTGGTTCAATGTCAGTTGCGCACCGCCAGCGTCAATGATGGGCAGCTGGGCCAATGCGACCAGCGAGTCGCGTTGAGTGCGGGGATAACGCACGGTGATCGGATAGCGCTCACGGCCTTCGATGGTTTCGCCGATAGGATCTCCCCCTACGACGGTCGCGATTAGCCGCTGCAACTCCGCTTGGCTCAGCCCATAGCGCGCCGCAGCACCCGGCCGGATTTTGACATCGACATAGCGGCCGCCCGTAATGCGTTCGGCCAGTGCCGAACTCACCCCCGGCACGGTTTTGGCGACCTGCTCGACTTCATCGCTGATCTTCTCGATGACCTGCGTGTCGGGCCCTGACACCTTGATTCCGATGGGGCTCTTAATGCCGGTGGCGAGCATATCGATGCGATTGCGGATCGGCGGCACCCACAGGTTCGTCAACCCCGGCACATTCACCGCCGCGTCGAGCTCTTCGCGCAACTTGGCCATGGTCATGCCGGGCCGCCATTGGTCGCGCGGCTTGAAGGTGATCGTGGTCTCGAACATCTCCAGCGGCGCCGGATCGGTCGCGGTGTCCGCGCGACCAGCCTTGCCGAACACATGCGCGACCTCCGGCACGGTTTTGATCATGCGATCACTCTGCTGCAGGAGTTCAGAGGCCTTGCCCGCCGACAGACCCGGCAGCGCGGTTGGCATATAGAGCAAGGTACCCTCGTCCAGAGGCGGCATGAACTCACTGCCTAGGCGAGCCAACGGGATCAAGGTCAGCAACAGCATCACTCCGCTGAGGACCAACGTCAGGCGCGGGAAGCGCAGCACCCAGTCCAGCACCGGTCGATAGCCGGCGATCAGCACTCGATTGAGCGGGTTCTCCGTCTCTGGCCTGATGCGTCCCCGGACCAGGTAGCCCATCAACACAGGAATGAGCGTGATCGACAGGCCGGCTGCGGCGGCCATGGCATAGGTCTTGGTGTAGGCCAGCGGCGAAAACAATCTGCCTTCCTGGGCCTGCAGCGCGAACACCGGCACGAACGACAAGGTGATCACCAACAGGCTGGCGAACAGGGCCGGACCTACTTCGCTGGCGGACTCGGCCATCAGTGTCCAGCGCTCCTCGCCTTCAGGTTCGCGCCCGTGCGCTTCCTGCCAATGCTCCAGATGCTTGTGCGCGTTCTCGATCATCACCACGGCCGCATCCACCATGGCGCCGATGGCGATGGCGATACCGCCCAACGACAACAGGTTGGCACTGATGCCCTGGTAGCGCATCACGATGAAGGCCGTGAGCACGCCCAGCGGCAAGGTGATCACCGCGACCAGTGCCGAACGCAGGTGCCACAGGAACAGTGCGCAAACCAGCGCGACCACTAGGAACTCCTCGCCCAGTTTGTGGGTGAGATTGCGCACGGCTTCGCGGATCAGTTCCGAGCGGTCGTAGACGGGCACTATCTCCACTCCGGCCGGCAAACTGGCTTTCAGTTTTTCCAGACGTGCCT
>Ga0075160_10002624_pt1 | contig 10624 bp, 10 predicted proteins | sample JI91814C2DNA_FD_70969 | JGI IMG/M metagenome (GOLD analysis project Ga0075160, IMG submission 70969) | Wastewater effluent complex algal communities from Wisconsin, to seasonally profile nutrient transformation and Carbon sequestration -... | ecosystem: Engineered > WWTP > Effluent > Algae...
CAGAGCTGGTAGAAGCGGGTCGGCACCTCGTAGTGCTGCTCATTCGCTTCCTGGGTGGCAATGGCCACCGGCATGGCCTTCAGCTCGGCCACATGACGCAGCAAACGAGCACGTTGCGCCTCGATGTTCGGCTCCTTGTTCTTTGCCAGCACGTTGGCCAGGCGCTGGCGGATGCCAAAGCGGATCACCGCATCCGGCAGGATGTCTTTGGCGAGGAGGTCATTGACGTTGAGCATGATGCGAGTCATGCGCCCACGATGGGCTGACAGATTCACTTTTTGCGGAACCACGGCACGAAGGCACTGGTCGTGCGCTGATACTCGCGATACACCTCGCCACGTTTTTCGACGGAGAGCTTCTCCGTCAGCGGGATGCCTGTCACCTTGAGAAGGAAGTGCAGCATGGCCAGCGGTGCCACGATGGCCGTCCAGCCCCACGGTGCGGGGAGCGCCATCAAGAACAGCCCCCACCAGAGCAGCGACTGGAAAAAGTAGTTCGGATGTCGGCTGTAGTTCCACAAGCCGACCTCGCAGATCGCCTTCGCATCCGTGTTCGTGTGCTTGAAGCGAGCGAGTTGGGCATCGGCAATGCCTTCGCCGATCAAGGCGATGGCCCACAGGGCGAGTCCGATGGCTTCGAGCATACTAAAAGCTTCTTCAGGCCGGTTGGTGATCAACCGCACCGGAAGCATCAGCAGCCACACCAGCACGCCTTGAGCGAGGAAGAACCACAGAAAGGCCTTCGGAGGATTGGCGGACCACTTTTGCCGCAGCACTGCATAGCGCACATCCTCCTTCGGATGGTGGCTTGCGACGCGTTTCCACAAATAGATGCCCAAACGCAAGCTCCAAGCCGCCACGAGCACCGCAATGGCGATCCGCCGCGTGCTCCAGCCTTCACCTGCCAAGGCATACCACAGCGCCACCGGCGCAAAGCTCAGCGCCCACGTCACATCGACGAAGGAGTAGTTATCCAGCCGCACGCTGAGCCGCCAAGTGACCAGAAACATCGCCAGCAGGATCACAGCGGCGCCGAGGAGAATGAGCGTAGTATCAAGAGGCGGCATGACGACGGGTGAGTTGAGCAGCCATTCCTTCGATGAGTGGACGCAAGATGGCATACAAGACGAGCAGCAGCACTGGTGCCATCAGGAGCCAGACGGTGATGCCATACAAGGCCGTCATCCCGTAGTCACGAAAGAACGGCCCAGGCTCAGCAAAGAAGCGCTCCATCATCCGCGGGATCGAGAGCGGCACATGCGGCACACCATACAGCGTCTCACCAAGGCGGTAAAAGCCCAGCACCGATGCCCATTGCAAAGGCGTGGCCAGCGTCTTGAAGGCCTGCAGGACCGGCTGGTTCAGCCGCAGCGGGATGCCAACCAGCAGAGCGAGCAGCGTCGTCGAGCCGATGATCGGGAAGATGCCGAGCGTCAGCCCAAAGGCCAGCGCCTGAGCAATCTTGTGCGGGGAGGTCCCTTGGGTCAGCTGCAGCAGCACCGGGCGCACAACCCAGCGCACCAACGTCGTCTTCATGAACGAGCCCTCCTCAACAGCACGTCCTCGATTTTTCCATCTGCTGGTAGCTTGAAGAGCTCGATCAGCATGTAGATGGCCATGGCGATGTTTCCCAGCAGCAGGATGCCCAGCAGCCACGCGATGCGGGCGAGCCACGATACCTCCTTGTAAGCCACCCAGCAGTAAAAGGTCAAAAACGCCCAATAGGTGTCAAACAAGGTCGCGATGAACCACGGATGGGTGACGACCTCACGCGGGGTCTTCCACAAAGCACACTGCGTGCTTGCCCAACCGGTGACGGCGAGCATGGAAAGCAGCACGATGAAGAACAAAACCCGGAGGAAGACAATCATGGGCATGATCAGCATACGCCAGCCACTGCAAAATGGATGCCTGAAGGCCTCAAGGCTTGATTTTGCGAAACAGCGGCAGCGCGAGGCGTGACTGCGTGTCCACCGCCCAGCGTCCTCCGAATTCAGGCAGCATGATCACTGCCGACGCCGTCCTGGCGGAGGGCGTGCAGTCCACACGCAGCAGGGTGCCGGAATCACCATTGGCAGCACCGGGACTGGGTTTCTCCGTCCATGACCAGCGCATGCCGCTGGCATCGGCGATCAGCGAGATGTCAGCCCGAAAGTCTTTCCACGAACGATCAAAGACCTGGATCATCCTGCCGCGTGGATCCATCCAGATGATCCGCCCCCCCTGTGAATCGAGCGGGAAATAGAACTGGGGGCCTTTGCCGGCACGAACCGCATTGCAAATGATCACGCGATACTCGCCAGGACCGATCATGCTGTCCGGAGCATTGTCAGGGGCCACCAGACGGCCTTCAACGATGGTCTCGCCTCCGGGATGACGGAGGTGCCAGCCATGCAGGCTAACAGGCTGTTTGCCCGGGTTGAACACTTCGATCCAATCTGGCGTGGAACCGTCCGGCAGGCTCATCGTGACGTGATTTTTGGCCTGCACCTCGGTGATGATGAGAGGTGGATCCGCGGAGGCAGGCATCCAGTTCTCAAAGTCCACGGGCGTGGCATCCAGCCACTCAATCTTTTCGCCGGGCTCGGTCACGCTGCCCCCGATCCAGATCGGAGCACTGACCTCTTTTTGACGCAGCAGTCCCAGCAGTTCGCCCACATGGGCCGCTGAATGCAGGCTGGCGAACTTGAGCCCGTCGTGTGAGACAGCGTAGCTGGCGGCCTCTTCCCAGTTCAGGCGGCTGTTGAGCAGGCAATACTCATCATTCAGGTGAATGAGCTCTCCTTGCACATGCTCAAAGCGTGGCGGCATGACCGGTGAGCTGCGCAGCACCTGCTCATTGATTTCGCCAAACAACAGGATCAGGCATGCGGTGACGATGATGGTCGTCATCATCGAAACGATCGGCCGCCGGCTGATCGCACGATTGAGCAGCGGAGTGGACAGCCTTCTGGCGGCCATCTCGATGTCCGCGGTGAGCTCGGAGGCCTTTTGATGACGGCCCTCAGGCTTTTCACGCATCGCCTTGAGGACGATTTTATCGAGCGGCGCAGGCGTGGCCGCCTTTTTGGACGGCGGGTCAAAATTTCCCACCGGCAGATCACCGGTGAGCAGCTCATACATGGTGACACCGGTGCTGTAGATGTCACAACGATGATCCACCACGGCATTCCGCCGCATCTGCTCAGGAGCCGCGTAAACCGGCGTGCCGCCAAGACTGCTCTGGGTGGTCGTGGGCGAGCCATCCGGCCTGAGGTGTGACTTGGCGAGACCAAAATCCGCCACCCGCACACGACCACGATCGTCGATAAGTATGTTGGTGGGCTTGATGTCGCGATGAACCACGCCGTGATCGTGGGCAAACTGCAGCGCCAGGGAGGTCTGATGAATGATGTCGAGCACTTCCTTCACCTCGAGACGGCGCTGGCGCATGACCTCGAGCAGCGAGGTGCCCTTCACATATTCCATGACGATGTACACGCCCCCGTGAGCGCTGCGCCCAAAGTCATGCACGGCCACGATGTGCGGATGGTGCAGGCGGGCGAGCATCAGGGCCTCCTGCTGGAAGCGGGTGACGAACGCCTCATCAGCGCCAAACTCGGGCGGCAGGATCTTGATGGCCACACGACGCTGGAGGGACACCTGCGTGGCGGCATACACGGCTCCCATCGCACCACGATCCAGGTATTCAAAGTCAGTAAACCCAGAAAATGCCGACTCGAGCTCATGCGCTGGCGGCGGGCTCCATTCCGCGGCATGCCCGCTCAGCACGCCATCCAGCAGCCCCACCGGATCCAGACCAGCAAGCGACTCCGATTCCGGGCCCGATGGCGAACGGCTTGACGGAGGTGTGCGGCTTGACTTGCCTGACGGAATCATGCTGACGTTTGGAGATATGTGGCGCGTGGATTGACACATCCTGCCCGGGCAGGACGCGTCATTCCTCATTAGGCGAGGCGAGGGAGAATGTGACGTGAAAAAAATGGTTTAACAATGGTGCTGGTGCTTGCGCAAAAATTGTTCCAGCCCATTACATGCGCCCGCATGAGCCGGCAGCACACCCAACACGGAGCTTTTCCAGCAACACGCTGGAGCATGGTGATCGCTTTGCGTGAGGGGGGCGATGAATCACGCGGCCGACTGGCTCTTGAGGAATTATGCCGCATCTACTGGAGGCCTCTGTACTCGTATGCACGCTATCAGGGCCTTTCTGCCGCGGACGCCGAGGACCTCACACAAAGTTTTTTCGGGTTTGCACTGGAGAAGGATCTTTTCAACGAGGCGGACGCCTCGCTTGGCAAGATGCGAAACTACCTTCTCACTGCCTTCGGCAGGCACATCAAGCACTGGCACCGCCAGGCTGCCGCACTCAAGCGTGGCGGAGGAAAAGAAATCCTCTCCATTGAGGCATCGAGGGCTGAGGACGCCCTCGAAATCGATCCTTCCGACAGCCGCACGCCCGAGTCCATTTACCAGCGGATGTGCGCCTTGCGCATTATCGAGGCGGCGGTCGATCAACTGGCCGAGGAACAGAAGGCCGCGGGCAAAGAGGAACAATTTCAGCACCTGCGAGCCAGGCTTGATCCGTGCATGGCCGTTTCCGGCAGTGACGCGGAACTGGCTGCCAGGCTCGGCATGACTCACGATGCGGTGCGCCAGGCTGTTTCGAGGCTGCGCAGGCGCTTCCGCGAGATCATGAGGGATCTCGTGGCGGGCACGCTGGCCTCCCCGAGCGAGGCTAGCGTCCAGGAGGAACTGGCCGCGCTGCGCAATGCGCTCGTAGGTTAAAAAAGCGGCATCCCGTGGTGCCGCAAAAAAAGTCTGTCACACAATTCGCCGGATTGCATAACCCCGCACAGCAGACGGCCCCGTGCCCGCGAGCTACGAAACTTAACACCAAACTACCTTAATACATGAACTCCATCGCCATCGCCACCCTCGGAGCCAACATTCTGCGCTTCACCATGCCCCTCGCCGCCTCCTCGAGTGATCTGACGGACAAATTCAGCGGCATCATCAACATCCTCAATCTCGTGGGCCTCGTGCTCGCCTTCGGCGGCCTGCTTTTCTCCGCGGTGATGTTCATGATGGGCCAGACTGAGCGTGTGCTTTATGGACTCGTGGGCGCCGGCATTGGCGGCCTCGCCTTCATCATCACCAAGGTCATGTTCTCCACCGCCGGCGGCTCCTCCGATGTGGACGCCATCGACATGACCAACACCGGCAACTAATCAACCGCCTCACGGCGCAAAACTTCCCCGGCGGGTCTGTCATGGGCTCGTCCGGGGACACTTTTGCCAGTCATGGACCACCAAGGCGTCAAATTGCACGAGACCAATGAAGGCCGCGAGACCCAACAGGGTATCGCGGGCTTTGAGGGCGCCAACGCGCTCTGGTTCATGCTCGCCTTCGGCCTGGCCATCCTCATTTTCCAAGGAATGGCCAACAAACCGGACGCCAGCATTCCGATGGCCATGCTCTTCGCCTCCATTCCTCTGGTGCTCGTCTCCTTATACTGCTTTGGCTTGAAGCAGGGAAAGCCGCCCTCCTACGACGTCGAGCTCTTTGAGTGGCTGGTCATCAAGCTCTCCGGCACTCCCTACTTCTCCCCTCGGAAGGTGGAACCCATCGCCCTGTCATGGGTCGATGACCCCGTCAAAGATCCCCCCGTCTAGAGAAACGCCCGATGGCCAAATTCATCAACACCTACCTCGACGAGGATCTGATCATCTACCGCGGTCTTCAACGCGGAGGTGCCATCGGCAAGGGATACAACGTCGAGATGCCCGATACGGAAAACACCGATGCCAACTGGCTCATGGCACTCGAGGACAACCTCCGTGTCCTCCTGCGCATGGTGCGCCCGGAGCTGCGCATGCAGGTGGCCTGGAGCGTTGACAGTGATTACCGCAAGGAAATCGAAGCCTATCGTCACAAGACCGAGATGCTGCCGCAGGATCGCTGGTCCACACGCCAGCGAGATGAACGCTACCAGCGTTACGATCGCAAAATCCGCGAGCACAAGCTCCGCCGCGAGCATCTACAGTTCTATTTCACCTCCCGAATCCAGGGAAAGGCCATGGGAGGCGGCCGTCAGTATTACGAAGAGCTCCTCCAGGCGGCCAAACGCGAGCAAGGTGAGCTTGAGGAGGCGCTCCGCCAGCAGCTCGGCGGCCTCGGCGGCCGGGTGATGCCCATGAACGACATGGAGCACTTTGAGGCCTTTTATCGCTACTTCAATCCCAGCGCCTTCGAGAATGAGGCGCTGAACCTCGACGAGATCTACGACCCCAGCAAGACCGTCTGCGAGATGTGCTTCAACAGTGATGCCGCGCCCGTGCGGATGGGCACCTCCACCTTCAAGATGGACGGCTTTTACCAGGGCCTCTGCGTGATCAAGTCCCTGCCGAAGTTCACTTACATCGGGATGATGCGCACGCTCACGCAGCTCGACATCCTCGACTACCAGATCGTTTGCAACATCGAGGCTGGCGATGTCGAAAAAGACCGCATCGCCACCGAAGGAAAGGTCGCACGACTTGAACGCGGCAAGATCACGCCCTCGCTGGAGGCCACACTGGCCAAACTACGCACCCGCATCCGCCGCCTCAGCACAAATGAAGTCGTTCCCTACCGCATGCATTTGCTCGTGCGTGTCTGGGACAAAGACGCCGACACCTGCGCCAGCAAGCTCTCCGCCATCCGGAACTCGATCCTCAAGCTCGGCGGTGCGCAGTCCTACGAGCCCACGCTGCCCACCAGCGTGCGCAATTACTGGCAGCTCTGCATGCCCGGCTGGTCCTGGGCGAACTACAACGACTTCAAACTCTACGTCGAGGATGTAAACCTCGCCGACCTGCTGCCCATCTCCAGCACGCCCACGGGTGATCTGGAGGAGGCCGAGGCCATTTACGATGGTCCTCGCGGCGCACTCGTGGGCTGCACGACCTTCGTCGGCAAAGAAGGCGCGATGCGTCCGGAGCACGGCATCATGTTTGGTGCGTCCGGAGCGGGTAAATCGGTCTTCACCATCGATCTGCTCACCCAGACCGCGCCTTACTACGACTTCACCGCCATCGTTGAGGAAGGCCTGTCCTACAATCTCTTCACGAGGCTCTACGGCTGCACGCCCATCATTGTGCAGCCAAACGGAAACCTCACCTTCAACTACTTCGACACCCGCGGGCTGCCACTCAGCTCCGACCAGCTCAGCGGCGCCACCGCTGTGGCCCATCTCATGGCCGGCCCGCCTCCGGATATCGACAAGGACCGCATCCGCCAGGCTCTCCTGGCGAAGCAAATCGAGCGTCTTTACATCGACCAGTTCGAAACCTGGGCCAGCCGGCATCCGCAAGAACGCTCCGAAGCGGCACGTCGTGTGGCCGTGGCGGACGCCTGGCGGCAGAAAAGGATGCCGCAGGGCACCGTCCTCTCCGATGCGTGGATGGATTTCCACGCTTCCGTCATGGAAGGAGAGCCCTACGCGAACGAGCTCAACCGTTTGCAGGTCGATCCAGCCATGCTGGAGGACTTCTTGAACAATCCAGGCAACCAGTGGGATGTGATGAGCCTCGGCTACACGCTCATGAAGGCTGAGGACATGCCCACGCACAGCCAGTTCGTGGAGTTGCTGAATCTCGAAAGCCGTCAGCGCCGTGCTCACGAGGACCTGGGCTTGCTGCGCATGCTCCTTGAGCCCTGGAGCCGGAATGGGCGCTATGGAGCCATCCTCGACGGCGTGAACAACGTCGATCTCAGCGGCAAGGTGGTGCACTTCGAGCTCAGCTACATCCCCGAAAGCGCGAAGGAACTGCGCACTGTGGCCGCCTTCCTCATCACGAATGACCTGCGCAAGGAGATCATGCGCCGCCCCCGCTCCACGCGGAAGCGTGTCATCCTCGAGGAGCTTTCCGCCTTCCTGGCCATGCCGGATGGTGACCGCATCACCCGCGAGTATTACGAGCGTATGCGCAAATACTCGTGCTGGGTCTTCTCGATCATCCAGCAGTTCCAGCGCATCAAAGACCACCCGGTGCGTTCCTCCGTCGTCGGTAACTCCCGCGTCATGTTCATGCTCAAGCAGCCTGACCAGCGTGACGTGGAAAGCATGAGCGAAGGCTTCCGCATCCCTTCCATCACCAAAAAGCAGGTCACGAGCTTCCCCGACCCCTCGGAGATGAAGAGCGATCCCTACGGCTCCTTTGTCTATTACCACGAGGCCACCGGCCGCCCGCGCATCGCCATCGGCCGTCACATGGCCTCAAAGGAGATGATTCTCGCCTCCGCCACCTCCGGTGAGGCCTTTGAGCGCCAGAACGAGGAGCTCAAGAACTACAGCGGCGACGCCTTCAAGATGATCACCAGTCAAGCCAAGTCCAAAAAATGAAAACGCATCTCATCCCATTGATCGCACTCAGCCTCGCCATGGTGTCATGCACAAGCTCCAGCGGCGGCATGAGCCGCGGCGTTGTCGGCGCTGGCATCGGCGGCCTGCTGGGCTCCATCCTCGGTGACAACCTGCTGAGCAGTAACAACAACAATAACAACAACGCGGCCGCGGCTGGCGGTGCGGCCGCCGGCGGAAACAACGGCAATGGCTTGCTCGATGACAATCAGGGCCTGATCACCGGAGCCGTGGCAGGCTATGCCGCAGGTGCCATAACCGATGCCATGGCGAAGAACGAGGTCCGCCAGCGCTACCTGGATGGCTACAACAAAGGCCGTAGTGATGCCATCAAGGACCTCTACTGGGTCAAACGGGATGCCGAGAGGCCAAATGCCGATGCCGCCGTCCAGCGCCGCTATTACGAAGTACCCGTGCCTGAGCATGTGACGACTGACGGAGTGCTCATCGAGCCCCGGAAAGTCGTCATCGAGGTCGTCGAATGATTCAAACCACCCGCTCCACCGCGCCATGAAAACTGCTTTTTTCATTTCAGCACTGATCTCCGGCTCATCGGCTCTTTGGGCCCAGTCGCCGGTCCAGGAGGTGATCGACAACGCGCTCATCCAGAGCGTGAACACGAACAATCAGAACATCATGAGCATGCTGCAGCAGCAGCTAGAGGAGGCTCAGAAGCAGTCGCAGACGCTCAATGACCAACTGACCCGCATGGGAGACCCCTCGAAGGTCACTTTGCCCGCCTTGGAACTGATCAAGCAAAGCGTGGCCATGTCCGCGCAGGCCGCGGCAAAGGGTGCGGAGCGTGAGCAACGCATCCGTGCCACCACGGGAGCTGAAGCCTTCGGTGACAACACTTACGGCCTCATGCCGACCATCAATCCGACCGTGACGTTCAAGGACGGCGAGACCGGTCAGCGTGACCCATCTCTTTACAAAATGCAGGGTGCCTTGATGGGCGACCTGAACAACGTCAAGAATACATCCAAGGAGTCCGATGAACGCGTGACCGAGCTCAAGCAGGAGCTTGGGGCCCTTTTTGAACAGCTAAACACCGCAACGGATGTGGCTAACGCGATCAAGCTTCAGGCGGCCATTAGCGCCATCCAGGCTGAGGTGGCCAGCGCACAAGCCGAGGCGGACAAGGCTTATCTGGATCATCAGGTGCTCATGGATCAGCTCAAGCTGCAAGCGCAGATCGAATCCCGCGCCAAGGCGGAGTCCCGCACCATGGAGCGCAAGCACAACACCGACAAGGCCAAGGCCGCCAGCTCTTCAGGCTCGTCCTCTTCCTCAGGCTCAGCTTCCGGTGCCTCCGGAACCACCACCAAGCCCTTCAGCGGCCTCAGCTGGGGCTCGAACAAGTAACGGCGTCCGCCCCATCTCCTCATCACGATCACCATGAACCTTCCTGCACCCATGCTTGCCAGCTTTGCGGATGCCTTCGGGATCATGGAACCGTTCTATGATGACCTGCAGGAGATCTCCGCGAACATTTTTGAGGTTCTGCAGCTGTTCACCTTCACCTTTGCCTTTCTTGCCCTGCTCATCTCGGCCTACAAAGGCATGATGAGCGGCAGCTTTGAGGGTGCGTGGAGCGCCCTGCTTTACACCGGCATCGCCTGCACGATCATGCCGTTCTTTCCTGAGTGGCTCATTGAGGAGGTGCGCGTGGCTCTGAGTGACGACCTGCTCGAAATCCTCGAAGTGGATCCGCTGAGCCTCATGGAGACTTTTGGCAATAGTTTCGGCGATCTCGACATCGACACCGATCCAAGCGCACTAACGATGCTCATCGTCGATCCCCTGGCCATCGTTGACTACATCGCAAACATCATCGCGGCGTTCTGCATGATCTTCATCGGTCTGGTCTGCTACATCATCTTTTTCTTCGCCTACCAGGTGCAGCTCATGGCCTTGTACATCGGCGCGGCCGCCTCACCGATCTTCTTTGGCATGTTCATCTTCGAGCAAAAGCGGGAGACGGCGGTCACCTACTTCACAGGCTTGATCTCGATCTGCCTCTGGCCGCTTGGCTGGGGCATCGGACTGCTGCTGGCGGACTTCCTCCTCCAGATCGGCATTGATGTCATCATTCTGCTCACCAGCACTCTGCTGCTGAATCCGGCCTGGGGAGTGGTGATTGAGACCATCGCCATCTTCTGCCTCGTCATCGCCGTCGCCACGTGGATCATGTTTGTGCTGTTCAGCAGTCCCAAGATCA
>Ga0075160_10002626_pt1 | contig 10619 bp, 7 predicted proteins | sample JI91814C2DNA_FD_70969 | JGI IMG/M metagenome (GOLD analysis project Ga0075160, IMG submission 70969) | Wastewater effluent complex algal communities from Wisconsin, to seasonally profile nutrient transformation and Carbon sequestration -... | ecosystem: Engineered > WWTP > Effluent > Algae...
GTCGTGTAGCGGTACAGCTTGGTGCGGTTGCCCGCGCCGTTTGGCTTCCAGACCACCGCACCCTTGCCGTTGGGGCCAACGTCACCCGCGCCACCGCCGCTTGCTTGCTCGGCGAACTCGGCACCGGGGCTGTTCGCGGACGGACCGTTGAAGTCCAGCATGATGGTGTTCGCCGCGCTCTCAAGGGCTTTGATACGCGTCTCGATTGCCAGCGTGCGGTTGTTCGCCGTGAGTCCCGTATCAAAGATGCCGAAGATGGCGTCCAGGATTCCCCCGACAGGTAGCACCGTGTCGATCAACTCGCCGAAGTTTTGGAACGCGTTGATGATTCGGTCGATGATGTCCTGCACCTTCGCCGCCGCTGTGGACAGCACCGTCTCCAGGGTGTCGATGAACGGAATCTTGAGTAGCTGTTGCTTTTTCACCCAGCAGTCATCGAACTTGACGACACCCGCTGTAGCGCCGCTGGTGACGCGCAATTGCATCGCCACGGCGTCCACACCAGACGGAACCGTGTAGGTGCCGCTGATGGATTGCGACCAGTCGGTGTCGTCGCCGCTCGGTGACAGCGTGCCCAGCACGTGCGTGGACACGATGGTGTTGTCCAGATACGTGATGAGCGATATTTCGATAATGTCGGTTCCGTACGCTCCCGCGTGGCTGACGTGACCGCCGCAGTTGAGCTTCTGCTCCTCGGAGACGGGGACGGGGTTGGACACGATGACGTGATCCACGCCGTCAGCGTTGACCGCCGCGCAGCCGTTGACTGTTCGGCCATCGGTACCGTCCCAGTAGTGCCCGCCACCGTCGAGCGTGATCAGGTCGCGGAAGTCGCCTTCGGCTAGCAGGTTGGGTTGTGAATCGCCAATGCTGAACAGCGACACCTGCGGTAGCCACTCAGGGCGCACCCACGCGAAAATCGTTGACAGGAACGGACGAATGACGTTCGTGACGAACACACGCGCGGCGTCCAGCGGGTTGAAGTCGGGTTGTGTGAAGTCCAGCCCGTTCATGAACGCGCGGAAGTTGTCGAAATACTCGCCCAGCTTCGACAGTCCGCCCGCAACGCCCGTGATCGCCGCGACGATCAGCTCAGCGCCGGGGATGTTCAGAGCCCAGTTAGCCAGCGCGGCGAGAGCGTCCTCAAGGGCTTGCTCGGGGTCGATGGCGATACCCAGCAGCTTGGAGATGACCTCACGGACCAGACCCTCGATGTGCTCCTTGATGGACTCAAGCAGCACCTTCCACATGTCCACGCCCTGTTGCATGGCTTCATGCAGCGAGAACTCGGGCATGTAGTTCGGATCATGACTGATCGCTAGGGTTTTGCGGTCAACGGCTCTAGGCATAGATGAATCCCGTTACGGTGCAAGGATTGCGGAGACAGGCAGCAGCAGAACGCAGAGCTGCGCGTCCTTCTTGTTGAACGCGTAGAAGCCAGTCAAACCGTCGTTGACCAGGTTGACGTACAGTGTCGCGTTCGCGCCCGTGCTGTACCCGTCGATGACGCCCACCGCGTTGTCGGGGGTGATGGACGTGTCAGGGCTACCCGGCCACGAAGCGTGCGGGATGATCGTTGACCACGCGGACACGTTGCCGAACCCGCGCCCTACCAGCTCGCCCGACGTGGCGTCACCCACACGCACTTCCGAACCGATGATGAACGGGTCGGCGTCCAGCTCAATGCCGGTCGCTTTGAAGTGTCCGAACACGATGGGTACGCAGTCGTACGGCATCGGCGGCAGCTCAAAGGTGCCGATGGTGTGCCGCGTTCCCATGCCGGTGAAGTTGGTGAAGTTCGCCTCGGGGATCGTGAAAAAGCGCGGTACCAACAGGTTGGAGTCCTGCGGTGCGAAGTCCGAACCGTTCCACCCGATGACCTGTCCCACAGCGGGCGGGATCGAATCGTCGTAGTCCGTGGCATCGCGAATGGTCGCGTTCTCGCCCTGCGGCCCACGCGGCGCTTTCAGCTTCAGCAGCCACGTCGGGTTCAGCGCGGTGCCACTGACGACGATCTCCGATACCAGCGCGGGGTTGTCGGGGTCGAGCAGTTGCACGACGGGGGTGATGGTCGGGACCGGTCCAGGTGGACCTTGGGTACCCATCTGCTTCTGGACGTAGTGCTCGCCGTCCCACATGTAGACGATGTTTCCGATCCACCACGCCTTGCCGATGTCGATGTTGTCGTCGGTCAGGTTGTCGGGCAGGTCGGCGGGATCGTCAATCGAGGACTGGTACTGCATCTTGACGATGGGCGCGTTCTCACCCGCCGGTCCCTGAGGACCAACGATGGCGTCCAACGTGACCGCACCATCCTGGTCGGCCAACTCGAACGTTCCACGCACGCCGCCGGGCACGTCCAGGTCGGACACGATGCCCCAGAAGTGCATGCGCGCAAGGATTGACCCCAGGTACGGGGTATCACCTGGTGAGGTCATGTGTCACCCTTTCGGTTCGTTTGTGAGCTGTTCCGCCGTGGGAGGCTCGGCGTTGTAGCTGATGTTCGGCGTGACTTTCCACGCGGGTTCGCCCATCTCGGGCAGGTCGTCGTCCACCTCGGCGTTGCCGCCAAGGCGCTGAATCGCTTTGCGTTTCAGGTATTCCGGCAGCGCGGCGATCTGTGCGAAGCTCCAGTCCTCGATGCCCTCAAGCGGGTCATCGGGGGCATCCAGGGGCACCCATTCCACGGCGTCCTCCAAGACACCGGGTGCGTCCACGCGGCGCTTCTTGATGACAGGATCAACAGCGCGTCGCCACCCGCAGCGCACCATGTGGTACGCGATCACGGGACCGAAGTACGAGGCGTCCATCGTCGCGCCGTCCTTGGTGACGGGATAGTGGCAGTCCTCAAGAAACTCTTTGAACGCCTGCTCGGCCTCAGCCTTGCGAGCCGTGTCAGCCTCGCGCTTTTCCAGGAATCGGTCGAGTGCGCTTGGGGGTTTGGTTGCAGCCATGATGTGTATTCCTTTGTGCTAGAACAGCGATCCCGAGCCCAAGAACGCGCCAAAGGTATTCCAGAACGCGGCCAGGGTTGCCATGCCACGGGCGAACGGATCGTCGTCGTCCAACTCCCCGCCGAGGCTCAGCTCGTACTTGATCGGCGTGGACACGTCGTATGACATGCGCCACCCGGTGAGCTGGTCCACGTGCAGCGTGTTGCCAAGCTGGAACGCCAGACGGTCGCCCAACGTGAAGTGCTCAAAGAGGCTCCACGGGCGTCCGTTGATGACCTCGGTCTTGAATGCCGTCCCGCCGCGTGTCTTGAAATGACCCGTACGTAGGTCCAGGATGCCCGACACGGTGTAGGCCGAGCCGCTACCGCGTTCTCGGTGCTCAAGAAACCCGTAGTCCCCCATGAGAAGGACGCGCGCGGGGTCTGTAAATCGTTGCCACGCAAGGGCGGTATTGTCCAGCTGACCTTGGTACAGCTCCTCCAAGCCTGATCCGACAGGTGCCTGCCCTTGTTGGGAAAACATTCCCTCGGTGATCACAAGCTGGAGCTGCGACAATCCGAACTTGATACCGAACGTTTGGAGCTGGTTCACCCACCCCGGCGAGCGACCGCCTGTGTGGATTGTCTTGGCAGTAGCGGCTTTTAGTGTCCGCTTAGCGCTGATGATGCCCGTGTGTTCGCCCTCACGGAAGACGACCTTCGGCTTGGCAGGCGCAGCGCCCAACAGCTTGCGTAAGAACGGATCGCCCTTGCCGTCGTTGTCTTTGTCGTTCAGGTCCAGCGGGATGATGGTTTCGGTGATCAGATCGTCAGCCGTCGCGGCGATGAGGTTGATCGGCCCGTCGAGCAGGGTTCCCGTCAAACCGGTAACACCTGATTTGTCCTCAAAGGCAATGACTACCTGCGGGCGGGTTGGACGTGCCAACGCGTCGCCCAACTTGCCCAGCTCTGGGTGTGGTGACGTAGCGTCCTCGGGAAGCCACGTGTACGCCTTCGCCATGACCCCGGCGTCTTTCATCGGACCACCGCTGATGGTGTGCATGTCGTCCCATGTGGACGAAACAACCGACGTACGTGACTGATCCGTGAGCGGGTTGATGAACTGCGGGCACACCGGCCAGTTAAGCGGCGTCACGTTGAGCAGCCGCGTATCCAGCCACGCACCTGGATTGAACAGGTTGCTCCAGATGTTCATGACCGGGAAATACTGGCGGAACAGGTTGATACCCATCGTGATCCCGAGGGCGGTCCGCAGGTTCCACGGAAGCAGCCACGAGCGCGGGAGCTGAAACTCAGGTGGAAGCACTGGATTCGCTGCTGCCAGAATATGTTTCATGTGCTCGCGGTTGTGGATCGCCTCAAGCTCCACGGTGTGCGTACCGTCGCTGTTGCGCGTAGATGACGCTGCCGTGAGCTTGCCGCCCCACCGAGTTTCCCATGTACGGTTGTGTGGATCGGGGTCCACCGTGATGTGGATGTCCTCTTCAGCACGGCGGTCGTACAGCAAGAAATTGGTCAGGATCGTGTCGTGACGCAGCGCAATGGTGGCCGTACCGCTATCAGCCGCGACCTCCTCGACAACCACGGACTTTTCCTTGGTGATCGGGCCGATGTAGCGCATGTTCTTGTCCCACAAACGCATCAGTGGACGCTGCTTGGCTGCCTCACGCACCGCTTGACGACGCGTGTTCAGGTACACGTACGCGGCCATCGGGTCGCTGATGTCAGGCGTTTCCAACGACTCACGCAGCTTGCGCTCGATGTAGGCAAGCGGGTTCTCCAGGTCCGTCAGATCGACGGACCAGTCACCGGTCAGAGCCATCAGCTCTTAGCCGTATGCCTTTTCATATCGCTGCGGCACGAAAGCCACCACCTTGCCTGTTGCGTTGGAGTGCCGAACCCGCAGAATCCCCTGCGAGTACGGGGGGATCGCTGACGCCTCGGTGAAGCGGTCGTCCATGCGACGCCACACCGGCAGCGTCGTGTCCAACAAACCGCCCAGCAGGTGATCGCTGATCAGCGTGAGTATTTGGCTGTTCCGCAGGATTCGCATGAACACGGGGTCGTACGGGTCTGTTGCTGACGTGACGGCGATTTCGTTAGGGTCGGTGTCCACCATCACGAAGCCGTCCTGCGGCGTAAGCAGCGGAAGTTCAACCCACCGCGTGCCCTCTTGAATCCAGCACTTACCGGGGGCCGATACCAGTAACTTGGGATAGGCGGGACGGTCGCCGCGATTTGGGATACGTATCGTGCCCTCGCCAATGTGCAAGCCGGGGACGAACTCGTTCAGCATGTCCTCGATCAGGTTCCACGGCGTGCTGGTGTCTGCGTCGTTGACCCATTCCCGCATCTCGGTACGCGAGGCGTAGAACGGCTGGCACGCGACGATATCCATGTCCCACTGCATGAAGTTGTTGCCCTGCGCCACGGGGTCGTAGTCGAACGGGGTCTGAGACTCATTCGCCAAACGCACACGCAGCCAACGCCACCCGTGAGTTCGGGTCCAGCAGCCGAAGTATCCTTCCTCGGTGGCCGACCAGGAACCCCACCAGCGATCCTCAAGCATCCGATAGCGGAACGGGGTGTCGATCAGCTTGCCGTCATTACGCGGCGCGATGTCGGGATTCACCTGCACGCCGATGGATATGACGCGCTTCTTCCAATCCGTGCGCTCAGGAACAGCACCGATTTGGTACGGACCTTCGCTGAACAGCGTCTCGAAAGGAGCGTGCATGAGCCCCGCAGCCTTCGGCGCGAGGGTCAATCCCTCTTTGCCCTTTCCGGAGCCAAGGAGGTTGAACGTCAATCGCTTCCCGCCGAACTTCTCGTTTGGCGTGCCGATGTAGACCCATTTGGTTTCTACGCCGCGCAGTGAGTCGGGCAGGTTGTCGAAAATCTCACCTGTCTCTGGACCTTTGATCCATGGATTCGCTAGTGCCATCGTTATACCGGCTTCGTTCCGAAGTTGGAGCGGAAGTTGCCCATCTGCTTGTTTGACGCAGCGCTGAGTGTCGACTTCACGGTGTCCGTAGCGGTCGGGTTCGTGATGCTGATGGACTGGTCATATGTGGTGCCGCCGCCAGTTCCGTCGACACCAGGCACCACACCGCCAGCATCGACAGACGCAGCGGATAGTTCGCCCGCGCTCACACCGAGCTGTTCTTGTGGGCTGAGCATCCCGCCGATAGCTGAGCTGACGCCCTGCATGTCGCCCGTGATTCCCGATCCGAACGCACCGAGTATTCCGCCCAGCATCGGGTTACCGGAACCTGTTGCAAGGGAACCGAAGAAGTTAAGCAGACCGCCGCCCGCCTTGAGCGCACCCCACTCCATCGGGTTGTCGAACCCCTCGGGGAGGATCGACTCAGTGATCCCGTCCAGACCAGTCTGCGCTAGTTGTCCAAATCCTGAGAGGATTTGAGAGAACGGGTCGCTTCCGCCGCTAGCACCGCTGCCTGAGCCAGAGTCCGACTTGCCCTCTACGAACGGCGCGCTCTCCAGCTCGTCAATCTCGGCCTTGAGCTTGTCGATCTTGGCTTGCCCGTCAGCGATGCTGTTGCGTTTGCGCTCCAGCTGTGTAGCTGATGCCTTGCCCTTGGCTTCGGTGTCGGCAAGTTCGCGCTTGCTGATTTCGATGTCACGCTCAGCCTTGGCGAGCGATTCCTGCTTTGAGGTCATGCGCGACTCGCGGGTCTCGGCGCTAATCGTCTTACCGCCAACGGAATAGCCACCACCGCTTGAGCTACCGCCGCTAGTGCTCCCGCTGATCCCAGGCAGTCCACCACCGCCGGGCAGCCGCAGGGACGACACCGGTCGTGCGACGGCTTCAGCGGCTACTCCGCGTCCCTTGCCCAGGATCGCGTGAATGTGGTCCATGTGATTCTGCGTCGGGTTGCCGCGATCTTCCATCTCGCGGCCATTCCATCCGCCGCCGTAGCCGTAGCTCTTTTGCCGCCAGATCATGCCGTCCAGGCCAAGCGCAGACTTGTTAGCCAGCAGGAACGACGCCACCGTCTCTCCGAGTGAGAGTCCGCTGCTGTCTTGCCAATTCGGGATCATGATGTCAAGCGCGTTGCCCGAACTGTGCTCTCCGTAGCCGTCTTCGGAGCGGTATCCACCGATGCTGGTGATGTCGCCCCACTGCTGCATGATCACTTGCCGCAGGTACTCCGCGCCGGGGTTCAGCCCGCCGATGGTTCCACCGCCTGCGAGCCCGGTGAGCATCCCACCGTTAAGCATCGACACGATGGCCGCACCGCCGCGTGCCATCACATCGGCACGCACGACGCCTTCACCATCAGCGACACGGACAATGGGAACCCCCGCGCCGTTGACGCCGAAGATGCTGTCCGACGTTCCAGTTCCTGGACCACTGAGGAATCCGTTACGGTCACGAACCGCACCGCCGCGCTTGAGTCCCTGGAGGCCGCGCCCCCATTCGTTGAGCTTGTCAGCGCCGGGGATGTCGAAGCCCATGACGCTTGACGGGATGGACGCCATGAACCCGCCGAGCACCTTCAACGGCGCTTTGATGATTCCCGCGAGACCCGAGAACGCCGATGTAACCGCGTCCTTGATCGCACCCGCTGCGGCGCTAATGCCTGTCTTGAGCCCGTCCCATGCGCCCTTGAACTTGTCGAAGATCGGGGAAACGAAGTCCCACGCGGCGGTGAACGCGGACTTGATGCCGTCCCACGCGGGCTTAACCGCCCCGTTCCACAGCGCCATCGCGACGGTCCCCGCAATCTGGAACGCCTTCTTCCAGTTGTTGAAGATGTCGCTGACGACCTCCCACATGAACCCGGCGACAGCCTTCACGCCGTTGAACGCAGGCGTCACGACGTTGCGCCACCACGCGGTGATCACCGTCCCTACTTCCTTGAAAATCGCCATCATTGGCGGGAACACAGTCGTCTTGAGCCAGTTCCACACCGCGCCGATCACGGTCTTGATGCCGTTCCACGCGGCGTTGACGATGTTGCGGAACGTCTCGCACTTGTTGTATGCCAACACGATTCCCGCGACGAGTCCCGCGATGGCGGCGACAATCAAACCGATGGGGTTGGCGTACAGCGCGATGTTCAGCACCGCCTGGATCGCTGCCCACGCCTTCGTGACGGCACCGATGACCAATACGGCGGTCTTGTAGGCGGCGAGACCCGCTACAAGCGGAATCAGGAAATCCTTGAACTTGACGACGAACCCCACCGCGTCGCCGAACGCGCCGATGACGGCCTTGCCGATGTCTAGTAGCACAGGCAACATCGCCTGGATCGTGGGCATGAGCGACTGCACGGCGGGGACTAGCTTCCCTGAGACGAACTCGGATATAGAGCCCGCGATCTTGGTTACGGTCGCCTCGACCGATGGACCGATCTTGTTGAAGCCCTCGGTCAGCCAGACGACGCCCGCCTGTAACGGCTTAAAGATAGGGGTGAGCAACTTCTCGCCCATACGCCCCGCTGCGGCAGACAAGTTCGACAACGCGCCCGTGAAGGTTTCACCGCTGCGTTGTCCCGCGCCTTGTGCGTGCTTCTGCAACGTTGCGTTGAGCTGTTCGTAATCGAGGTTGCCGTCAGACACGAACTTCGCGAGTTCGTCGCCCGCTAGCCCGAGGTCTTCCTGGAGCCAGGCGTAAACCGGGGTGCCACGGTCGCCCAGCATGTTGAGGTCTTCGGACAGAACCTTGCCGGAAATCTTGGCGCGGTTCATGATCGTCGCCATTTCCTCCAGCGGCACCTGCCCGTACGCTGCGGTGTCCACGATGGTCTGCAGGTGTTGCGCCAGATCAGCACCCGGCTTCACACCTGCTGCCAACGCCTGCGCAGCGCCCGTAGCGGCCTCACCGAGTCCGAACGCGGTACCCGTGACGGACTGCTTCACCGTGTCCATCACCGCTTCGAGGTTCTGCCCCTCAAGCCCGAGCTGCTTCATCTTCATCTGCGCGTTGTCGATAGCGACCATGCGTTCCCAGCCATTGGAGATGATGGCACCGACACCGACGAACGGCGCGGCCAGCGCGGTGGCCTTGCCTACGGTACGTAGGAACCCGCCCTTGACCTTTTGACCCGCAGCGGCTCCAGCGGATGACAGTGCGTTGCCGCCCATTTCGCGGCTGACCGCTGCGTTGAACGCCCTGCCCGAGTCGCGTCCGGTGATGCTGAACCGCGACAGGATGCCCTTGCGATTCGGTCCACTTCCCGCGTCGATCTTGGACTGAGCACGCGCGGCGCGATCCTGCGAACGAGCTAGTGCGTCCGTCTCACGCGCCAACTCGCTCGCCGCAGCGGTCTGACGACGAAGTGCCGACTCCCGCTGTGTCTCAAGCTGTGTGAGCTTGGAGCCCTTGACCCCAGCGTCGCGCGCCTCGTTGAGCTTTTCGGTCGCGACCTTCAGCTTGCCCGCAGCGTCGGCCTCTTTATCGCGAGCCTTGACGACGGTAGCCGTGACCTTCTCGACCTGTTCCTTGGCCGTCTTCAGCTCAGACTCAAGCGCCTTGGTGTACGCCTCGCCGGTCTTCTTGCCTGCACCTACAGCCTGTGACTGCGCCTTGCTGAACAGCCCACCGATGCCCTTGGTGGTGCCGTCCAGCTTGACCGACAAAGAAACGTACCCCGATGCGAGTTCAACAGCCATGCTGGAACCTCCCATCGGGGTACGTGTTTGAAGTTTGTGCGCGGGTTTTGGTTTGCACCGGTTCCCGCAACCGGTGGCGTGCTAGAGCGCACGACTTGGGGTGTTGCTTATCCGCCGAACAACGCAGCGATCTTGCCTGCGGCGGCGTCCTCGTCGCGTTTCTGTTCGCGGACCTCGGACATCGTTTCGGGACGCTTATCAAGTCCCAGCGCAGCTTTGATGACCGACAGCGGTGATGATTTGGGCTTCATGCCCGCACGTGGCGCGACATCGTTACCCATGTCGGGACCGATCATCGCGGGGCGTCGCCGTCCCTTATGTCCGTCCTTGGTCTTCGCCCACCAAAGCAGGCGCAGCATGTTCGCGATGATCGCTAGCAACCTGTCGCCGCGTGTCCATCCCCCGAACTTCTCGTCTACCGCTTGCACGGTGGCCGAATCAGGGGGTAAGTGCTTGACGTAGACGTGTAGGTCTCGCCACGTGAACTCCGCTGACGGGCAATCTCTTAGACGTAGCCCGTCACGGATCAGGTCGAACTCAAGGGCGGAACCGTGCTGTTGGATCAACTCCAACAGCCGCCTTATTCCCCCAGGCTGACCTTGGAGGACTCCTGCCACGCATCGAGCACGTCCTCTACCGCTGTGATCGGCAGCTTGTCGAACTCGGCGAGGTCGTCCTCGGACAGTCCCCACTCGATCATGCCCCACGCGGCTTCCTCAGGGTTCTTACGGTTCTTGCGAACCAGACCCGTGGGAATCTGATCAAACGGCTTGAACGTGAGTTCTACGGTCTCGCCGTCGATTTCAAGTGTGTGGATGTACGGTGTTGCGTTCTTTGCAGCCATGTCGCAGCCTTTCGAGATGGTCTAAGTGTCGTCATCGTTTGCGGTTAACGACACTTGTTTGTATTGCAGCACAGGCGTTCAGGTGGTGGCGGGGGCGCGCCTGGCTGCGGTTAGAAACGCCCCCGCCAGGCTCTTAGGAGGCGTCTACCTGACCGTCATCGGTGTACGTGGTGACGTACTCAC
>Ga0075160_10002627_pt1 | contig 10614 bp, 10 predicted proteins | sample JI91814C2DNA_FD_70969 | JGI IMG/M metagenome (GOLD analysis project Ga0075160, IMG submission 70969) | Wastewater effluent complex algal communities from Wisconsin, to seasonally profile nutrient transformation and Carbon sequestration -... | ecosystem: Engineered > WWTP > Effluent > Algae...
CCCTGATCATCTTCAGGGGCATGCAGGACTACAACGCGCACAACATCAAGTCGCTGGAGGATTTCGATCTCGCCTGGGTGGAGGAAGCGCAGACGCTATCGGCTGGCTCACTGAGGCTGCTTCGCCCGACCATTCGTAAGGATGGATCGGAAATCTGGTTCAGCTGGAACCCGCGCTACGAGACCGACGCGGTAGACGAGTTCTTCCGGGGCCAGAGCCCACCGAGGAATGCGATCATCGTTCCGGTCAACTGGTCGGACAACCCGTGGTTCCCCGAAGTGCTGGTGGCCGAAAAGGACGCCGACTTCGAAGCCGATCCCGACATGGCCGAGCATGTCTGGAACGGCGGATACGAGAAGATCACCGAGGCGCAGTACTACGCGCGCCAGATATTCGCAGCCGAGAAGCAGGGACGGATAGGCTTCTTCCCGCACGACCCGAACCAGCCGGTCATGACCAGCTGGGACATCGGGGTGGATGACTACACGGCCATCTGGTTCTGGCAGCACATCCACCCTTGGGTTCATGTGATCGACTATTTCGAGGCCAGCGGCTTCGGGGCTGATGACTGCTTCCGTGACGCCCTGCCGGAATACACGCAGGACCCGATGGCGCGTCTCAGCCAGCTAACCGAGATCGGCCGCACATCGCCTTACAAGTACCAGCGCCACTATTTCCCGCACGACATCAGGAACAGGGAATGGGGTGGCGGGGCCAAGTCTCGCGTCCAGACAGTCATGGAGCTGGGCGTTCCGATGAACCAGATCAACGTTGGCGTTGCACAGGGGCCAGAGGAGCGCATCAACGCATCCCGCAGGCTCCTGCCGATGGTCAACTTCAACCAGAGCAAGCGCGTGATGCTGGGCCTGCAAAGGCTTCGCCGGTACTCGCGCAGACGCAATGAGCAGCTGGGCACATACGGCGCTCCGCTGCATGACGAGAACAGCCACGGCGCGGACGCCTTTGGCGAGTTCGCCGTGAACTGCGGGATTGTCCCGCCGAAGATCATTCAGCCGGCCAAGGCTCCGCAGCCTGTCGGCTCTGTCTACCTCCCCGGCGCACCCGAGCCCGCTCGCACTTCAAAGAAAGACTGGTCGTAATGTCGGACGAGGAGGGCGAGGCAACAGGCGGGGGAGACGGCGAAGAACTCCAGCCCGAGTTCGACCGCGATTCTGGCCCGTGGCTCAAGATGATCGAGCACGCCGAGAAGGCGTTCGATCAGTGGCACAAGACCTGCGACAATCTCGCCAAGGAATACGCGAACCTCAAGCGTCTGGCCTCATCGCGCTCAGACCGCGAGTTCCAGATGTTCTATGCCAACCTGGAGGTGGTGAAGCCGTCCATCTACAGCCGGGCGCCGCAGCCTGTGGTCGTCCCGAGGTTCAAGGACCGCAAGCCTGTTCCGCGCAAGGCCAGCGAGATGCTGGAACGCGCGCTCGTCACCAGCTTCGACGTGGAGCAGGTCCACGAGACGATGAAGCGGGTTCGTGATGATCTGGCCCTGTTTGGCCGTGGGGTGGTCTGGTCCCGATACGAGACCTACGAGAAGGGCGAAGAACTCAAGGAATGCGTCCGCTATGAGTGGGTGCATCGCAAGGACTTCCTGCACGAGCCTGCGCGCATCTGGGCTGAGGTTGGTTGGGTTGCCCGTGGAACATGGCTGACCAAGGAGCAGGGCGAGAAGCGGTTCGGAGACGGCTGGGGTGATGATATCACCTATGAGGAAGCCAAGGACACCGCAGACGCCTATCAGGTCGAGAAGAAAGCCCGCGTCTGGGAGTTATGGCACAAGGGGAAAGACCTTGTGGTGTGGCTGCACCCGAACTCCAAGCAGGTGCTGGATATCAACGCGCCGCACCTGAACCTGGATGGGTTCTTCCCGTGCCCGCGTCCTGCGTTTGCGACGGTCGAGGATGACAGCCTTGTGCCTGTCCCCGATGGCTGCTTCTACAAGGACCAGCTGGAAGAGATCAACGAACTGACGGCGCGCATCAGCTCGCTTTCCGAAGCCTTGAGGCTGGTGGTGATCTACCCCGCCGGGGCCGAGGGCGTAGGCGAGGCGGTTGAAGCTGCGATCACGCAGACGGACAATCGCAGGACGTGGATACCCGTGGCCGGGCTTGGCCAGCTATCGCTCCAGACGGGAGGCAAGCTGCAGGATTCCATCTGGGAAATGCCTGTGGACAAGGTGGCTGCGACCATCACCCAGCTTATCGCCCTGCGCCGTGAACTGATCAGCGACGTCTACCAGATCAGCGGCGTCTCCGACATCATGCGGGGCGAGACCGACGCCAACGAAACCCTCGGCGCCCAGCAGCTCAAGAGCCAGTACGGCTCCATCCGCATCAAGGACCGCCAGAGCGAGATGGTTCGGCTGTGCGACGCCGTGCTGAACCTTGCTGGCGAGATCATGGCCGAGAACTTCGCGCCGCAGACCATGATGGCGATGAGCCAGACCATGGACCTGCCCAAGCAGGCGGATGTGCTGGCCCAGCATCAGGCGGCGATGCAGCAGGAAATCCAGGCTGCGGTCGCGCAGGTCCAGCAAGGCATGGCGCAAGGCCAGCCGCCGCCGGATCAGATGCAGATCATGCAAGCGCAAGAGGCAATAGTCCTCAAGCACAAGCAGGAGGTCGAGCAGGTCGTCACGGTCGAGAAGGTGTTCGAGCTATTCCAGGCTCAGCGCATACGCCCGTTTGTCCTCCAGATCGCGACGGACTCCACCATCCAGCCGGATGAGAACGCCGAGAAGCAGGCGCGCAATGAGTTCGGCGTAGCGTTCGCCCAGATCACCACGGCGCTTGCCCCCATCGTGCAGGTGGACCCCGCAGGAAGTGCCGACTTCGCAGGCGAGATGATCAAGTTCATCCTCGCCCCCTATCGCGCCGGCCGCATGATGGAGCAGGCGGTAGACGACTGGGTTGAGCAGATGAAGGAGAAGGCGAAACAGCCGCCGCCCCCGAACCCGGAAGCCGAGAAGGTCAAGCTCGAAGCCGAGGGCATGAAGGCCGATCAGGCGGCGAAGCAGGCCGAGCTTGAAGACCGGAAGGCTGACCGCGCCGCCAAGGCAGCGCAGGCTGCCAAGGCGCAGGAAGCCGAACTCGTCAAGGCTGCGCAGGAAGCCCAGCGCCAAGCCGAGGAAGCCGACCGCAAGCGTCAGGACGAGGCAATCAAGCGCCAGCAGGCGATGGAAGATCGCGCGCTGAAGATGCGGGACGATGAGCGCAAGGCAGCCGAGGCAGATCGCAAGGCCCAGCACGACGCCATCATGCGCAACATCGACCTGATGATGGCGCGGATCACGATGGAGACGGAGCGGTTCAAGATCGTCGCGGCGTCTGAGCAGGCAGCCGAAGCCAAGCGCGAGAAAGCCGAGAAAGAGGCCCAGCACGAGGCCAAGGAATACGAGCGCGAGACACGCGACATGACGCGCCAAGCCGAGGGCGACGCCAAGTCATCGAAGCGGGACGAGGCCATGAGTGCGGCTTTGACCAGTCTGAGCCAAGGGCTTGAGACGGTCGCACAGGCTCAACAGACGCTGGCTGAATCGCTCGCCAAGCCCAAAACCATCAAGTTCAACGCAGAGGGACGGCCGGTCGGCATCCAATGAGCAAGTCAAACACCTGGGAAAACGAGCTGCTTCTGCTGGTGTTCAACAACACCGCCGCCGCGCTGATTGGTGACGCATCCGGCTTGCAGCCATCGGCTACGGCGGGCTCGCTGTACGTCTCGCTGCACACGGGCGACCCGGGCGAGGCTGGCACGCAGACCACGAGCGAGTGCGCCTATGGTAGCTATGCGCGTGTGGCTGTTGCGCGTTCTGGCGCAGGCTGGACGGTGACGGGCAACGCGGTGACGAACGCGGCGCTCGTGCAGTTCCCGCAATGCACGAGCGGTTCCGAGACGGCCACATACTTCGCGATTGGCACGGCATCGTCTGGCGCGGGCAAGGTGCTCTATCGCGGCGCGCTGTCTGCCTCGCTGGCGATTTCGTCGGGTATTCAACCGCAGTTCGGCGCGGGCGACCTCGACGGCACTGAGGATTAACGGTGGCGGGATTCCGCAATCTCCGCGAATGGCCTGACGCTGAGGAGGCGGGCCAGTTCCATATCACCAGCTTCCGCAAGGCTGTGTCATCGACGGCCACGACGACGAACGCATGGATTGACTACAGCTACTTCCCGGGCAGCCCGACTGCCAACTTCTACGCTTCGGAGCCGCTGGTTGCCGCTGAGGTGGATGCGGCGCGCGGGATCTACGTTCCAACGGTCGCCCCGGCTACCCAATGGTTGCGCAATCTCAAGCTGATGAGCGCGGCGGCTAGCGCGACAAGCACGACGAACGGACGCCAGCAGATCGTGTTGGCTGACCTGCTCATGTACTACCCCTTTGTAGACACGGACGCGGTAGGCGAACAGCAGGACATGATCAACGAGATCAGCCTGCCGCGCTATACGAGCGGGCGGGTGATTGCGGTGGGCCAGTCTGCGGCATCGACCACGGGCCAGTTCACGTTCAGCTATACCAATCAGGACGGCACGGCGGGACGGACGAGCCAGAACCATTTCACCTTCGCCATTGCAGGCGGCGGGCAGGTGGTCGCCTCAAGTGTCGTGAGCGCGACGAGTTATCACCCCTATCTGCACTTGCAGGCGGGCGACACAGGCGTCCAGTCGATCCAGTCAGTAACGTTCACGGCGGGCGGCGGCGGGCTGATGGCCTTGGTTATCGTTCAGCCCTTGCTGGAGTGCTTTGTAACGCAGGAAAGCCGCAGGACAACGAGCGGAAACCTTGAGACTTATGGGGCGTGCAATGAGTTCGCCTCGGTGATCCACCACAGGCCGCGCCAGATCAAAGACGGCGCAGTTATCAACCTTTTCGCAGCCGGCCACGCTGGCAGCCTTGCTTCGTCGATACTGGCGGGCCTTCTCGAAACAACGTGGAACTGACGAATGGGATTCTCGAGCCAAGATGACCTGATCAACCAGCTCACCACGAACGGCAAATACGGCAACGTTTTCTATAACAAGACGCTGGCCTCTGCCGGTACGGCGGGCCACTGGACGCTGTTGGCAGGCCATGCGGGTACGCCTGCAGCTGCGACGTTTGCGGGCGCTGATCTCACCTATGTGGCGACCGATGACACATGGTCAGAGGGTGCGCCTTATCATGGTGGCAATGTCTCGACGGCGACAAAGCACTTTCTGAGCGCTGGCGCTGCGGTTGTCGCGGCTGCGGGCGCGCCTTGGTATCTCATGGCGATTGACCTCGTCGGCTATGTGCCTCTGTCGGGTACGAACGTCTCGACCATCGGCACGAAGACCGTGACCATGACTGCCATCGGATCGGGCGGCGGCACAGGCGACCGCTACGCCAACGGCGAGGGCCTGCGCCTGTTCGTGGCGGCTGACACGGCGCTGGGCGCCAACGCGCCGACCTGCATTGTGAACTACCTCGACACGGGCGGTGGCGCTGGCGCGACGACTACATTCACGTCAACGGCATCGCTGGGCGTCGGGCAATTGCTCAACAGCGGAACGGCGGCGAACAAATATAACCCATTCCTGCCCATGGCGACGGCCGACACGGGCGTGTCTGATATCGTCTCGCTGGTCTGGGCTGGCACGGCGCACGCATCGGGTACGGTCATCATCGGTCTGTGCAAGCCGCTGTGGACAATCCCTGTCCCTGCGACTGGTCTCTACACCAAGCTGGACTTCGTGAACGCCTTCCCGTCTCTGCCTCGGATCAGGGACGGGGCGAACATCCAATTTCTCATGTTCCAGACCGGCGCGACGACCTCGGCGGGAACGATCATGGCCGATTTTGACTGGGCCTATGGTGGGTAATGGGCCTGCTTCAGAACGGCTACCGGGATGCCTCGGCGGGCGTTCGCATCTTTGGAGCGACGGCCAGTAACAACGCCTATCCGTACACACTGCCCGCGAACACGGACAAGACGGGCACAAAGCGAAACATCTTCACGGCTGAGGGCTATTCGCCCAAGTCGGGCATTCCATCGGGACACCTGCACCCGTCAAGCTGGATGCTGCCCCAGACAGCGGGTGGACTGTCCAGCCATAGCGAGGCCATTGGCGTTGCGAGCTGGTCGGGCAACATCGCTGCCGGTCGCAACATCGCGGGCGCGTTTGACGGCGTTGCGGCATTCACTGGTACAGGCCAGCTTGTCGTCTCGGGATCGGGAACATTCGCAGGCGTTGCGGCGTTTGACGGCAACATCATTGCCGCCCTTGCTGCGGCAGGAACATTCGATGGCGTTGCCAGCTTCTCAGGGGCGACGACCGCTTACGGCAACATTCTGGGCGTGTTCACGGGCGTGGCGAGCTTTGAGGCAGTCCGGTACGCGACGGGGTCTATATCTGGCTCATTCGCTCCGGCGATCACACTGGAGGCTGCGGGGTTCTCGTCCTACCTGCTCGACAGTGAGGACATCGAAAGCGGCCTCACGCTAAGGCAGGCGCTGCGTCTGGTGACGGCAGCGACGGCAGGAAAGATCAGCGGCGGCGGGACGGCTACGGTGACGATACGGAACGCGGTTGCGGATGGCGCTGACCGGATCATCGCATCTGTGGATACGGACGGTAACCGGACTGCCATCACATACGATCTCGACTGATGGCCAACTTCTTCAGCGCCGACTACTGGAAAGCACTCTACTTCAAGGCGATGGGCGGGCAGGAAACTGCCGTTGACCCCAACGCGATGCGCGGCACGTTCGCAGGGGCGAGCGCGTTCAGCGGCGCTCTGGATCAGCCTGCGGGAGCGCTAAGCGGCACATTCTCTGGGGTCGCCGCCTTCACAGCGTCCGCCACATTCGTTGAGGACGGCCTTGTTCAGGTCGTTGTTCCTGGCCGCAGACGACGCGAACGGGAAGAATGGGCGAACCTCTCTCGCGCTCTTTGGCTTGCAAGGGTGGCCGCAGATCGCGCCCAGCAGACCGAACGCGAAGACCTTGAGCGTGCAGAACAAGACCGCGCTGCGATGGAAGCGGCGCTAGAGCAGGCTGCTGCGGTAGCCGCTGAAGCATACGAAAAGACCATCGCGAAGCGGGCAGCACTTGTCCGGCTTCTTGATCTGACGGAGCGGGCCAGACTGGCCGAAGAACTCCGCCGGCAACGGGCGGAACGCGCCGCGCTAAATGAAGCGCAGGCGTATCTACAGCAACAGATACGGGAAGCAGAGAACAAGCGGCGAGCAGAACTTGCCCAGCAGGCCGCCATGCAGGCGGAACTTGAACGCCTTGATCTTCAACGCAGGCAAGATGATGAAGCAATTATCCTGCTTCTGCTTGCCGCCTAATCTGGCCGCTACTCGCTGGCCATGACCGGAGGACTATGAATGTCGAACACGCTGGCCAACGATCCTGGCATTGCTCCCGAAGACAAGGAAATCATCGAACACCAGCTTAACGGTGTTGAGAGCGAGAAGGAGGCCGCCGACATTCGCATTGCGGCCATGCTCGCGGATGAAATGAAAGCCGGGCGCGGCAAGGAAGATCACGACACCGGCGAGGATGACGACGCGGACAGTGACGACGTCGATGCCAAGGCCGTCGCTGATGACGCGGCGAAGAAAACCGCCGAGGCTGAAGAAAGCGATAGCCAGCGCCGCCGCCGCCTGAGACGTGAAGCTGAGAACCGCACGCGCCAGCAGAACCAGCGGCTTACGGCGGAGAACGCCCGGCTCCGTGAAAAGCTGCGCAACGTGGACGCCAGGACGCCTGATCCTGCCGCCTATGGCAATAACACAGCGGATTACGTCGCTGACCGCGCTGCCCACTCCGCCCAGAAAGCGCTGATCGAATCCGAGATCGAGCGCACCGAAGCGGCTGTGGACGAAGTCGAGAGCGAGAGCGCTGAACAGTCCGCGCAGTCTTACGAAGACTATATGTCAGACGGCATCCGCAGACACGCGGACTTCCGCGAAGTCGTCACGAACCCGAAGCTGCACATCACCCCGGCCATGGTTGAGGCTTTCCGGGATGAGGGTGCGCAAGACATTGCCTACGAATTGGCGAAGAACCCAGCGGAGATGAACCGCATCGCGTCGCTCCCGACGCCAATTGAACAGGTCAAAGCAATCTGGAAGGCGCAGGCCGCGCTCGAAGCGAAGGCCGCACAGTCCCGCACCAGCAACGCGCCGCCGCCAATCAAGCCCGTGAAGGGTTCTGGCGCCGCTCCGGCTAAATCACCATCCGAGATGGGAATGGCCGAATATGCCGAGTACCGAAGAAAACAAATGGCCCAATCGCGCTGACGCGGCGGGCTTCACCCCACAGCAAACCGAAAGGATGGCTCGCTTCGGCGGGCTTTTTTAATGCAACATGGCTAACGCACTCATCACCCCCTCAGTTATCGCGAAGGAGGCCCTGTTCCAGCTTGAGAACAACCTCGTCCTCGCGAACAGCGTTCACCGCGAATACAAGAAGGAGTTCGTCAAAGTCGGCGGCACAGTCTCTATCCGCAAGCCGGTCAAATTCTACGCCGCTGATGGCGCTACCCGCGTCAACCAGGACGTCGAAGAGGCGAACACCTCGATCACCGTCGCCACCCAGAAGCACGTCTCTTGGGGCTTCTCGTCGGTCGATCTTACGCTCACCATCGAGGACTACTCCGAGCGCTACATTCAGCCCGCCGCCATCGCGCTCGCCAACACCATCGACGCCTCGCTGGCTGACCTCTATTACAGCTTCTGGAACCATGTCGGCACGCCGGGCGCCACTCCGGCCACCTTCGCCGCCGTGGCCCTTGCCGCCCAACGCGCTGACGAAATGTCGATCCCGTCCGACATGCGCAAGGCGATTCTCAACCCGGCCGCTGGCTACGCCATCGCTGGAACCGCGACCAACATCTACAACCCGAACAGCGCCAAGGCTTACACCGAAGGCGAGATTGGCCGCATCGCGGGCATGAATACCTTCTCCACGCAGAATATCGCGAACCACACCAACGGAGCACGCGGCGGCACGCCTCTGATTGCCGGCGCCGCGCAGAATACCACTTACGCGCTCGCCAAGGTCGGCACCAACGGCAACAGCCAATCGCTCGTCACCGATGGCTGGACGGCTGCTGCTGCGCCCCGCGTCACGCGCGGCGAGGTCTTCACCATCGCTGGCGTCTATGCAGTCAACCCGGTCCCTGCGGCCGGCGCGACTGGCAAGCGCGTGCTGCCGTATCTCCAGCAGTTCACTATCCTGGCGGACGGCTCCTCGGACGGATCGGGCAACCTGACCCTGACAATCTCTCCGGCGATCATCACGTCTGGCCCGTACCAAACGGTTAGCGCGGCTCCCGCCGACAACGCTGCCCTGACGTTCGTGGGTACTGCCGCGACGGCCTATCCGCAGAACCTCTGCATCCACAAGAACGCCATCGCTCTTGTGACCGTGCCGATGGAGCTGCCGGACGGCGTGTCCTTCAAGGCGCGCGAGACCCACAAGGGCCTCTCGATGCGTGTCGTGAAGGCATACGACATCGACGCGGATACCGACGTCATTCGTTTGGATGTCCTCTATGGCAGTAAGGTAATTTATCCTGACTTGGGCGTCCGTTTGACGGGTTGATCCCTCTATCGCAGGCGACTGAAGGCGGACGGCAGGGAGCAAAACCCTGCCGTCCGTTTCCTTTTCCCACCTAGAAAACAGAGACGCGCATGTTTACCGAATCCGTCCCCACTTGGGTCTACGGCCCCAAAGGCGAATCCAAGTTGATTGGCCTTGCTCCCGGCGCTGAAGCCCCCAAGGGCTGGGCCTTTGCTCCGCCGAAGGGCGTTGATGTGAAGGTTGAAGACGCACCTACGCAGCCGATTGTTCCGGCTTCCAGTGCGCCGGGTGAAGGTCCCCGCATTGCTGCGCTTGAGGTGCGCGTTGCGTTGCTGGAAACGCAGATGTCCGAGGTTGGCGATTTCCTCGAAACGCTGACCGCACCGAAGACCGAGACGATTGACGAGCGGCCCGCGCTTCTGGCCCGCACGAAGGAGCTGGGTCTTGAGGGCTTCGATGGCCGGTCATCTGCTGAGAAAATGAAGGCCGCGATTGCCGAAGCTGAAGCCAAGAAGGCTGAAGGCTGATGGCCTACACCGTCACCCAGACAATCCGACGCGCACTGACTCGCCTGCACGTTCTGCAGGCTGGTGAGACAGTCAGCGCCGAAGATCAGGCGGAGGGACTGATCGCCTATAACGCGATGATGTTCGGGTTTGAGGCGGCGGGCCTGACGCTCCATGACTCGGCCGATGTTGCCTATACGGTTGTCGAGCAGGCGGGTGCGGATAACATCCCTATCGCGGACAAGCACTTCGAGGGGCTGGCGGCCATTCTGGCCAGCACGATGGCGGACACGTTTGGCGCGGACATGACGCAGATGCTTGCGCGAGACGTCGCGACGGCATGGAGCCGCATGTACGGCGACTTCCTTGAGGTCGCGAGCATGACGCTTGATGCGCCGTTGACGCGCCTGCCGAGCCAGACCGACGATTGGTGGTACTGAGTGCGCGCTCCGCTGGCGACCTCCGCAGCAACGGCTCCAGAGACGGGGCTGCCGGACAAGCTTTGCCATAACCTCTACATCGAGCCGAACCCGCTGGACCCCAAGC
>Ga0075160_10002634_pt1 | contig 10603 bp, 6 predicted proteins | sample JI91814C2DNA_FD_70969 | JGI IMG/M metagenome (GOLD analysis project Ga0075160, IMG submission 70969) | Wastewater effluent complex algal communities from Wisconsin, to seasonally profile nutrient transformation and Carbon sequestration -... | ecosystem: Engineered > WWTP > Effluent > Algae...
GCTTGACTCGATCCTCACGCAGTCGATTGCGCCCGCGCTGCTCATCGTCGTCGACGATGGCAGCACCGACGACACGCCCAAGATCATCGAGGAGTACAAGGCGAAGATGCCCTATCTCAAGGTCGTCACCCGCGCCGACCGCGGCACGCGCGCCGTCGGCGGCGGCGTGATCGAGGCCTTCTACGCCGGCTTCGACACTATCAAAATCGACGACTTCGACTACATCTGCAAACTCGACCTCGACCTCATCCTGCCGCCGACGTACTTCGAGAGCCTGATGAAGCGTCTCGAGGCCGACCCGCGCCTTGGCACCTGCTCGGGCAAGCCCTATTTTCCGCATCCCGAAACCGGGGTCCTCACCAGCGAAGGGTGTGGCGACGAGACCTCGATCGGCGCGAGCAAGTTCTACAAGGTCGCGTGCTTCAAGGACATCGGCGGGTTCGTGCGCCAAGTCATGTGGGACGGCATCGACTGCCACACCTGCCGCATGAAAGGCTGGATCGCCCGCTCGTGGGACGATGAGGACATCCGCTTCATCCACCTGCGCCCCATGGGTTCCAGTCAACAGAACATCTGGGTCGGTCGCAAGCGCCACGGCTTTGGTCAGTGGTTCATGGGCGCATCGCTCATCTACACCACCGCCGCCGCGATCAACCGCATCCCCAAGCACCCGCGCTTCATCGGCGCGCTCGCCATGTGGTGGGGCTACATCGAATCCATGATCAAGCGGAAGCCCCGCTACGAAGCAAAGGGCTTCCGAAAGTTCGTCCGCAAATGGCAATGGGAAGCCTTGTTCCTCGGCAAGCGCCGCGCCACCGAGCGCGCCGAGGCACGGGGCCGAGCCCTTTCAGGCAACCATCGCTAGTTTGCTCTCTGTCTCATTCTTCCTTTGCTGCTTTGCTGCTTTTCGCTTTTCGCTTTCTTTCCCATGCTCCCCACAATCACACTCCTGAGCGCTCCCATCCATCGTGTCACCGCCAAAGACGCGATCGAGCACATCGTGACCAACGCCCGCGCGGGCCTCGGCGGCTGGGTCGTCACACCAAACCTCGACATCCTCCGCCGTCTCGTCGTTGATCCCTCGTTCGCGCAACTCTGCGAGGGCGCGACGCTCCGCCTGCCCGACGGCATGCCCCTCGTGTGGGCCAGCCGATTGCAGAAGACTCCGCTTCCGGAGCGCGTCGCCGGCTCAGACCTTATCTGGTCTCTCACCGCCGCCGCCGCGGAGCACAATCTCAGCATCTTCCTCCTTGGCGGCAATCCAGGCGCCGCGAGCGAGGCCGCCGCCAAGTTCACGGCGAAACACCCCGCGCTCCGCATTGCTGGCACACTCTGTCCCGACTTCGGATTCGAGAAAGACCCCACCAAAGTGCGCGCGATTGTCGAACGCGTCGTCGCGACGAACCCCGACATCGTGTACGTCGCGCTCGGCTCGCCCAAGCAAGAGGAACTCATCAAGGTCCTCCGCCCCGCTCTCCCGCGGACATGGTTCCTCGGCATCGGCATCAGTTTCAGTTTCGTCAGCGGCGAGGTCGCCCGCGCCCCACGCTGGATGCAACGTTTCGGCCTCGAGTGGTTCCATCGCCTCCTGGGCGATCCAAAGCGTCTCTTCGCCCGTTACATCATCCACGGCTTGCCCTTCGCGGCCCGCCTGTGGACCGTTTCCTACTTCAAAGGTCTCCGATCGCGCTCCTGAGATCGCGCATTGATCGGCATCGAGTTATCAGACCAAACCTAACGACTATCTCGGTCGTATGGCCTATCCCGTTTGGGGGGTCGGGCGAAGACGTGAGTCGTTCGGTCATTGGCACTCGGGCCCATGAAAGCCCGAGTTCAGCCGAGAAAGCGATATACTGGGGTCTCGGACGAAAGCGCTGGGGGCGCAACGTACCGGGCCATCGCCCAGTGGTGTCGGAGGCGCGTGGTGGGACTGGAGCCTGATCGATCTGAACGACTGACGCCCGACCTCTTGTCGAGCGCCGCTGCCCATCGCCCTGCAAGGACTCTTCCAACGTCTGCTCCGTTATCCAGACTCTCGGCCGTCGTCCTCCTTTCGGGGGCCGTCCGATCCTCAGACCTCGCGCGGTCGATCGGTCGCTCCATTCTGGACCTGCCAATCGACGCGAACACGAGCATTTTGCAGCAGTGGCGCGATCAGGCCGAAGCCCTGACACGCTCCTTGGGTGATCGGTCGATTGACTTGCGTGTAACCGTGGACCAGAACGCGATTCTCCCGCACGCACCCGCTGACACGCCTCACGTGAAGGTCTCCGTTGGGCATGATCCGAACGACTATCGCGGAACGGCTGGTCTCATCCGCGACCTGTCGCTCAACGATGCGCAGGACTCATACCTCCTGGTCGCGAACGGCAACCAGGTTCTTCTCGAGCCTCTCGACGAACTGGCGCACGAACTTTCCGAGCGTGGTGGCGACATCATCCTTACCGCACACGACGATGGCACTCCCGCGGGCGTAATGCTCATTCGCGTGGGTGTGATTCGGGGCGTGCGAGAACTGGGATTCATGGACTTCAAGGAGCAGGTGCTCCCCAAACTGGCGCAGGACTTTGACGTCCGAGTGGTCCACCGCCCGCACGCCGCTGGACTCCCCGTGCGCAACCTCGACGGGTATATCACGGCTCTCACTGCGCACCACAAGCGACTCGCTGGCAAGCCCATCTTCGATGACGAGGCGGGCTCGGAGCAATGGTTCTCGACGTTCTCGATCATCGAGCCTGGCGCCAACGTCGCGGCGTCGGCGCGCGTGCATGACGCCGTGATCCTCGATGGAGCTCAAGTCGGTGCCGACGCGGTGATCGTGCGTTCGGTCGTGGGCGGCTCTGCGAGCGTCCGCGCCGGGCAACTGGCAGCAGACCGCGTCGTCGATCGATCCACCGATCTTTCAAGCAAGGGTTTCGAGTGATTCCACAACTGCTCATCAAGCAGGGCTGGTCCAATCGCCTGGTGTTCCAGGCGTTGGCGATGACCATCGCCGCGTTCGCCGTGACATGGGCGGCGTGGAAGGACATGTGGACCATCGCGACCAACGACGACGAGGCGAGCCACGCGCTGCTTGTCCCGATCATCGCAATCTGGATGGTGTGGGTGCGACAGGCTCGATTCTTGCGATGTCCGCCCGGCGGGGGGATCGTCGGCGTAGGCGTGCTGGCGCTCGGCTGGGCCATGTCTGCGTTCGGCTATCAGAACTCAATGCAATCGCTCTGGCACTTTGGAAGCGTGCTCATCGTTGTCGGCGCCGCACTGAGCGTGTTGGGAAAGCACGTTCTGTTCCAGTTCCTGCCGGCGTTCATGGTGCTCGTGTTCCTGGTGCCGGTGCCCGGGCGTATCCGCGAGGCGATTTCCATCCCGCTCCAGTCCGCCAGCGCGTCGGCGACGCACGCCATCCTCCAGGTCCTTGGCGTCGATACCGACCTCAATCAGAACACGCTGTCGGTCAACGGCATGAACATCGCGGTTGCCGAAGCCTGCAACGGCATGCGCATGGTCTTTGCCCTCGTCCTTGTGTCGTACGCCTTTGCCTTCGGCACGCCTCTCAAGGGCTATGTCCGGGCGTTGATCCTTCTGCTCAGCCCCGTTGCCGCCCTCGCATGCAACATCCCTCGCCTGGTCGCAACAGTCCTCGTATACGTCATCGGCGATAACAAGGAAATGGGCGACTGGTTCCATGACGTCGCCGGCTGGCTCATGCTGCCCTTCGCGTTCCTTATCCTCCTCGCCATCACCCGCGCCCTTCGCTGGGCACTGCTCCCCGTCGAGAAGTTCACGCTCGCCTATCAGTAGTCGTTTGTCGCATGTTCAACACGATCTCTAAACTCCTCGCCGTACTTCTGCTTGCGGGCATCCTGCTGGAACGCATGGGGTACGCCACGTCAGAGGATGCGCAGCCGTTCCACCACTCGGTCCACGAAGCGATCGAAAAGGTCCCGCCCGCGTTCAACACTTGGAAGGGCACGCCGGTACCCGTCCCCGCGCCGGCTCGCAAACTGCTCAAGCCCAGCACCATGCTCGCGAGAGAGTACACCGACATCGCTCGCAACATCTCTGCCACACTCGTCATTATCCACTGCCCCGACACGCGTGACCTCGCGGGGCACTACCCCGACCGGTGCTATCCCTCGATCGGCTGGGGTCGCTTCGGTGAAACTCAGGAAGTCAGTTTCGGCGTCGCGGGCACGACTGTTCCCATGCGACGCTACGAGTTTGTGAAGCACTCGCTCGAGATGGAAACACGCCAGGTGGTGTACGGCACGTTCCTGATCCCAGGCAGCGGCGTCGCGCCAAGCATGGAAGCCGTTTACGAGCGAGCGGCCGACTATCGAACACGCCTTTATGGCGCGACCCAGATCCAGATTATCTTCGGCGACGGCTTTCCGGCGCACGAAGAGCAACGCGTGGTGACCGATTTCCTCGAGCAAGCCTGGCCTGTGATCAGCCTCGTCAAGAACAAGAACACCGGGAGTTGACGCTTTGGACATGAACCGAACCTATACCAAGGCCCTCCCGCACGCGCGAGGCGAGATTTTCCAGGCCGTGCCCCAGGGCAACGGTCGGTACGACGCCACGCCGCCGGGGCAGCGATGGGACCCGCCCCAGGACATGGGAGGTGGCAACCTGTCGGGCGCGGGCGGACCGAGTAATCCGAACCTTTTCAAACTCGTCCATCGCTTGCTGCGTGGAAGGTACGTGCTGACGCTCTCGCTCGCGGGCGCGTTCGCATTGATCGGCGCGATCGTTGGATTCACCTCGACACGCCCGATGTATCGCACCACGGGCACTGTGCGCGTGCAATCGCAACTCGGAGGCCTGGGCGCGTACAGCGGCAACTCGCTCGCCTTTCTCGCCACACAAGCCGCGCTGATGCGCAACGACCGCGTGCTCCAACTCGCGGTCGAGAATGTGGACTGGAAGGCGATCGGGATGGGCACCGATCCGCAGTCCCAGGAAGACCTCGCGGACTCGCTCGACATCTCGCAGGTACCGGGCAGCACCGAACTGATCTACATCACTTCCACACATCGCGAGAGCAAGTTCACCAAGGCCGCCGTCAAGGCCATCCTCGGAGCATACATCCAGTTCCAGCAGTCCGATCAGGACATCCTGCGAGATGCGACAACCGCGGCGTATCAGGCGCGCAAGAACGACACGGAGCGAGCCATCCGCGAGTCAGGCACGCAAATTCTCGAACTCAGCAAGGAGTTCGGCACCACCGACCTCAAGTCCGCGATCGATCAGAAGTCGATGCAGATCAACGAGGTCGAGGCGCAGATCAACGCGCTTGACATGCGACTCGCCGAGATTCCCGTTGAGGCGCCAACCCCGGGCTCGGTGCCCCTGACGCCCAAGTCAGCGGAGAAGAAGTGGTCCCCCCTCGAGATCTCCAAGGTCGACGCGACGATGAAACTGTACCTTGAGGAAGAGGCCAACCTGGCTGCAAGGTACGAATCGCTTCGCCAGCGATACTCCGACCAACACAACGCCGTGCGCCGCGCCGCAGACGACCTCGCGACAATCCGCATCAAGATTGAGCGTTATGCCAACCAATGGAAGGCCGACCCGGCAATTGAAGAGCAGGTCCAGGTCCTTTCCTCGGGCGACCGTCCGTCGATCGAGCGCGTCCGCGCCAACAAGGTAGTCGTCCGAGACAACTTGTTCACCGACCGCAACCGCATGAGCCTGACGCAGCAGCGGATCGATGCGCTCAAGGAACAGATCAACCGTGACGAGGCGCGACTCACCGAGATCCAGTCCAGCATCGATGAGCAGACCATGCGTCTGCAGATCATGAACCAAACCAATCCGACACGGATGCAGATCGTGAGCGAAGGGTTCACACCCGCTGGCCCAAGCGTTGACCGTCGCAAGCAGTTCGGTGCGGCGGGCTTCGTTCTGGGTGGCGGCATGCCGGTCGCGATCATGCTCCTCCTTGGTCTCATGGACCGGCGCTTCCGCTACAGCGACGACGCGAGCGATACGGGCATCAACGCCCCACTGCTTGGCATCCTGCCCATCCTGCCCCCCGATGTGCACGACGAGGAACGCCGAGCGATGGCCGCCCACTGCGTCCACAACATCCGCGTCCTGCTTCAACTCTCAGGCGAAGTCGGCGGGGCCAAGGTCTTTGCCGTCACCAGCCCGACCGCGGGCGATGGCAAGACAAGCCTGGTCCTCTCGCTTGGCCTCTCCTTCGCGGCATCCGGCTCGCGCACGTGCCTCGTCGACTTTGACACCGTGGGCACCGGGCTCTCCGCCAGCCTCGATGTCCGTGGCGGCCTTGGCGTGCTCGATGCGATTCGCAACAACGACGCCGGCCCCTGCATCCGTCAGAGCGGCGTCGATCCCAACCTCTTCATCATCCCTTCGTCGCGAGGCGACGATGTGCACGTGAGCCGCGTGTCAACGTCATCGGTTCGCCGCCTCCTCGAACAACTCCGCAACCAGTTCGACGCCGTGATCATCGACACCGGGCCGATCCTGGGCTCGATCGAAGCCTCGCTCGCCGCTGCCCAGGCCGATGGTGTCATCCTCGTGATCGGTCGCGGGCAGCACCATACGTACGTCAAGCGCGCGGTGGATCGCATCACCGCGGTGGGCGGGCGTTTGGCGGGCATGGTCTTCAACCGCGCGTCCGCCGCAGACTTCCGTCGCAGCGTGTCCGCCGCCTCGATGCGTTCGGTTCCGCGTGGCTTGCCAGCCGGCCCAAGCAGCACGGCATCCCAGCGCAGCAACGTCGGCCCGATGGCGAGCAGTGTCCGCGGGTTCGACCCCGACGACCATCGCGCCGCGTCCTAACACGACCTCCGAGCACTCACATGATCGAGCGAGCACAACCACCACAACACACCCTCTGGGGCCTCAACGCCCACGATCTACACTCGCGCTTCTGGGCGTCGCGTGGCGTGCAGGTCGTCTGCCCGGGGCGCGCCAGCGAACTGGTCCCGAGCGCCGAGTTGTACCTGCTCGCCGATCCGCGCACGCTCGCGCTCTTCCGCCTTGCGCCGATCCTTGAGACGATCTCATGGGTCAACCCCACGATCTTCAACATCCGCCTGATCGACTCGCGCCAGAGCGGGTATCGCGAGGAAGTGGTTTCAGACAATCAAGGCAAGTTCGTGAAGTTCAGCCGCGTCTATCGCGGCGCAAACCACCGCGTGGCGCACATTGTGCTGACCACCGACGTGGAAATCGCAAAACTCTGGCAGAACGCCAGCGACGTGCATGCCGCACGCATCACGCTGCGCCAGACCGTGCCGCGCCGCGAGCGTCACGCCGGCAAGTTGAACGCCAAGGTGTACAACGCCGACGAGCCCGAAGAGTCCGACAAGTTCATCCGCGATCTCGTGCGAGACTGGAAGCGCCCGGACGCGACGATCGATCGCATCAAGCGCATCGCTGATCGCGTGTGGGCGGACGAGACCGCGCAGGTCAGCAAGGGCGCGAGTTTCGTGGGGCCGGTCTGGATTGGTGCGGGCCGCGCGGTCGAGCCCGCCGTTTCTGCCGTCGGTCCGAGCGTGATGTGGGACAAGCCCGAGGCACGCCCGCCCCGTGGCGAAGTGAGTTGGATGGACCTCGAACCCCTCACGCCCCCGCCCGCGGTCCTGCCACCCATCTTCGTGCCCAAGTGGTCCAAACTCGCGAAACGCGCATTCGATCTCACGTTCTCCGGCTGCGCCCTCATCGGCACGCTCCCCCTCTACCCGATCATCATCGCCGCCATTCGCATCGAAGACAACGGACCCATCTTCTTCGCGCACAAGCGTGAGACCCTGGGCGGAAGAGAGTTCGGCTGCCTCAAGTTCCGCTCCATGCGTCCCGACGCAGAAGAGATCAAGAAGCGCCTCCAAGCCGTCAACCAAGCCGACGGTCCTCAGTTCTTCATGGAGAACGACCCGCGCCTCACCCGCGTCGGCAAGTTCCTGCGCAAGTACCAACTCGACGAGATTCCCCAGTTCTGGAACGTCTTCAAGGGAGACATGTCAATCGTCGGCCCGCGCCCCAGTCCCTACAAAGAAAATCAGTTCTGTCCCGGCTGGCGCGAGGCTCGCCTCTCCGTCCGCCCCGGCGTCACGGGCCTCTGGCAGATCCGCCGCACACGAATCAAGGACACGGACTTCCAGGAATGGATCCGCTACGACCTTGAGTATGTCGAAAAGCAGTCGTTCTGGTACGACATGACGATCATCGCTCGAACCGTCGGCATGATCCTGAAGGGATTCATCAAGAAATGAGCATCAAGCCAAAGACCCTGCGGCGTCTGCTCCTGCTCGGAGCCTTCGCCGGTGTTATCGCGTTGGGCGGGACGGGCTTTGTCCTCCTGCGCCAATACCAGACGCAGCGCTCGACGCAGCGACTGCGCGTCGAAGGCCTCGCCGCATATGACAAGGGCGACTACCCCGCCGCCCTCGACTCCCTCGGGCGCTACCTCGGGCGCGTGGGCAACGACGCCGACGTTTTGCTGCGCTATGCCCGCGCGCGGCTCCATCGCGAGGAACCCGATGGTCGCCATCTCAACGAAGCCCTCGCGGCTTTCAAGCGGTACCTCGCGATCAAGCCAGACGATAAAGCCGTCCTCCGGGAGACGCTCGAACCCTACCTCCAGGCGGGACTCCTGCAGGAAGCCGTGTTCTACTCCCAGAAACTCCGCCCCGCTTCGCTCGACGCCACGACCGAGACTGACCTGCCCGTCCTTCACATCGAAGCGTCGGCGATGCTCGCGATGCGCCCGCGCGATCGCGGCGCACCGGACATCCTCGCTCGCATCAGCGCGCTCGACCCGCTGGATGTCGAATGGCAACTCCGTTACGCCGCCGTTCTACGCGAACTTCGCCGCATCTCCGACATCTCTGCCTTGGTCGCGAGCGTGGTCGCCAAGGCTCCGGGTGATCCGCGCGCCAGACTCATCGCGCTCCTGGCGCCCTTCGACGACGCGGCTGACATCCCAAGCGGCGACTTCTTCCCGAAACTCTGTGAACTCGCCGGGCTCCGCCCCGCCGACGCCTCCGCTACTTCGAGTGTTCCATTCCCCGACGCGGCGTACGCCCTTCGCCTTGCCGACACCTTCGACCGCCTGGGCAAGTTCGATCATGCCCTCGCCGTGCTCTCGAGCGCCGCCGGTTCGATCAAATCGCACGATCTCTCCACGACGCTGGCTCGTCGCCTGTACCTCGCAGGACGTGCCCAGGACTGCATCGACGCGTTGTCAGCGAGCCCCACCCCGGCCCATGGCACAAACGTCACGATGATGGGAATCAAAGCCCTCGCCTACAAGCAACTCGGACAAGACGCCAACGCCGCCGCAATACGCGACGCGCTCGCTTCCCGCTCCACAGAGTTCCGCCCCCGCGCTTGGACGACCGCGATCGACGCCTACCAGCCGCACGAGAGTACGAACCTGATCGAACTGGAGCGCAACCTCGCGTCCGCCTGCACGCTCTGCCCGGGCGAGCCGATCTTCCCGTTCCTGCACGCCGAGTTGCTCGCATCGATGGGTCGCCTCGATGAAGCCGCCGACCAGTGGCATCTCTCCACACGTTCACTCTTGTCGCAAGGCTGGGCCCTTCCCTGGATCCGCCTGTCGCAGAACTCGCTGCAGACCGGAGACATCCGCGCTGCAATCGAACAATCGACGATGGCGGTCGCGCAGGCGCCCCGCGCGGTGCACGCCGCGATGGCGCGATTCTCCTCGCTCGTCGCGCTCGCGGTGACGTCCAGCGCATCGCGGTCCGAGATCGCCGAACTCATCGCGCTCGCGGATGCAATCTCGACCGCTGCGGAGCGACTGCCGACGCCCGACCTTGCGAGCCAACTCCGCGAGGAAGTAGGCGTGTCGCGCGTGCTCCTCCATCTGCGCGCTGACCAGCGGGACGCCGCCACGCAAAGCATCAGGGGACTGCTCTCCTCCACTACTCCTCCCTCAAGGCGTGCCATGGAGCGCCTCGCCCTTGCCAGCGCACTCGAAGAACTCGGGCTCGAGGAAGAGATCGTCGCGCAGATCGAAAAGACCTATGGCCAGGCGCCCTCGACCGCCGCCGTACGTGCGGTCACGCTTCGCCTCGCCGGCCGCAAGGACGAGGGCTTTGCTTTGCTTCGCGCCGGTGCCGAGGGCGCGAACGCCCCGGACCGCCTCGCCTGGGACATCCAGATCGCGACGTTCCTCGACACCGCCAACGACCCAGCCGCGGGGCCAGCGTGGATCTCCCTCGCCGATGCAAACCCCGACAACATGTCCGCTCAACGCAGTGCGCTCTCATCACCCAGCGCGTGCAGGGATCAGTCCTTCGTCGATCGAGCCACGCAGCGCTTCGCCAAGGGCACCGGTGCCAGCGTCAACCAGGAACTTCTACTTCGAGTGGCGAACGCTCGCGCGCGCATCGTGCCCGAGATGAACACGCTCACGCGCGATGCCGTCATCGCCGACCTGCGGAGCGTCGTCGCGGACCGCCCCGGTTTCATCGATGCCCGAGTTCTGCTCGCCGACGTCCTGCTCATGAGCGACCCCGCCCGCAGCATCCAGCCCGATCTCCTGGGCGCCGTCACCGAACTGCGCGCCGCCGCCAACGCCTCTTCCAATCCGCAACTTCGCCTT
>Ga0075160_10002639_pt1 | contig 10599 bp, 7 predicted proteins | sample JI91814C2DNA_FD_70969 | JGI IMG/M metagenome (GOLD analysis project Ga0075160, IMG submission 70969) | Wastewater effluent complex algal communities from Wisconsin, to seasonally profile nutrient transformation and Carbon sequestration -... | ecosystem: Engineered > WWTP > Effluent > Algae...
TGCATTACATCACGGTTCACTGGATCGCGAAATCCGGGCATGGGTTGAAGAAAATCTTCACCTCGGCAAGCTTAAGCTGGTCATTTGCACTTCAAGCCTTGACTTGGGTGTTGACTTCCGTCCGGTTGAAACGGTTATTCAGATAGGAAGCGCAAAAAGCATTTCAAGATTCTTGCAACGTGCCGGACGTAGCGGTCACCGTCCAGGCGCAACCAGTAAAATTTATTTTGTACCGACACATGCTATTGAATTAATCGAAGGAGTTTGCCTGCGCGATGGCGTGCAGCAAAACAAAATTGAAGAACGCATTCCCATTATTCAGGCCTTCGATGTACTGATTCAATATATGGTTACACTTGCCGTGGGCGGTGGCTTCCACTCAGAACAGCTTTTTAAAGAGGTCAAATCAACCTATTCCTATCAACTACTCAATGACGATGAATGGAAATGGTTATTGGGATTCATTACAACCGGAGGCGCAACGCTTGAAGCGTACGATGAATTCAGCAAAGTGGAACGTGAAGGGGATTTGTTTGTAGTGAAGAACAAAAAGACAGCAATGCGCCACCGGCTAAGCATGGGCACAATTGTTTCCGATGCTTCCTTGAAAGTTCAATACGTTTCCGGAAAATACATCGGCAATGTTGAAGAGAGTTTCATCGCCCGCATGAATCCGGGTGATGTATTTTCGTTTGCCGGGATGAATCTCGAGTTCATCCGCGTGCGCGAGATGACCGCACATGTGCGTAAAGCAACTTCAAAAAAGAAAGGAATTATCCCGCGCTGGGCGGGTGGAAGAGTACCGTTATCATCCCAGCTATCAGAATTTATTCGGCACCGACTGGCAGGTCCCGGCCATGATATCAATGAACCTGAGCTTGCTACGTTGCAGCCACTTTTTGATTTGCAGCGAGAGCGATCGGATATCCCGAATAAAAATCAACTACTGATCGAACAGTGCCAGACAAAAGAAGGCTATCATATTTTTATCTACCCCTTTGAGGGCCGGCTGGTTCATGAAGGTATGGCTGCACTGATCGCCTACCGGGTGAGTAAGATCAGGCCAATCACATTTTCGATGGCTATGAACGACTATGGATTTGAGCTGCTCACGGATGTTGAGATCGTGTTAGAAGAACTTCTGGAAGAACATGCGCTGTTCTCTACAGAAGACCTGTTGTTGGATATTCAGCGAAGCGTGAACGCAACAGAGATGGCCAAACGGAAATTCAGGGAGGTTGCCGCCATTTCGGGGATGATTTTCCAGGGTTATCCTGGTCAGGGGATTAAAGCACGACACTTACAAGCGTCTTCCTCACTCCTCTTTGATGTGATCCGTGAGCATGAACCTAAAAATTTATTAATCCGGCAAGCGTACCAGGAAGCACTCGATCAGCAACTCGAAGAACGCAGGCTCAGGATGGCCCTGGAACGCATTCGGACACAAGATGTCATAATTCGATATCCTCAAACGCCTTCGCCTTTTGCTTTTCCGATTATGGTAGATAGATTGCGTGAACAATTGTCGTCAGAGAAACTGGAAGATAGACTTACCAAACTTGTGCGACAGTTCGAGAAGTTGAATGGAGCTACGGATAAAAAATAATACATTCTTATTGCTGCCGCAGAAGGCGATTTACTGGAAAGAGCAGAAAACAATTCTGGTAAGTGATCTTCACATCGGCAAAATCTCGCACTTTCGGAAAGCGGGCATCCCGGTTCCGCAAGAAGGTTCTCAAAACAACTTCAAGCGATTAGATGAAATTATCATTACTACAAATCCAACAAATATTCTTTTTGTCGGTGATCTTTTCCACAGCGATGTTAATCAGGAATGGGATCAGTTTTGCGATTGGCGTAAGCAATATCCCGGCATTAAAATGGATATCGTGCTGGGAAATCACGATAGGCTACCCGAAAATTTCTGTGATACCTATCAAATCGATATTTACCCGGAAGAATTAGTGATCGGCCCGTTCACATTTGCTCACCATCCGAGAGAAAAATTTACAGTTGGCGAATATGTGATTTCTGGGCACATCCATCCCGTCATTTCCCTTAGTGGCCTAGCCAGGCAAAATGTAACCGTTCCATGTTTTTACTTTGACCTCCAGCAGGCAATTCTCCCCAGTTTTGGATACTTTACGGGCGGCTATGCGATTGATGTAACGGAGAACAACACCGTCATAGCCGTAGCGCAAAACAAACTGTTTGCCGTTCGGGTTAAACCTGAAGTTGCCATTCAGAGTGTGTAAATAAATCCCCATCAAATTCTACAGATGTTTAAGGGAATTATTTGCAAATGCCGTAGCGCTGTCAAATTTCGCATAAATTGCCACGGCACTTTGTTTGATAAATGGTGTTAAATCTTAAAAACCAAGCAACATGAAACTAGTTAAAAAATTGATCCCTGTATTAATCATGCTGTTCATAGCAGTTCCCGGTTTCTCCAATGAAACTACTCCCGCTGTAAGAAATACAACCCCCAGTGAAGCTGCCGCACGTGTTGAAGTATTGACAAGCCGTTTGAACGAAATTAAGGCAATGGATATTGAGTCTATGTCACGGAAGGACAAAAAAGCCCTTCGTAAGGAAGTGAGATCAATCGAGAAAGAAATGAAGAAGATTAATGATGGCGGTGTTTATATCTCTATCGCGGGTATTGTCATCATCTTGTTGTTATTGATTTTGTTGCTCTAAGATAAAATCAATTTAAAAAAATTGAAAGGCGTCTTGAGACGCCTTTTTTAATATGGCATCTACTCATCACCCAGGCCAAGTTCCTTTCTAAGGATAACCTCAAAGGCTGAGTTTGACGGGTATGGTATAGCAGAATTCAAAATACTTCCAGCAGCATCTATTAAGATAAATCTAGGAATACTTTGGACATCATATTTTCCCGAAAAATCATCAATATCATTTGCATGAAGCTGCATAACAGATTTTGATTTTTTCTGCGCATCGATAAGCCAGTTTTGCTTTTTATTGTCGATGCTTAATGCAACAAACTGTATCGGGCTGTTTTTATACTTCATCGCCAATTTTTCAAAATATGGAGATTCTGTTTTACAGGGCCCGCACCAGGTGGCCCAAACATCAATCGCAACCATTTTACCGGATAAATCTTTCAGACCTACCGTTTGACCTGCCAGAGTTGAGGTGAAGAATTGAGGAGCTGCCTGACCTCGCATAAGATTAACCCTGACATGTGCAGTTGCAAGGAGGATTCTTTTATACTTATCACTCTCAAATTCGTTAGCATATAGATCAATCAGTGAAGTAATTTCTTCCCGGTCCGAAGACTCCCGAACGGATTTATCTAAACGATAATAGAGCAGTTTATCTTTAAAAGAATTATTTTCGAGCTTTGCGATTGCCTGTAATTGCTTTTCTTCAGCCGGAATGTCTTCCATGTTTTGAGAAACGAGTTCGTTGAGGACGTAATCCGAATAACGCGAGTCGGTAAGCAACATTTCATCATCGGACCGCATACCTGCTTTGATAAGTTTTATCTTTTCAGGTTCATAAATCTTTGAAGAATCAAAAACGGAAGCCCGCTTCGTCTGATACTTATGCCAGAAATTCAAAAAAGTGGCCGTTACAAGGGTTTTTTCCTTTTGAGTGAAATCACTTCTCGGTATATAATTGTCGGCAGTCTTAAAGATTCTCACCTTCGAAATCTGCTCTTCCCATTCCTCATGAAGCTGGTCGGAAACTGTTTCAGGATCATCAAGAAACATATTGTTGTCAATCCAGTAAAATACATTGCTACCAAAGCTGATCTCATTTTTTAGCGCTCTATGTTCGGCAAGCCGGGAGCCATAAATGCTTATATCGGAACTTTCATTATAATACTTAACCACCGCATAAACACTGTCATACTGTCCTAAATACAGTGTGTGATAAAATGCTTTATCAAAAACAGCTTGATACTTACCGGAAGGCAATGAATCAGAAATCACATGGTGAAAGGTGTTGTTTTGAATCGGTATCACAGCAAGTGTATCAATCGGTCCCTTCAAGTATATTGTACTCAACGTAGCATCACCCTCTATCTTACCACTTAAAACAGTCCGTGAACTCGCGGACATTTGATTTGGCGTCAGTATATAGACGATCAATACAGAGAACAAAATTATCACGCCCAGGGAGATAACCAGTACTCTTCCTGATCGGGCAAATGCCTTTGTAAAGCTCCGGGCTGAATACCATTGATACCCCACGTACAAAAGAATTACACTGAAAAAAAAGCCGATAAGTTCTTTATATGTAAACCAGTATCCAAGATCACTCCCCCGAGGGTACCTCGATACATTCATGGTAATTTCAATAGGATGCCAGTCAGGAGCGAGATTAAAAGGATTTAAAAAGTAAAATGAAAGCAAACAGGCAAATCCGATTAAGATAGACCAGATGAAGCTCGGTATCAGGACTGATATGACGTACTGCAATGCAGCGAGGTATAAAACAGCTACCAGAAGACGCGTGATAATATTGAAGATGAGACTAGGTTCGAAGAGCAGATTGGCCATTTTCGGAACCTCCTTACTTAGTGTAAGAACCCAGGCAAACAAAAATGAAAAGGCAATAAACGTAACAATAGAAACAACTACTGCGGTCAGAACAATAAAAAATTTTGAGAAATAGATGGACGTCTTCTCTAAAGGTTGAGTTTCCATGAGTTGCCAGCCACCATTTCTATGATCGAATTGTGCTATTCGACTTACGAGAATGACAACCAAAACCGGTAAGATCAAAATGGCATAAGGTTCAAGTGACCTATTAATAAAATGAAAGTAATGGTTATATGGAATATTGGGGCCAACCAATGCATTTCGATAGCTTAGAACGATAAAGTAAATCACCGGACATACAACACCAAATACGATGCTCATGATATAAAAGCCTGTGCCCCGCAGTTTGATATGTTCAGCCGAATACGCCAACGCAAGATTTGAGAAGAGTCGCTTCATAATTAGTTTTGCGTTAACGTCATGAACCACTCTTCCAATCCACCCATAATTTTTAATTCGTACAGGTTCATCCCTTTTTCAATTGCCTCCTTTGAGAAAGCCGGAATATCCTGCTTGTCTTGCAACAGTACCGTAAATTGATTTTCGCTGCTCAGACTCACACCCTCGTATTGAGAAGTCAATGACTCAACCCATTGCTTTGCATTATCCGTAGTTACCTGAATCTTGCATTTGCCTGATTGCGCTGAAAGCTCTTTCATGGTGCCTTCAAACATCAATTTACCATGATGAATAATGCCCACATGCGTACACATCTTTTCAATTTCAGCCAACAGATGACTGGAAACAAAAACCGTTACTCCCTGTTCCTGATTGAGTCTTACTAACAGCTTCCTGATCTCAACAATCCCGGTAGGATCCAGTCCATTGACCGGCTCATCAAGCAATAGCAATTGAGGTTCACTTAATAATGCCATCGCGATGGCAAGACGCTGCTTCATCCCTAAGGAGTATTGCTTTACTTTATAATGGCCATGCTTATGAAGATTAACCAATTCAAGAATAGCCGGAATCTTCGCATAATCAATCTTGCGAACCTTGGCTATGTATCGGAGATTATTGATTGCACTCAGATGCAGGTAAAGCGCTGGACTTTCTACCAACGCACCCGTCTTATGAAAGACCTCCGGTAATTGCTTTTTAAGCGGCTCATTAAAAAGATAAATTGCTTCCTCGCCTTGCTCTGGTATAATGCCCGTAAGCAGCCGCATGGTTGTGGATTTACCTGCGCCATTCGGACCAAGAAAGCCGTAAATTGATCCTTTCGGAATATTCAGGGATATGTCGTCCAGAACTTTACGATTCTTAGCATACTGAAAGCTCAGCGACTTTGTTTGAATAATGTGTTCAGGCATTAGGGGAGTTTTACCAACAAAATAGTAAAAACCTTTAACACTTCATTAGGCCGAGTTTCGAGCCGCATTAATGATCCCAAACGTGCAGCGAATGATCAACTTGCGGTAACGGGTCTCATGTTCTTTACTCAACTCATTCGAAGTACGCAAATTCATCAGGGCAAATTGCTGAATCGCAATCAATGGCAAAACAATTCGCTCACGAAGCTTAACCGAATCGCGAATGTTCGGGCTGTTGCCCATCAGGTCACTTAGTCCTGAAATCTCCAGCGTTCGTTTAACAGAGAGTTCGTACTCCGCGAACATTTTTTTCCAGAAGTCGCCAAACTCAGGATCAGAACCTAAATATGTTGTGGCTTTATAATTTGTCTTTGTGAGGGACATCATGCTGTTGCTGAGCAGCGTCCGGAAAAACAATGAATTTTTATACAGATTTTTAAGCTGATCGCCTTTCCCATTTTCAATCATTCGGGTAATGGCCGAACCTACTCCATAAAACCCGGGAATGTTCTGCTTCATCTGTGCCCATGCTCCAACAAAAGGGATTGCCCGCAGGTCCTCAAACTTCAGTGCATCTGATCCACCCCGCTTCACCGGCCGCGATCCAATGTTACTGTCACCAAACGAAGAGAGTGGTGTTACTTTTTCCAGATACGGAACGAACTTCGGATCAAGCTTCAATTTTAAATAGGCCTGGTATCCCTCTTCCGCGAGCTCATCCAGCAATTTCTTGTCCTCGTTTGAAAGCTTATTATCAGCATGTTTAAATACATCTCCGATCAAGCCTGCAGAAAGCAATTGTTCGAGGTTGTATTTGCTTGACGATTCCTTTCCAAAATTCGAACTGATGGTTTGACCCTGGATGGTTATCTGAACTTCTTCGTTCTCGATGGTATCGCCTAACGATGCATAAAAGTCGTGGGTATTACCACCTCCTCTTGCTGGCGGCCCACCGCGACCATCAAAAAACAAAGCTTTTAATCCGTTATTTCTGGACACAGCCGTAAGCTCTTCTTTTGCCCGAAAGATTGACCAGTTTGCACGTAAATATCCACCATCTTTCGTACCATCCGAAAACCCAAGCATAATAGACTGCTTGTTTTTTCTGTGGGTAAGATGTTCGCGATACACAGGAATTGCATAAAGCTCTGCCATAATTTCGGGAGCATGCGCCAGGTCATCAATCGTTTCGAACAACGGAACAACATCCAATGAAAGCTCCTCACCTTCTCCGATTAAGAGTCTGCCTAACATAAACACTTCGATCACGTGCAACGCATGCTGACAATTGCTGATGACATAGCGATGACTGCCGGCTGTTCCGTTATTTTTCTGAACGGTCGCAATGGCTTTTACACTTTGGATCGTATCGGTAGCAAGCGCATCGTCAAACGTTAGAGAACCTATGTCTGCCGTAAGAGAAAGCAGATGTTTTATTTTATCCTGATCCGATAGCTTGCTGTACGAATCAAAGGGTATTCCCTTTTGCTCTGCGTGAAGCTTTTCTAGAATTGCCTTCCACACCGCATCGTGCTTGCGGCTGTCCTGCCGGATGTCCAGACTTGCAAAATGGAAACCGAAGATTCGGACTTTCAATGTAAAAGCATCCAACAAGTCGACAAAGAGGCTATCATGCTTTTCAACAAGTGTCTTACGAATACCCTGAAGTTCGCTTAGCAGTTCATCAACATGATTATAAGGTTCGCCCCTGCCTGCTACCATTTCATTGAGTCTGCGCTCAATGTCGATAATAGATTTATCAACACCCTCAAAGGTCAACCTTCTTCGTAAGAATCGCGCATCCCTGAAATAGCACTTTAGAATTGCTTCTTGTAAACGAGCAGCAACTTTTAATGTAATATCACTGGTCACAAATGGATTACCGTCACGGTCGCCCCCCGGCCAAAAGCCAATTACAATCAGCCGGTCATTTTTCCAATCTGAAACCGAAAGCTGTAACCCTTCAAGAAGTGACGAAATTATTTTTGGAATAGAATGATAAAACACATTTTCCAGATACCAGCATAAGCTCACGGCTTCATCGTATGGCGTTGGCTTTTCCTTGTTGATGAAGCCTGTTTTACCGAGCTGCTGCAACAGGAGATTAATCTGATCAAGGTCGTGATCCCGTATGGATCGTTCAAGATCGGTTAAAATACCCAGCACATGACCTGGATAAAATTGTGTTGGGTGTGCCGTGAGCACGATTCGGAGGCTGAATTCCTCAAGCTTGGTCTTTAACTGCTCAACCTTATTCTCAAGCTTTGCCTGAAACAGCAGCGAGGATACACTTCCTTTTCCACGAAGGTCATTGATCTGTAAAAATTGGGAATCTTCAATAGAATCAAACAACGCTACCTGGCGCTCCACATACTGAATGAAGTTAAAGAGTAAATCAAACTGATCTTTTTCGGAAGCATGTGGAACAAGATCCGCAAAAAACTTTTTAATAATGTCCTTTGCAGAATCTCCGCGTTCAAAACCAGCTTCACAATATTGATGAAGCAACGGCAGCAATGTGCCGGTGCGTAAAATGTGGTGAAACGGTAAGTTCAGAAAGAGGCTGTTGTAAATGTGATAGCGCGCGCCTACAATCTGTTCGTATTGTGCTGACATAGAAAACTTAAAAACTCTTCAATTTACAGCCGTAATGGCAAATAATCAGGTTTAGCGAAGATTTAAAATGATCTGCTTGATCATACATCTCAATTGATGTACTTTCAATTTGGGAAAATGCTGTGAATATGAAGAAGCTTTACATCTATGCAATCGTTTTAGTGCTGTGTACTTCGTGTTTAGGTTACAAGGAAATGCCTGTGGAGTATGATTATAGCTACAAGGGAAATTTTAAAAAATACAAGACCTTCGATATCATGAAACCTTCCGGAAGTGCAGATTCCAGCATGATCAACGCCACCATTGAACGTTCCATTTTATCCAGAATGAAATTTCTGGGCTACCGGCAAACCGAAAACAAGCCTCACTTGCTGGTAAGCTTTAAAATGTTTGAGGATAGTATGAAATTCAATGGCTATAACCAGCCTGAGATCGAACGCTGGGTTGCGGAGGGTAAAGAGGATGTTAGTTATGATCCTAAAAAGCTTGATTTAACTTCCGGCACCCTGCTTATTCAACTGTACGACCGAAAACAAAATCGTTCAATCTGGCAGGGGTATTCAACTGATCTATATGGTGAGATCGACTTCAACGATAAAAGAACCCTTCGCAATGCCGTGATTTCCATCCTCGACAAGTACCGGTTCTGGGCTGAAGGATTTATCGAAAACGGTGGCCAGGAGCAAGCCGAGCTCAGCAATTAAAATTAACCTCATAAAAGTCAGCCGTCTAGGGCATTTTGGCCATAATTTTAAGATTCGGAGGGCGGTTTTTCTGAAAAATATTCTACTTTTGCAGACCCAAAAATCGGGTTTTCGGGAAACCGGAACGGATTGTCCGATGGTGTAATGGTAACACTGCAGATTTTGGTTCTGCCTTTCAAGGTTCGAATCCTTGTCGGACAACTATAAAAACCAGAAATCCCGTCTAAAAAGACGGGATTTTAGTTAAATCTTGAACCTATGGCTGTTAAGATTTTCAGTGGACGCGCAACTACCTACCTGGCTGAGAAAATAGCTCATGCCTATGGTGAGTCGTTGGGTGATGTGAATTACCAGCAGTTCAGCGATGGCGAAATGTCGCCCTTTCTGATGAGTTCAGTCCGCGGGCACGAGGTTTTTATCATTCAATCAACGATACCTCCTTCTGATAACCTGATGGAGCTGTTGCTGATGGTGGATGCGGCTAAACGGGCGAGCGCGTCAAGCGTGAATGTGGTGATCCCATATTTTGGCTACGCGCGTCAGGATAGAAAGGATAAGCCCAGGGTGGCCATAGCAGCCAAGCTGATCGCCAATTTGCTGTCAGCCGCTGGAACGGACCGGATTATGGCATGTGATTTACATGCTGATCAGATCCAGGGTTTCTTTGACATACCGGTTGATCACCTGGATGGAGCATACATTTTTGTTCCGTACCTGAAGTCATTAGAACTGCCGAATATCATGTTTGCATCGCCTGATGTGGGTGGTATCAAACGTGCACGAAGCTTTGCAAAATTCTTCAATGCCGAACTGGCAGTTTGTGATAAGTACCGCAAGGAAGCCAACAAGATCGAATCCATGCGGTTGATCGGTGATGTGGAAGGAAAAGACGTGATCCTGGTAGACGACCTGGTGGATACAGCTGGAACGATCTGCAAAGCAGCGGGTTTGTTGAAGGAAAAAGGTGCTAATTCAGTAAGAGCGGTGTGTACACACCCGGTTTTGTCTGGAAATGCATATGACAATATTGAAAGTTCTGTGCTGGAAGAGATTGTCGTTAGCGACACAATCCCGTTGAAGCAAAAGGGATCAAAAATTAAAGTGCTGACGGTTTCTGATTTGTTCGCGAAAGCGATCCGTAAGATTCACGATCATGAATCCATCAGCTCACTTTTTATTAAACTGTAATAATTTTAACTAAACAATAAGTACAATGAAAACAATCGAGATTGTAGGGTATAGAAGAGCGAATCTCGGCAAAGCTGAATCTCAACGTTTGAGAAATGACGGCTATGTACCCTGCGTAGTGTATGGCGGAAATGAGCAAGTGCATTTTTATGCACCGATGATCCTCTTCCGCGACCTGGTGTATACCAATGAAGCCCACTTTGT
>Ga0075160_10002644_pt1 | contig 10590 bp, 11 predicted proteins | sample JI91814C2DNA_FD_70969 | JGI IMG/M metagenome (GOLD analysis project Ga0075160, IMG submission 70969) | Wastewater effluent complex algal communities from Wisconsin, to seasonally profile nutrient transformation and Carbon sequestration -... | ecosystem: Engineered > WWTP > Effluent > Algae...
CAGTATCCGCTGGGCATGGTGATGAGCCTCGCCCGGCGCCAGCAGTTGCTGGAGCATTGTCGACAGCATGGCAGCTGGATCGTGGAGGACGACTACGACAGCGAGTTCCGGTTTGGGACTCGCCCGATTGCCTGCTTGCAGGGGCTGGACGGGGGCGATCGGGTGCTCTATGTGGGCAGCTTCAGCAAGACCTTGTTTCCGGGCCTGCGCCTGGGCTACTTGGTCGTGCCCAAGGTCCTGGCTGCGCCCTTTGCCAAGGCCTCCGCCGAGCTCTACCGCGAGGGCCAGTTGCAACAGCAGGCGACGCTGGCCGACTTCATTCGCGAAGGCCATCTCGGCAACCATGTACGGCGCATGCGCGTGGTCTATGGCAAGCGGCGCGAGTGCCTTTTGGCCGCCGTGCAATCAAGTTTTGGCGATCAGTTGCCCGTGCTCGGGGACAACGCCGGCCTGCACCTGGTGCTGCAGTTGCCCGAAGGCACTGATGATCGCCGCATAGAGGCGAACGCAGCAGCAGCCGGCATCGCGGTGCGAGCACTCAGCAACTACTACAGCAAGCAATCCCGGGCTGGCACGGGTCTGCTCCTGGGTTATGCCTGCGTGCCCGAGTCTCAGATCGCGCCAGCGTTTCGAACCCTGGCAGGAGTCTTGCGCAAAGAGCTGTCCTAAGGTTGTTTTGAATCGCCCCAGCCATTGCTTAGGCCCATCGGGCCAAGCCAGACGGCTTCGGCTTAGCTCGACCTTGACGGACTTTGTTTGTAGCTCCTTGCTGAAGGTGGCCGCTGTCTGGATTTCCGACGGACTTTGCAGGTCAGCAGCAAGCCAGATGAATCAAGGACTTACGAGCGCCAGTCTCGACGGACTTTGTTTGTTGGAGTCACCATGGGAATAGGGGCTGTCAGATTCGAAATTTGGTCGGTCGGACATATCCTTTTAGACGTAAATAGCCATCCCTTCGCGGAAATGCTCAAGTAGGCAACTAGGCCGTGGCTGCGGGTAGGGCGAAGCTGAATTCGGTGCCCTCGCGCAAGGCTGAGCTGACGTCAATTCGGCTGCCATGCAAGACCAAGATGCGCTTGACGATGGCCAGGCCCAAACCGGCGGAGGCACTCGGCGTTGCCACATCAGTACTCTCGATTCCGTCGCGCTTGCTCCAATAGCGCTCGAATATGTACGGCAAATCCTGAGAGGCAATGCCTTGCCCGTTGTCTCTGACGCGCACGACGATGTCGTCGCCCTTGCTTTGCAGGGTCAACTCGACACGGCCCTGAGTTGGCGTATGGCGCAAGGCGTTTTCAACCAGGTTCTGCAGCACTCGCTCGATCAGCCGAATATCGGCCAACACTTTTGCTTGCTGGTCGATCTCGGGGGCCAGGCACAACAGTACGCCGCGCTGCTGGGCGTTCAGCTGCTGGCTTTGCACCACGTCGCTGAGCAGGTCGGCCATACAAAACGGCTCAAGCTGTGCTTGCGCTTGACCGGATTCCAGACGAGCCAACTCGAACAGCTCTGCCACCCGCCGGCTCAATCTCTGGCAATGTGACATGCTGGTCTGGAGATATTGCTGTCGCAGCTCGGGTGAGAGCTTGTCTCCACCCAGCAGCAAGGTCTCGACATAGCCCTGGATATTGGCGATCGGTGTGTGCAGATCATGGGTGATGTTGCTGAGCAATTCGCGCCTGAGTCTGTCGCCTTCTTCGAGCAAGTGAAACTGCTGTTGCACCCGTTCTTGCAGCAAGACCGCAGCTTGCGAGACCAGATCGATTTCGTCTTGCACCGCTTGAGGATCTAGTAGGCGCTCACCATCAGGCTGGCGAAACGCCTGCATTTGCGCGGCTAGACGGCGCAGCCGGCCAGTGATGGTCATTTGCAGCGCCACGATGGTCAAGCCGACCAAGGCAATGGCCGTTAGCGTGAGGCCCCAAGCCGGCCCGAACTGACCTTGCCCCAAGTTCTGCGCGCGAATTTCGCTGGCCGCAGCACCGCGTAGCACCACATAAAGGTAGCCTTGCACGTTGACTGCATCAGGCAGGGCGGCGATGGAAACTAAGTTTGACCTACCCGGCAATCGTGGGTCATCGCCGTAGATCGGCAAATTCAATGCGCCCCCGGATGGGGACGTTAGCAGAGGCTGTACAGAGCTCAAATCTACCCGCGGCAAGGTCGGCCCGGGCCCGGATGGCGGCAGGCTGTGCTGCAGCACCCGTCCTTGCGGATCCAGAAGATAGGCTTCAAGAGCTGGGTGAATCAGGCCGATATACATGGCGGTGTCGGCCAAGGCTCCGCTACGGACTTGGCCTTGAGCGTCGATCATCGGCTTTGCTTGACGATCCGCAATATATCGGGCCAGTTTGAGGTTTTGCCACTGGTCATAGGCATCTTGCCGGCGTTGCGCCAGGGCGTCCTGCCAGTACAGCATCCCGCCGCAGAGCAGCGTCAAGCCCACCACCACCACCAGTGCTAAGCGTAGGTCCAGGCGGCGCCACCAGGGCAGTACCTGGCTACTCATGAGCAACAAAGCCGGACCTTCCCAAGCGATTCCCTCGGAAGGTAGGCGCGGCTGAGCGCAGGCCTCGGGGCTGCTCATACTTGCACCTCAAAGCGATAGCCGACTCCCCAGACGGTCTGGATATAGCCGTCACCTAACTTGTTTCGTAGGCGATTGATGTGAGTGTTGACGGTATGGTCATATCCATCGTGCCCATAGCCCCAAACCTGATCCAGCAACTCGGCCCGGCTGAAAGCTCGCAGTGGCTGCCGGGCGAAATGCCAGAGCAGATCGAACTCGCGCGGAGTCAACACCAACTCGGCTTGGTCCAACCAGGCGCGCCGCTGCACTCGGTGGATGAGCAAGCCGCCTGCCCGAACATCAACCGGCTCCGCTGATGCGGGCGCTTCGGCGGGTCCGGGAGGCGTCTGTTGGCCCATACGGCGCCACAGCGCGCGAATGCGGGCTTGCAGCTCAAGAACGCTGAAGGGCTTTGTCAGGTAGTCGTCGGCTCCCAACTCGAGACCTAGCACTCGGTCAAGCTCCGAGCTACGCGCCGTCAACATCAGGATGGGCACGCCATTCCCCCGCTCGCGCAAGGCCCGGCAGATGTCCAATCCGCCCATGCCGGGTAGTCGCAGGTCAAGCACGATGGCATCCCATGGGCCTGCGTCAATTGCGCTGTTCAGTCCGTCAAGGCCATTGCCTAGGCACAAGACTTGGTCTGCCAACTCGCACAGGTGCAGGTGCAGCAGTGCGGCGATATCGGGTTCATCCTCCACCACCAAGATGCGGCGAGGCGGGCCTACCGGGCGTGTCACCTCGGAATCAGGTGGGGAGAAAAGCTGCTGGTGCATATTGAAATTCGGTGGAACTCTGAGCACGTATTAGGCAGGCAGAGCTGGACCAAGTCCTCACAAAAGAATCACAGGTCAGCGGCCGCGCCATGAATCGCTTAGCTTTTCGTTATCAAAGCGTGATTCTTTTGGCGCTTGCAGTTTCTAGCATGGCTTGGCCGGTTGTGGTTTTCATTGAGCCACATCCGGCCAAGAAGCATCTCGACTACACCTCAGCTCAAGAAAGCACTGTCATGTTCAAGCTCAATTTGTCTCGCCAAGCCACACTCATCTTCTGTGCACTCAGCGCGATGGGCCTCAGTTCGCTCGCCCAAGCAGCCATGGTCGAAATCAAGGTCAATGTGCAAAACTTGGCCCCTGTCAACAGCGTCAGCTTCGCGCCGCTGCATGTGGGCTTCCACAGCGGAAGTTTTGACTCATTCAATCTCGGTCAGGTGTCAACGGCAGCCATTCAGTCCATCGCTGAAGGCGGCAGTGGTACCGCATGGCACGCTGCTTTTGCCGCCGCAGACCCGATCGCCACGCGGGGCACGGTGGGCGGCCTGCTACAGCCCGGCGAAACCCGCAGCCTGAGTTTCAGCGTAGATACAGCCTTGAACCCCTTCTTCAGCTTTGGCGCTATGGTGGTGCCGAGCAACGACTTCTTTATTGGCAATGACTCAGCCACCGAATACCGCCTGTTCAATGCGCAAGGTGGGCTTCAGCTTGGCGCAATCACGATCAAGGCGCGCGAAATTTGGGACGGAGGATCCGAGGTCTTTGACCCCGCCGCAGCCGCCTTCGTCGGCAACAACGCCCTGCGCACCGACCAGGGAGGTGTGGTCAACTTCAACTTCGCCGAGCTTGCCGGTTTCAACGGATTGGCTACCGGTGCCGGCTACGTCTTTGGCAGCCAGCTGGGCTTCGACAGTGAGGTCTATCGCATCAGCTTTGAGAACATCACTGCCGTACCAGAACCTCAAAGCTTCGCTCTGATGGCCGCAGGCCTGTTAGCACTCGGCGGGCTAGTGCGCCGACGCGGAGTCGCGCGGGACTGACGCGAAGGCAGGGCCTGCCGATTGCAGCGAGCCTAGCTATTGAGCGCTGCGTGCGCACCGGCACGTCTGCTTGCCAACCAATCGGTTGGTGCCATGCCGGTCTTGAGGACGAAGGCCCGGGTCAGCGCTGAGGCACTGCCGTAGCCAACTTCGTCCGCCACATGCTTGACTTGGCGCCCTTTGATGAGGAGGCTTTGCGCCAGGCCAATGCGCCAGCTCGACAGGTACTCCCCCGGGGCTTGCCCGACGACCTGAGTGAATTGCGCCGCGAAGCGCGCGCGCGACATGCCTGCCACGATGGCGAGCTGTTCCAGGGTCCAGGGTCTTGCAGCGTCGGTGTGAATCGCGTGCAAAGCTCGGGCCAGGCGGGGCTCGGCCAAGCCGCCCAGTACGCCGACCTTCAAATGGCCTTGCGTCAGCACCTCCCTCAGCAGATGGATGAGCACCAGTTCGCTCAAGCGGTCGACGGCGGCTGCCCGCCCCTGGCGTTCGGAGAAGGCTTCGTCAAACAGGAGCTGCAGGCTCATCTGCAGGCCGGCGTGGTCCTCCAAGGGCACGACCAACATGGCGGGCAGCTCTGCCATCAGCTGCTGACCAAATGCCGCACCGCAAACCACCGATGCGCAGATCAAATCGGGCCCGCCGACCTCAGGCGCACGCAGACGGTGCGGCGTGGCGCGCGGAAAGAAAAGGGCTGCCGGTGCAGTCAGCGCTCGAACCGAGCCGTCGGGCAGCAGGACATCGAGCTGTCCCTTTCGCATCACATGCAAATGGCCCACGCCCTGGCCGTCATCGAAGTTCGCGACGCCACAGAGTTGCCCGGAAAAGAACACCCGCGTTCTCAGCTCGAAGCGTGTCAACAAGGTATCGATTTCGTCTGACATGGGCGCCTGCATTTGAACCGCGGAGATGTCGCATCTTCGACGGCATGACCCATCGGTGCCAAGCTCACTGCTCGCAAGAGCTCATTGCATGGAGCGGAACAATCGCTTGGACAGCATGGCGTCGACGGACAGTGTTCCGGCACCCCGGGCCACGATCAAGGCCAGCAGGCTCAACCAGCTGAGGTGCGTGGGCCATGCGTCCGGGTAGACCAGGAACTGGATCACCAAGGTCATGACCAGGAGGCCCATGGATGCATAGCGCGTGGCCAGACCCAGGATCAGAAGCATCGGCAGCACATGTTCCGCCACTGCGGCCAGCAATGCAGCCTGCCCTGGTTCCACCCAGGGCAGCTGGTATTCCTCCGCGAACAAGGACACGGCCGAGTCGCTGAGGGTGAACCATCCGTCGACCTTGGTTCGCCCTGAGCGCCAGAAGATGCCCGCGAGCGCCAGGCGCGCCGCCAGCAAGACGAGGCTTTCAGAGAAGATGCGTCCGGCCCAATGAAACAAAGCTTGGTGCGCATGCAGCAGCGCGGGAGGGAGAGCGTTCACGATCTGTTCTTTCTGTGGAGATGTTTGGGGTCATGGAAATTGCGGGGGCTGGTGTATGAATCCGTCAGCTCGGCGGCATCAGCAGGGCGCCCTTGTCCAGCAAGGGACTCAGCGCGGCCTGCAAGTCGAAGGAGCGGCTTGGCGATGCCTTGCTGCATGCATGAGCGGCGGCATCGGCAAGGCATTGCCCTGAGGCCAGCGCTTCAAGCAGGTGCAAGCTCGCCAGCGGAACCTCGTGCACCCAGACGTGGTCTTCAGGCCGGGTCACCAGCACGCCGGTGGCCTCTTGCGGTTTGATTTCGATCTCGGTGCGCCCAGCGCGCGCGCTGCGCCAGAGTTCGACCAGTGCGTATGCCGGCGAGACCTTCCAATGGGTCGCCGGTGCCACTTGCAGTCGCAAGCCAGGCAAGGCTTCGGGTGGAAGTGTGGCCAAGCGCGTCGCGGTCAGCGGAAGGTGATCGCCTGCCGCATGGGCGCGCATGCACATCCAGTCGACCCAGGCCAGGTCGCTGGTGTAGCGAGCCAGTTGTGCGTGTTCCAGCACGGCCAAGAATTCGGGGAAGCCATCGCCGTACAGAAACAAGCGGCCTTCTTGAGGCGGTTGGGCGCGCGCGAATGCAGTCGCCGCCGGCCAGAACCAGGGGCCGCCCAGCCAATTGGCGACGCTGAGGAAATTTGCCTCCAGGGACTCGATGGCTGCCCGCAAACCGGTGTTGGCATACACCGCGGTGGCCGCTGGCGCAGGGGCCAGCCCGACTTCGACGTCGGTTCCGGCCAGCAAATGCCAGCCGTCGATGCTGGTCAAGAACTGTGCATAGAAGTTCGAAGGCCTAGTCATGGGCAAAGCTCCAGGCTGGAGTGGCTGCCTGCACCCGCGCTCGCTCTTGCCAGAGCACGGAAAAATCAGGCACGGCTCCGTCCCACTCAATCAGCGTGGGGCGCTGACCGATGCGTTGGCACAAAGCGGCATACAAAGCCAGCACCTCCTCGGAGACCGGGCGATCGTGGGAATCGATCAGCAAGTGGGGGCCGAGCTCGGGGTCCTCACTGTGCCCTGCGAGGTGGATCTCGCTGATGGCCTCAATATCAATTTCCGCCAGCCAATCGCTGGCGCGTTGATGGATGTTGACGGCGCTCACGTGGAGGTTGTTCACGTCCACCAGCAAGGAGCAGGCCGTGCGTCGCACCACTTCGTTCAGGAAATGAGGCTCGCTGAACTCATGGCCCTCCAGGCTCAAGTAGTGGCTGGGGTTCTCGAGTGCCAAGCGCATGCCTGTCACCTGCTGTACTTGGTCGATGTGGGCGACGACCCGCTCCAGCAAAGCGCTGGTGCGCGGCGCCGGCAGCAAATCAGGCACATAGCGAGCCCCCAAGCGCGACCAAGCCAGATGCTCGGACAAGCGGATAGGTTTCACCTGGTCGATCAGCTGTCGCAGACGACGCAGATGCTGCAGATCCAAAGGCTCCGGCCCCGCCAAAGAAAGCGAAACGCCGTGAAGCGCCACGGGATGGCGCTCAGCCAGGGCTGCCAGCATGCGCGGGCGCGGCCCACCGTCGGCCATGTAGTTCTCGGGATGGACCTCGAACCACAGGCCTTCGGCTTGCGCCAGCATCGCTTGCTGAAAATGTTGGGGCTTGAAGCCCAGCCCTAGAGTCGTCTGCACGGTAGAACTCTCTCTTGCTGCGAAACTGAGTCGTCACTACCCAGCAGACTCAGGCCTTGGTCGGCGCGACCGGCGCGATGGGCGTGAGCGATCCCTGGCCCTTGGGTGTCTTGGTGGTGACGCAGCTGCCCACGGGGACCTTCTTCCAGGCATTGCCTTGGTAGTCCACCTTGGAGCTGCCGGCGCAGCTGGTGCCGGGGCCGGCGGCGCAGTCGTTCTGCCCGGCCAGTGAGATGCCGAAGCACTTCTCCATGGCCACCTTGCCGCTGCTCGGCTTGCTCTCAGCCGCCAGGGCGGCGCCCTGCACAGCCGCCGCCAAAGCCAGGACCGTGATCACGTGTCGTCGTGTGCTCATGATGAGTGGGAGTCGTTTTTTGGGAGGGAGGGAAGGGCGCGCCCAATTCAAGTCAGCGCGCCCAGCTTCTTCATCATCAAGCCAGGGACTTGGGGGTCTTGGCCTTGATCGAGGGCCAGTTCGCATCGGCCTTCTTGTTGTTGCCCGGCACGTCTTCCTGCCACTTCTTCTGAACGTCCTTGTTGACGTTCAAGTGCAGCTTGCCGTCCACCAGCTTCCAGGCCGCCGGGTCGCCATCCAGCTTCTTTTCCAGGGCCACGCCCATGGCGCAGAAGCCACCGTAAGCGGGCTCGTACTTGCCCGGATTGGCATTGAAAGCATCGCGGTTGGCCGCGCTGGCGAACAGATAGGTGACACCGTTGTGCTTGGCCGAGAACTCAGCCTTGCCCGCGGTGGGCGCGCTCACGGTGTGATAGGCCACCGGGTCATGACCGCGCAGGCCGATACCCTTGCTGTCGATGTTCACGACCGCGGCAGAGTTTTCGTCATAGGCAAAGGCCGCAGACGGGGCGAGGCCTGCAGTCAGTGCGGCAGCAGCAGCCACGGCGATCAGGGAAACACGGAAATAGTTCTTGGACATGATGTGCCTTTCTTGGGCGGATCGGTTGGTGGTTCTGAAAGACTCGGCTCAGGCCAACCCCTGAGTGCAAGCTGAAGTGCTGAAGTTGCTCGGCGTGAAACGATGAAATTCGCCGTTACTTCGGGTGTCGCAGCAGCTGGGACAGGGCTTCTTGCGTTCGTATGTCTTGGCCCGACTGCATGGACTGAACTTTAGGAATCGAAGCGCTTGTTGAGGTGACTGCGCGTCTCGTTCGCTATCCCATTCGTCTTGAATTGCCGAACAGATGTTCACAGCGCCGCCTCGCGCAGGGCTTGATATGAACGGGCTTCGCCCCAGAGCATGGCCTCACATTCCTGGCCATCGCCGTGAGCTCTCACTCTGCTTCGGCGGTGCGGATGAAGCAGGCCCAGCTGGCCTGCGGCGGCGCGGCCATTCTTCCGCGTGCCGTAACAGCCCATTGCCGTGCAAGTGATTTCTGAAGTGAGGCTCGATCCCTAGAGTTCAGTCCCAGGCCTGCAGCACACCGCAGGACCTGAATCACTCTGAATCCAACCCACCAAGGAACCCCATGAAAGCAGCCATCATCATCTTGTCCGACCCGAAGAACGGCGGCGAAGACGCGCTCGGTCGCATGTTCAACGGCCTGGCCGCCGCTTATGACTTCAAGCAGCGCGGCACGGATGTGTCCATCTACTTCCAAGGCGCAGGCACCCGCTGGCCCGGTGTGATCAGCCAGGCCGACCATCCCGTGCACGCCCTCTTCAAGGCGGTGGAAAACGAAATCGCTGGCGTGTCCTGCGGTTGCGCCGATGTGTTCGGCTCGCGTGAGGATGCGGTGAAGAGCGGCTTTGACTTGATCACCGACAACAGCGTGCCCGGCACCTCCGGCCTGCCCAGCCTGGGCAAGCTGGTGGCTGACGGTTTCACCGTCTTCACGTTCTAAGCCAACAGTCGGGAGACGACCATGGCCCATGCATTCCATGAGGGCGAGCGTGCCGTGCAGGCGCGCGCCGGAGAAGCCGCGATCGCGGTGCGCAATGCCAGCGTGATCACCGACACGGTGATCGCCGGCGCCCGCCCCTTCATCGAGAAGCAAGTCATGGTCGCCACGGCGACCCGCAATGAGGGCGGCCAGCTCTGGGCCTCCTTGCTGTTCGGGCCGCCCGGCTTTCTGCGCAGCCCCGAGGGCCGCAGCATTGAACTCTCGACGAGCCTCGCTCCGCGCCAAGCCGACGACCCCTTCTGGCAGGAGCTGGACCTCGGCTCACGGGCCGGTCTCTTGTTCATCGAGCTCTCGACCCGGCGCCGCTATCGCGTCAACGGCCGAGTCGAGCAGCTCGACGATCAGCAGATCCGTGTCGCGATCGACGAGGCCTACCCCAACTGCCCCAAATACATCCAGCGTCGCCATCCGCATGCACCCGCCGGAGACGCCCAGCGCGCCGAGCCCAGCAGCGTGTGGCGGGGCCAGGACCTCGATGAGGCCAGCGCTGCCTTGCTCGGTGCGGCCGATACCTTGTTCATCGCCAGCGGCGCACCGGGCGGTTCGCTCGATGCCTCGCACCGTGGCGGGCCGGCCGGCTTCATCGAACGCCTCACTCCGCGGCGCTTGCGCGTGCCCGACTATGCCGGCAACAGCCTGTTCAACACCCTGGGCAATTTCACCCTGGACCCGGCCTGTGGTCTTGTGGTGCCCGATTTCGCCACCGGCCGCCTCCTGCACCTGACGGGCCGTGCCCAGCTGTTCTGGGATCAGGCAGACCCGCAGGGCCTCACCGGGGGCACCGGTCGTTTTTGGGAGTTCGAGATCGAGGAGTGGCTGCTGCGCGAGCACGCCATGGCTCTGAGCTGGGAATTCCTGGACGCTTCGCCCTTCAATCCCAAGGTCACCGCATGAAACTGATCGTCCACCAATTGCAGCGTCACGGCGCGGACGTGCTTGAAATCCGCCTGCGCCATCCGCAGGGTCAGGTCTTGACCCCATGGTCCGCTGGCGCACATCTGCGGCTGCAACTGCCGGTTTCAGACGGCCAGTGGCTGGAGCGTCATTACTCCCTCATCGGCACGGACGGCGCCGCCGAGGAGTACCGCATTGCGGTGCTGCTCGACCCGGCCTCTCGAGGCGGTTCGCGCTGGATCCATGAACAACTGGCGGCAGGACAGACCCTCGATGTGGAAGGCCCCTTCGACA